>OIGJ01000101.1_pt1 | contig 41107 bp, 29 predicted proteins | sample 1582271 | NCBI WGS metagenome assembly OIGJ01 (sample SAMN02674607, study PRJEB24791) | human gut metagenome, SKBSTL069 | isolation source: stool | host: Homo sapiens | place: USA
CATTCAGAGGAGAAAGAAACATCACCCGTTATGAATTGGCACAGATTGTTGCCCGCATGATGGCTCGTGAAGACCAGATGAATGCACAGCAGAGAGCAATGCTCGAAAAACTGGCAGGCGAATATGCTGACGAACTCGCAAACCTCGGCGTCCGTGTATCCAAACTGGAAAAGAAAGTCGGAAACCTTTCCTGGTCCGGCGATGCTCGTATGCGTTGGAACCAAGACTATGCGGAAAAAGGAGAAACCACAGATAAGTGGAACGGTCGTATGAGAATCAATGCCAAAGCGCAGATTAATGACAGCACCTATGTCAAAGGTCGTCTGGTAAGCTCCATGAACTTCAAAGACGGAAGCGGTGCCTCCACCTCTATGGATCAGATTTTCGTACATCATCAGTTCGGAGATAACCTCGGCGTGACTTTAGGCCGTGCTCCGCTGACCTTGGGACAGACCGGCATTCTCTATGATGACAACCTTGACGGCGTTATGGCTATGATGGGAACAAAAGAAGTGACCTTGGAAGCAGGCTATGGCCGTATGCAGGGCTGGAATGCAACAGAAGGCTTGTTTGGTATGTATGATGGTGAAGATGCACAGGGCAAGCCGATTTGGAAAGGGGCTGCTCCGGAAGCATGGTATGCCCGCCTGTCCGGCAATGCAGGTCCTGTAGCCATCAGCGGCGAATATATTGATGTCGCTCATGCGGAAAAGAACAAAGCGACCTATTGGGGCGCAGGACTCACGGTAGGCGTCGGCGAACAGTTCGACCTCTTCGGTGATTTCTACAAGAATACAGAAAAAGAAGGTCATCCTTATCTCTGGACAGCAGGTCTCGGACTTGGTCAGACCGATATGATGAAACCGGGCTCTTTCAGAGTGGCAGGCCAGTATGTCAAGGCAGAAGCCGGCGCTTATATCGGCGGCAACAGCACCTACACCGCATTCCCGCTGAACAGCATTCAGAATAAGGAAGTAGATTTCTGGCTGATTAATGCCGACGTTATTCTCGCAAAGAATGTTCGTCTCCACGGTGAATATGCATTTGATGTAGATGTTAAAAACGAAGATAAGAAATACGATGATCTCGCTACCGTATCTTTAAACTATGCATTCTAATCTCTTGCAGAAGAGAAACGAGAAGGACTCCTTTCGGGGTCCTTTTTTGTGTCGTTTTTTCTGAGGAACTTGTGTAGGCAAAGGGAAATGATACAATAGATAAAAAATCGGAAACGGGAGATACGATGAAGAAAAGTCAAAATACATTGCTTGCCGATATACGAAGTCATGAAATTCGTGATTGGGGACGGGTTTGCCGGATTTCCCAAAATGCATACACCATACTGGATATAGAAACGACAGGCATTCATTCCGACATCACGGAACTGGCGGCACTCAGGATTGAAAAGGGGAACGTGAAAGAACGGTATCATACCCTCGTGAAACCGAAAGGCCCGATGGAAAAACGGATTGTGGAAATGACGGGGATTACACCGGATCTTGTACGGAATGCCCCCTCCATCGGTAAAGTTCTGCCGTCATTCATAGCGTTTCTGGGAAACGATATCCTCATGGGACACGGCATTGATTCCGATTTGATTATATTGGCAAGAAATCTGCTTGCCCTGGGGAAGCCGTTGCTTGCCAATGCATATATAGATACGAACCGTTTTGCCCGTCATGTGATTCCCGAGAATGAGGTGGAAAAGAAATATTCCGTACAGACGCTTTGCGCGTATTATCACTTGCCGTGCACTACTTTTCATCGGGCGATGGCGGATTGTGAGGCGGAAAAACTTGTTTTCGAATCTTTGGTACACCATTTAAACAACAAATAAGATAAAAGAAAATTTTCGATTTACTTTTTTGAAGAATTGCGATATACTTATTTTGTTGTATCTATGGCGGTGTAGCCAAGCGGCAAGGCAAAGGTCCGCAAGACCTGTATCCCCGTGTTCGAATCCGGGCACCGCCTCCAAAAATAAAACTGCGATGATTTCGGTCACCGCAGTTTTGTTTTGCAAAAAATGAATCAGAGGGGAAATAAAATTCTGGCGAGATAAATCGCGCCCGTCATGGTGAGACACGAAAGAAAGGTGGTCATCATAACGATTTCCGTCGCCAGATTTTCATGGTTGTGAAATTCTACGGCATAAAGGACGGAATTGACCGGAGACGGAACGGAAGCCATGATGAAAATCGTTTGGGAAGCGACGGGAGAGAAAGGAAATCCTAAGATGTTCCAGAGGTGAATGAGAAGCCAGGCAAAAAAGGGACCGATAATTAATCGGACGAAACAAGCCAACCATGCGTCGGAGTCGCCGAATGAGATTTTTGAGCGGCGGATCTGCATGCCCAGTGCCATCATAACGATAGGAACCAGAGCGGACGTGCAGTTTTCCAAAACGGGGAAAAGAGAGGTGGAAGAAATATCGAAACCCGTGTATTTTACAAAAAAAGCGGCAACCAATGTATAAATGACAGGCATATGGAGAACGATCATGAGAGCGTCATGGGGAGAGAGACTGCCTTTTCCCGCCTGATACATGCCCAAGGTATTTAAAAACATATTCATCTGTACGAGAACAAGAGTGCTGACCGCCGCCGCTTCCGCCAGATAGGGAGTGTCTCCGCCGGTTACATAAGGAGCGTTTGAAAAGACAAGGGCAATCAGAGCGATGCCGATATTTCCCGCATTGGAAAACATGGTTCCGTTTTTAAAAATTTCTTTTTTGGCGGCGTCCCAGCCGCGTATGTTGGCAATGGCGGCGGCAAGGAATCCTAAACAGGTCATGAGCAGGAGGGAAACAAGAAACACATGAAATAAATGAAAGTCGATTTCAGACACATAGATACTGTAAAACATAAAGCACGGAAGAATGATATAAAATGTCAATTTTGTCAGCGAAGTGACTTCCAGATGATATTTCTTATCCATCAGATAACCGATGGCGACGAAGATAAGGAGCGGAAGAATATTGTCGGTGATAATTTGCAGAAATGCCATGGTTACCCCCCCCGCCGGAAAGAGATACAGAGCCAGCCGGAAGGCGCAAATCAGCGCAATTGTGCCGATGGCGAAACTGTAAAGAACGGATCGTGTGACGGTATCGGGAAGCCTGCGGCAGTCAAGGGCAAACGGAATCAGAGCCAAAGAAGCGGGGAGCGCGGCGCAGATGAAAAACGTCCGGGCCATGGCAGGGGTAAAGATACCGGTCGTCCATATAATGAGAAATGCGAAAAAGGGAGAAAGAATGAAACGGTGGAACAGAACGGCGGCAGACATAAGGCTTGGGCGTTTTTGCGGAGTTCTGTGAAATTCAGCGCCGGCGGTGACGGTGATGAGAATCACCGCCGCTCCCGTAAAGTGAGAGAGGATAGGCCATAGGCATGTGGATTCCAAAGAAACAGAAGCGCTTTTGATGAAACAGGCGGCGATGACGGCGTAAATGGCGGGCGTAGAAAATATGGATCGCACCGTTTTCAGGATTGAAAGTTTTTTCGTTTCCAAAAGAGCGGCGCCGAGCGTGGTGACGGCGATATTCATCAAGAGCCATAAGGTCACCATGGCATGCTGCACTTCCTGAAGGGAAGGCGCATTTTTTCCCAAGAGATACGGAACATCGGAAAAAAGCAGGAGAATGAGCGCCGTTCCGGTTTGTCCCGCAGAGGAGAATGTGGAAAGCACTTGAAAAATACGGGCATCATTTCCTGTAAATCCGAAAAATTTTGCGGAAACCAAGGAAGCAAGTCCGTTGAGAATCAGGAGCGCCAGTCCGGCAAAAATCAAAAGAGGCGTCGACGAATCGGGTACATAACGGTACGTGCTGTAAAAAATAAAAACGGGCAGCACGACCTGGGTCGTTAATTTCGCATAGGTATTTACATCCAATTTGAAACGGCTGTCTAAAACATAGCCGGCGGCTACAAGGATAAAAAGTGGAAGAATATCTTTCCATACAATTTGAAATGCAAGCATATATTTCACTTTCCCGGTAAAAAAATTAAAACCACTGTTTATATGTTAGCACAAATCGGAGATTTCATAGTGATTTACGGGCGGTAAAACGGAATTTTTTCTCTGAAAGAGCTTGCATTGACAAGAAATAGAACTTTCGCTAAAATAAATAGCGTTATGGAAGGGTGTCCGAGCGGTTGAAGGAGGCGGTCTTGAAAACCGTTAACCTCGTGAGGGGTTCATGGGTTCGAATCCCATCCCTTCCGCCATACATGCCGTGGTTTTCACTGCGGCTTTTTTTATCCGGAAAGAAGGTTTATTTTGGTTATTTTCGGGCGGAAAATCGACATGCTGCATGAGTTGAAACAAGTGGCGGGTCTTTTAATCGGTTCCATGATTTACTCTTTCGGGCTGAATTTATTTTTGGTTCCCAATCATATTATCGACGGCGGTGTGACCGGGATTTCTTTGCTGTTTTCGGAACTTTTCGGCATTCCTTTCAGTATCCTTATCGTGGCGCTGAATATCCCGTTTTTTATTCTGGGATACCGTCAGCTGGGAAAGCGGCTGGCGGCATACTCCATGTTTGCCATTTTGGTTTTGTCCGTATGGAGCCATATTTTCCAGACGTTGGAGCCTGTGACGGACGATCCTTTTCTTTCCACCATTTTCGGCGGCATTCTGATCGGCTTGGGCATCGGGCTTGTCATTAAAAGCGGCGGATCTCTTGACGGTACGGAAATTGTGGCGATTTATTTTGATCGGCGCTCCGCTTTTTCCGTCGGTGAAATCGTGCTGTTCTTCAATCTTTTTATTTTGGGAAGTGCCGGCTTCGTTTTCAATTGGAACAGTGCCATGTATTCGCTCATTACATACTTCATCTGTTCCCGCATGATGGATGCCGTTTCTACCGGCCTGGATTCTTCCAAAGGAATCTTCATTATTACTTCTAAATATGATGAAGTAACCGATGCCATTCTGCACCATATGCACCACTCCGTCACGAAACTACACGGCCAGGGCGGGTTTCTGAGTGATGATAAAGATGTGTTGTACACGGTGATTTCCCGTCTGGAAGTGACAAAAATGAAATCGGTGGTACAGCAAATTGATGAAAATGCTTTTTTGTCCGTTTTTGATGTCCAGGAAGTCCAGGGCGGCCGGGTGAAAAAGATAGATCATAAAAAAACATAAATAGCAAATAAAAACGGCAGGTGGAAAAATAGAGGGAAGAATTTTATCATTTGTGATTTACCGGAAGCTGTAGTATAATATATCTTGCGATTTATTATACTTATAAAAAATCGGTATCATTTGACCGGAAATGCCGGTTTAAGGAGGATTATTTTTTATGAACGTAAAAACAGAGGCGCTGGATCAGCACAAGGTACAGCTGACAATCGACGTACCGGCGGAAGTTGTGGTGAAAGGCTTTAAACAGGCTGTTTCCCGTATTGCGAACCAGGTAAAGATTCCCGGCTTCCGTAAGGGAAAAGCAAGCCGTCGTATTCTTGAAATGCATTTCGGCAAGGATGCCGTTGCCGGTGAAGCCCAGGATATTGTCATCAATCAGGCACTGAATGATGCTATTGCCCAGGAAAAACTGATTCCCGTAACCAGTCCGGAAGTTAAGCAGGAACGTTTCTCTGAAGAAGAGGGCGCTGCTTTTACCGCCACCTTTGTTAAACAGCCAGAAGTTAAACTCGGCGAATATAAGGGACTTTCCGCCCGTCATGTAAAACCGGAAATTACAGATGAACAGGTGATGGCGCAGATCACACAGGCAGCACAGCAGAATGCAAGACTGGAAAAAGCGGAAGACGGGGCTGTCCTGAAAAAAGGCGATATCGCCGTGATTGACTTTAAAGGGTATGTAGACGGCAAAGCTTTCGAAGGCGGAGAAGGAAAAACATATCCCCTCGAAATCGGCTCTCACAGTTTTATTCCCGGTTTTGAAGACCAGTTGGAAGGGCATAAAGCGGGCGACGATGTAACGGTCAAAGTTTCTTTCCCTGAAAATTACGGTGTGGAAGCTTTGGCAGGAAAAGCTTCCGAATTTTCCGTACACATCAATGACGTAAAACGTAAAGTCGTTCCGGTGATTGATGACGCTTTTGCAAAGTCTGTCAGCCGTTATGAAACCTTGGAAGATTTGAAAAACAGTCTTCGCCAGCAGATGCAGCTTCAGGCGATCCAGCAGGCAGAAGATGCTTACAACCGTGCACTTGTGCAGCAAGCCGTTAAAAATTCTGAAGTGGATATTCCGAAAGAAATGATTGAACAACGGATTGATGAAATTGTTCAGGAAGTCAGACTGAATCTTGACGCGCAGGATATGAATTTTGATGATTATCTGAAAAATATCGGCAAGACGGAAGAAGATTTCCGTCAAAGCTATGACCAGATGGCGGAAGAACAGGTGCGTGAAGGACTTATCCTCGGGGCTGTTGCGGAGCGGGAAAAACTGGAAGTGACCAATCAGGATTTGAATATGGAAATCATGAGCATGTCCCGCCAGTTCAATGCAGATCCTAAAGATGTCGTAAAAATTATTAAAGATGAAAACCGTGTCAATATGCTTTATACATCGGTACTCCGCAAAAAGGCGGCCGCTTTCATCTACGGCGCTGCCGTAAGAGATGAAGAAAAGAAAGAAGAAGCACCTGCAAAAGCGTCGGAGAAGAAAGAAAAGCCGACTAAAGAAAAAGCGGATAAAGAAGAAAAAACCGAGTGGTCCTCCATGACCGTGAAAGAATTAAAGGCGTATGCGGAAGAGAAAGGAATTGTTCTTGATTCCCGTGCCAAAAAAGCGGACATCATTGCCACCATTGAAGCTGCGGAAGCCGGAAAATAACCGAAAAAACGATTTATATAATTTCATAGTGATGAAATATGTCACACCAGAAGAGGCGCAGGGATTCCGGCGTCTCTTTCTGTCTTTGTTTTGGTATCATATTATGGTACAATTAGAAAACAGATTTTAGTGAAAAGAAAGGGTGCTACCATGTCTTATGTACCGATTGTAGTAGAACAGACTTCTCACGGAGAACGTTCTTATGATATTTATTCCCGCCTGCTGAAAGACAGGATTATATTTCTTGACGGACCGGTAGATGATCATACGGCAAACGTCATCATTGCCCAGCTTTTATTTTTGGAAGCGGAGGACCCGGATAAGGATATCCATTTTTATATCAACAGCCCGGGCGGTGTTGTCACGGCCGGTCTTGCCATTTACGATACGATGCGGTATATCCGGCCGGAAGTGTCAACCATTTGTATCGGCTCCTGCGCGTCTATGGCCGCAGTGCTTCTGACATCGGGCGCCAAAGGGAAACGGTATGCGCTGCCTCATTCGAGCATTATGATTCACCAGCCTTTGGGCGGCGCACAGGGGCAGGCGACGGATATTGAAATCCATGCCAAGGAAATTATCCGTCTCAGGAAAGAATTGAACGGAATTATTGCCGACCACAGCGGACAGTCGCTGGAAACCGTGATGAAAGATACGGAAAGAGATAATTTCATGACGGCAGAAATGGCATTGAGATATGGAATCATTGATAAAATTCTGACCAGAAATGAACTCCGGGAGTTAAAGGAAAAATAAGGAGGTCCCTTGTCTAATAAAGAGGAAAAACCGGCGGTTTGCAGTTTTTGCGGACGATCCGGAGAAGAAGTAGAAAAATTAATCGCAGGACCGGGGGTCTACATTTGTAATGAATGTATAGAAGTCTGCGAGAATATACTGACAGAAGAAATGCGGGAAGAGAAAAAGAAATCGGTTCCTCATTTCGAACTTCCTACCCCGGCGGAAATTAAAGAGTACATAGACCAGTACGTCATAGAGCAGGACGAGGCGAAAGTGGCGCTGGCGGTGGCGGTGTACAACCATTACAAGCGGATTCAATATGAAAGTGACGAGGACGATGTGGAGTTACAGAAATCCAATATCATCATGCTCGGACCGACCGGGAGCGGAAAAACACTTCTTGCCCAGACACTCGCCCGCTTTTTGGATGTCCCGTTTGCCATTTCTGATGCGACGACATTGACGGAAGCCGGTTATGTAGGCGAAGATGTAGAAAATATTTTGCTCCGTCTGATTCAGGCCGCCGATTATGATATTGAGAGAGCGGAACGGGGCATCGTTTATATTGATGAAATAGATAAAATCGCCAAGAAATCGGAAAATCCATCCATTACGCGCGACGTATCCGGCGAAGGCGTGCAGCAGGCGCTTCTGAAAATTCTGGAAGGAACGGTAGCGAGCGTGCCGCCCCAGGGCGGACGGAAACATCCGAATCAGGAAATGCTCCAGATCAATACGTCCAATATTCTTTTCATTTGCGGCGGTGCTTTTGCCGGCGTTGATAAAGTGATTGCCCGGCGCACCACAAAGAGTACGATGGGATTCGGGGCGGATATCAAAAAGGCAGAAGAAAAAGATGTGGCAAAAATTTTGTCGGAAGTCCAGCCCGAGGACTTGCTGAAATTCGGTTTGATTCCCGAATTTATAGGTCGTCTTCCGGTTATTGTGGCGCTGCATCCTTTGAAAGAAGAGGCGCTGGTTCGTATTTTATCGGAGCCGAAAAATGCATTGATCCGTCAATATCAGAAACTTCTCGGCATGGATCATGTGGAATTGATTTTTGAAGAAGCGGCGGTGCATGCGATTGCCCGGAAAGCGATTGAAAGAAATACGGGCGCCCGGGGATTGCGTGCGATCATTGAAAAAATCATGACGCAAGTGATGTATGAGATTCCGGGAATGAAAGACGTGGAATCCTGTACCGTCACGGAAGATAATATTTTAAACGGAACGCAGCCGGTTCTGAAAAGAAAAAAGAAAACGAAAAAATGATGAGAAAAAAGCACCTTAGCAGGTGCTTTTTTGCAGTCCCGGAATTTTGATGTGATATAATGATGAAATTAAAAATATGCGTTAAAAATGCAAAATGATAAGAATGTTATACAAGTGTGTTACAATAATGAAAATGTGCCAGCAAGACTCCGTTTCGTTTTGTAAAGAGAGCGGGAAGTCATTGATGCATAGGATAAAAAATCCGTATATGGAGGTTTATATATGAACGAAAATCTTGAAGACCGGGAATCCCGGGGGTTTGTACTGCCTGCGGTAGCTTTGCGGGATATTATCGTATTTCCGCACATGACGGTCAATCTGGACATAGGAAGAAAAGAATCCGTTGAAGCGGTTCGCAAAGCGAGTGAAGACAAACGATATTTAGCGATGGTTATGCAGAAAAACGGAAGCATTGAAGAACCGGAGGAAAGTGATCTCTACAAATATGGTACGGTTGTCAAGGTAAAACAGATGCTGCAGCTCCCGGGCGGTCTGATCCGTATACAGGCGGAGGGAATTTCCCGCATTTACATCCGCCGTGTCATACGAGAGAAAGATTGTCTTTTTGCGGAAGCGGAAGATATGCGGGAAACGGCAGTATCCGATCCGATGCGGGCGGAAGCGTATCGCCGGACGATTATAAAATCTTTTTTCGAATGGGTGCAAAATACAAAACAAAATATTCCCGATGACCAGATGGCGCAGCTGAAAGCATCGGAGGAGGCAGGGTATATGGCGGATTTCATTTCCACCCAGATTCCCCTGCTGTCCGAGAAAAGACAGGCGGTCTTGGAAGAGGGCGATGTACTGGAACGTCTTATGACAGTACAGAGGTATTTGGACGAAGAAATCCAGATCGGCCGGCTGGAGTCGGAAATTGCGGGAGCTGCCAGAGCCCGTATGGAAAAAGAACAACAGGATTACTATCTCCGTCAAAAAATTAAAAGCATTCATGACCGTTTGGGAGACGAAGTGTCTCAAGAACAGGAAGCGGAAGAATACAGAGAAAAATTGGCGCATAGCGGCATCCCCAAAGAGTTCCACAAAAAAGTGGAAAAAGAAATCAAGCATCTGGCAACCATGCCTCCCATGATGGCGGAAACGGCGGTGGCGCGGAATTATTTAGAATGGATTTTTTCTCTTCCCTGGAAAGAAGAAAGCAAAGACTCTTTGGATTTGCATGAAGCTGAGCTTATGCTTGATCAAGACCATTACGGATTGAAAAAAATTAAAGAACGGATTCTTGAATACCTGGCGGTCCGTGTGCTTGCACCGAAAGCAAAAGCGCCGATTATCTGTTTTGTCGGGCCGCCCGGTGTGGGAAAGACGAGTTTTGCCCAATCCATTGCCCGCTGCCTGGGGAAACGGTTTGCCCGCATTTCCTTGGGCGGTATTCACGATGAAGCGGAAATCCGGGGGCACCGTAGGACCTATATCGGCTCCATGCCCGGTCGTTTCATCAGTGCCGTTGCCCAAGCGAAAACAAAAAATCCGCTGATTCTTTTAGATGAAATAGATAAAGTGGGATCCGATTTTCGAGGAGATCCCGCATCCGCCCTGCTCGAGGCGCTGGATCCGGAGCAGAATAAAGCATTTCATGATAACTACATTGATATACCGTTCGACTTATCCGATGTGTTTTTCGTGGCGACCGCCAATACGGTATCCACGATTCCCCCGGCTTTGCTGGATCGTATGGAATTGATTGAGCTGTCCGGCTATACCGATGAAGAAAAAGTACAAATCGCCAAGAAATATCTGATTCCCCGGCAAAAAGAAAGAAACGGACTTAAAGATAAAGATGTCCGTTTTACCGATGCGGTGATACGGAAAGTGATCCGCAGCTATACAAGAGAAGCCGGCGTTCGTGAATTGGAAAGGACGATCGGCTCTCTCTGCCGTAAAATCGGTAAAAAGATTGTACTAAATGATGAAACCTTGCCGTCCCTTTCTGCCAAAACCGTAGAAACCTACCTGGGACCCGTCAAGTTTTTGCCGGTGTCCAAAGAGCATGACTCACAGGTGGGGCGTGTCAACGGTCTTGCTTGGACGATGGCGGGCGGAGAAGTTCTTGACACGGAAGCGATTACGATTAAAGGAAAAGGGAATCTGATTCTTACGGGGCAGTTGGGAGATGTCATGAAAGAATCGGCGGAAACGGCATACACTTACATACGGAGCCGTGCCAAAGAATTGGGCCTGACTGAAAATTTTTATGAAACTTTGGATACGCATATTCATCTGCCCGAAGGCGCCGTGCCGAAAGACGGACCGTCGGCGGGCATCACAATGGCAACGGCGATGGCATCTGCCTATACGGGACGAAAAGTACGGGGAGATACGGCGATGACGGGCGAAATTACTTTGACGGGGGAAGTGCTTCCCATCGGCGGCGTAAAGGAGAAGGTGCTCGCGGCGAGCCAGTTCGGAATCAAACAGATTCTACTCCCGGAAAAGAACAAGCGGGATATGGAAGAAATTCCGAAGTCGGTAAGAGATAAAATGCATTTTGTATATGTAAAAAACGTAGACGATGTTCTGGCACACGCCTTATTGAAATAAGGAGAAAGACATGGCGGAAATTAAGGACATGAAAGCATTTCACATATTTTCCGCCGCCTATACCGGGTCGGCGGTGAAGCACGGAGAGTTTGGCGGCAAAAAAGAAATTGCTTTTATCGGAAGATCGAATGTGGGAAAATCCTCTTTGATCAATTCTGTCACGGGCGCCCGTAAGCTGGCGCATGTCAGCAGGGAGCCGGGAAAAACAAGAACCATTAACTATTATTCCATTCAATCCAGAAGAGATACGGGAAACGGGGAAGAACGGCAGGAGTGGTATCTTGTCGACCTGCCCGGTTACGGATTTGCGAAAACAAGTCAGGAAAACAGAGATTCATGGGGACGGTTTATTGATGACTATATACGCAATTCTCCTCATTTGGTGATGGTGGGGCTGCTCGTTGATTTGCGCCACCCCGGACTTCCTATTGATGTAAAAGCCTATGAATGGCTCAGAAAAACGGCGCCGGGTTTGCAAATCATCGGAACTAAATGTGACAAACTGGGGAAAAATGAATTGAATAAGAATTTAAACTTGTTGAATCGATGCATGCCGTCCGAAAAAAAAGCACTGGCCTATTCCTCTCTGACAGGATTTGGAAAAGAAGAATTGCTTTCCCGTATTGAAGAAGAGATTTGCCGGGAAGAGCCGGTGTAGCCGTTACGGATACATGGTAAAATAGAAGAAAACTAATGAAAGCTGTTACCTCCATAGCCGGAGGAACGGCTTTTTTGTATTTCCGGTTGCAAAAACAAGAGGATGTGGCAAAAGAGAGAGCAATTTTATATAATACATACAATAAATAACGGAGGAATGATGTATGAAATCGTTGGGCGTTCTTTGCTCTCAAAAAAATATTCTGGTGTTCCTCTATTTGACGATATTTCTGCTCCCGCTCAGTGCTTTCGGATTATATGCGGCGCTGATTCCTGCCATTTTATTATCGGCAGGGCATATGATTTCCGAAAAGAAAATGGACTTGAAATCCGGTCCGTTAAAATGGGCGGCGGCAGGATTTTTAATTTGCTCATTTTTATCCGTTTTTTCATCAGTGAACATAGAGTTTTCTTTTTTTAACTGGTGCTTTCTTCCTTTGATGTACGCCGCGCTCTATGTACTTGTTTTGTCCTATATACGGACGGACGAAGAAAAAAAGAAAGCCCTCGCCGTTTTTTTTGCCGGCGCATTCTGCGTCATGCTTTGGGGTTGTTTCCAGTATGCCGATATCGGAGAAATGGCCCGGGATTTAAATGCCCAGGCCTGGGTCGATCCCGAGCGTTTTCCGCTGCTGAAAAGAAGAATGTTTTCCACTCTGGAAAATCCGAATTTGTTGGCAGCGTATCTCCTGATGGGGATCAGCATGGCGGCGCCCTTTTTCTTTTTTTGCCGCAGCGCAAACAGAAGAGCGGTATGGGGGATCTTTTTATCGGCGTTTTTAATTTGTCTGGCGCTCACGTACTCCCGCGGCGCATGGATCGGTTTGGCGGCTATTGCAGCGGGGCTGACCGTTTTTTACAATAAACGTTTCGGCTTCGTTTTTTTCCTGATTCCCCTGATTCTGTTTTTTTATCACGGTCAAATTACGGAACGGATGATGTCGCTTTTCTCGGGAGAAGACACATCCGTAATGCTTCGTTTTGCTCTCTGGGAAAGCACGGTGGCTATGATGGAAGAACATCCTTGGCTTGGGATCGGCTGGGGAAGCTATTGGCTTACGTATCCGGAGTATAATTTTTTTATTCAAGAGCCGGATGTCATTATTTTTCACGCTCATAATATGTACCTTCACATTCCGGCGGAAACCGGTCTTTTGGGAGGGATTTTCTTTTTTATCCTTTTCTTCGGGCAAGGGTATGTTTCATGGAAGCGGTGGAAAGAAAAACAGGGGTTGTCACGCCTATTGGGGCTTGCAGGGATTTTATTATGCTTGTCCGCGGCGGTGTACGGAATCAGCGACTATCCCCTGTTCAGCCGTTCCGTTTCCTTTTGCTTTTGGTTTTTATCGGCTCTTTGCATATCCGGTGACAGCGAAAAAGGCGAGAAAAGAATATAAAATATTCTCTATTCATATAAAAAACGGTTTGTCCAATAGGAAAAATTTATAATACCTGTTAGGGATTTTATGAGAGAAGAACTGCGCTGAATCCGACACGATCTGAAAAAGTATGCTATAATTAAAAAGGTAATGGTCGTAAAATTTTGTGAAGCACGTGGGGATACGGGCGGCGCAAAATACGTATGACCGGCTTATCAGGCTGGAGGTTCTGCGGTATTTAAAATAAATAATATACACGGACCGCGGACTTTTATATTTTATTTATTTTGGGAGGATGATAGTAATGATCGACACCAATGACAGTGAGTTCCTTAGCCGGATTGAGGACAAAGATCTTCTTGCGAAAGTTTGCGATGCAAAAACGGCCGCAGCGATGATTCAGCCCGGCGACATTCTCGGCATCAGCGGATTTACTCCTTGCGGATATCCGAAAATCACGATGCATGAATTAGCGGAACGCATGAAAGAAACGCCGTTCCAGGTGGACGTATGGACAGGTGCATCTACAGGATCTCAGATTGACGGAGAACTCGTAGCGGTAAACGGTATCAGAAACCGTATGCCTTATCAGACGAACGGAACGCTGAGAAAAGCCATCAATGCCGGTGATATTAATTACTTCGACCTGCATTTGAGCCATGTGGCACAGCAGATCCGTGCGGGATTTTTCACCGATGCTGACGGAAAACGTGTGACCGGACCTGATTTTGCGGTGGTTGAAGTGTGCAAGATTGTAAAGAGAGATGGAAAAATCGGTCTTGTTACAACAACGGCTATCGGAAACTCCCCCGTTTTCGTTGATACGGCAAAGAAAGTCATTGTGGAAGTAAATACTACACAGCCCAAAGAATTAGACGGCATGGCAGATATTTATATGCGTAAAAATCCGCCTTTCTGTGAACCGATTCCGATTACCGGCGCCGGAGATCGCATCGGCACAAGCTATATCCCGGTCGATCCGGATAAGATTGCGGCCATCGTTCCCTGTGATTTGCCGGACGTAACCCGTGCACTCGCGCCGCTTGATGATGACGCTGAAAGAATGGGAAACAACCTCGTTGATTTCCTGAAAAATGAAGTCAAACACGGCAGACTTCCGGAAAACCTGCTTCCCTTGCAGTCCGGCGTAGGCAATGTGGCAAATGCCGTTATTAACGGACTTGTTAATTCCGACTTCAAGAATCTTTCCGTATATACGGAAGTTATCCAGGACGGCATGTTTGATTTGATTGATAAAGACAAGATTGACATGATTTCCGGCACATCCTTGTCCCCGTCCCCGGATGGACTGAAACGTTTCTATGACAATATTGAAAAATACAGCAAAAAGATTATTCTCCGTCCGCAGGAAATTTCCAATAACGGTGAAGTAGGACGCCGCATTGGTGTTATTGCCATGAATACGGCATTGGAAATGGATATTTACGGGCATGTCAACTCCACCCACGTATCCGGGACGAAATTGATGAACGGCATCGGCGGATCCGGTGACTTTGCACGCAACGGATTCCTCTCCTGCTTCTTCTGCCACAGCACGGCTAAAGGCGGCGCTATCTCCGCTGTTGTTCCGATGTGCTCCCATGTAGATCATACGGAACATGACACCCATGTATTTATTTCCGAACAGGGTGTGGCCGACGTTCGCGGACTTTCACCGAAAGAAAGAGCAAAGCTTATTATCAATAATGTAGCTCATCCGGATTACCGGGCACAGCTTATGGACTACTTCGAAAGAGCATGTGCGGCTAACGGCAACAGCCAGACTCCGCATCTTCTGGCGGAAGCATTTGATTTCCATAAGAGCCTGGCTGAAAACGGAACCATGCTTTTTAAGAAATAATGAAAGAACTTTCATAGATTTCTTTACAAAAACTCTTATTGTTATATAATATTTATGGTGATAACTGCCTGAAGGCAGAATCATATATGGATTCCGCAAGAGGTCCTGCTTCGGTGACAAGACAAAAAATGCGGCACCGCAGCGATAGGACTTTGTGAATCCGCAGAACAGGAGGTAATCATCCGGGAAGTTTACAAGTGAGAAGAACAAAAATGTCGCCGCTTGTTATTCATGAAAAGAGGATGAAAACTTCCGTCAATTACTTGTATTTTTAGGAGGAAGATGAACTTATGGCAAACGAATCCCTGAAAGCCAAACTTGAAGCATACGAAGCTGCTTGCGCAAAATCCTACGCAAAGACTCCGGAAAGAGTTGGGCTGAAACACAACAAGCTGTATACCCCGCTTGATATTGACGGGTTTGATTATGAAAGAGATCTCGGAATCCCCGGGGAATATCCATATACCCGCGGCGTTCAGCCGACAATGTACCGCGGCCGTCTTTGGACAATGCGTATGTATGCAGGCTTCGCTACAGCTGAAGAATCAAACAAACGTTATCGTTATCTGATTGCAAACGGCGGATCCGGTCTGTCCTGCGCATTCGACCTTCCGACACAGATCGGCTATGACTCTGATGACAAAATGGCCATCGGCGAAATCGGCAAGGTAGGCGTTGCAATCGATACATTAAAAGATATGGAAATCCTTTTCGACCAGATCGATTTGGGCAAAGTTTCCACATCCATGACCATCAATGCACCGGCATCCGTATTGCTTGCTATGTACATTGCAGTTGCTGAAAAGCAGGGCGTACCGGCTGACCAGCTTCGCGGCACCATCCAGAACGATATTCTGAAAGAATATGCTGCCCGCGGAACCTATATTTTCCCGGTTAAACCGTCCATGCGTTTAATTACCAACATTTTTGAATACTGCTCCCAGAACGTACCGAAGTGGAACACCATTTCCATTTCCGGCTACCATATCCGTGAAGCAGGTTCTACTGCAGCACAGGAAATTGCATTCACCATTGCTGACGGTATCGCTTATATCGAAGCAGCTTTGAAAGCCGGACTGAAAATCGATGATTTTGCAGGCCGTCTCTCCTTCTTCTGGAACGCACACAACAACGTACTTGAAGAAGTTGCAAAATTCCGTGCATCCCGTCGTCTCTGGGCATCCATTCTTAAAGAACGTTTCCATGCTCAGAAACCGAAATCCATGATGCTCCGTGTTCATACCCAGACAGCAGGCTCCATGCTGACCGCTCAGCAGCCGAACAACAACATCGTTCGTGTTGCTCTTCAGACAGCAGCAGCAGTTATGGGCGGAACACAGTCCTTGCACACCAACTCCCGCGACGAAGCTCTCGCTTTGCCGACAACCGAATCCGTAACCGTAGCTCTGCGTACACAGCAGATCGTTGCTTACGAATCCGGACTGGCTGACGTTGTTGACCCGCTCGGCGGCTCTTATTATGTAGAAGCTATGACCAATGCAATCGAAGCGGAAGCAAGAGAATACATCCGCAAGATTGACGAAATGGGCGGCGCAGTAGAAGCTATTGACAAAGGTTATATCCAGAAAGAAATCCAGGAATCTGCTTACGCTTGGCAGATGGCTGTTGAATCCGGCGAAAAGACAATTGTCGGCGTCAACAAGTTCACCATGGAAGAAGCTCCGGTTGAAGGCCTCCTGAAGGTTGATGCATCGGCAGGCGAATTCCAGAAGAACAAGCTGGCTAAAGTTAAGGCAGAACGTGATAACGCAAAGGTTCAGGAAGAACTGAAGAAGCTCGAAGTAGCTGCTGCTGATGAATCCGTAAACCTTATGCCGGTTATCCTTGACTGCGTACGTGCTTACTGCTCGCTCGGCGAAATTTGCGGAGTTCTCCGTAAAGTATTCGGCGAATACAAAGCACACAACACTCTTTAATCCTAACTAAAATATTTCTGGAGGTATATAACTATGGCAGATAAACGTATCAGAGTTCTTGTTGCAAAACCGGGCCTCGATGGACATGACCGCGGTGCAAAAGTAGTAGCTCGTGCACTTCGCGATGCAGGTATGGAAGTTATTTACACAGGTCTTCGCCAAACCGTTCCGCAGATTGTGGAAGCGGCAGATGCAGAAGACGTTAATGTAGTGGCACTGAGCCTTTTATCCGGTGCTCACAACACCCTTTTCCCGGAAGTGGTAGAATCATTGAAGGCTAAAGGAATGGAAGATGTTCTTGTTATCGGCGGCGGCGTAATTCCTTCCGGGGACATTCCCGGGCTCAAAGATGCCGGAGTAAAAGCTATCTTTACACCGGGCACCCCGACCAAGGAAATTATTGATTTTATCAAAGCTAACGTATAATCAATACTGATTCATAAAAGCTCAATAGTTGCACACGGGACTGCATTTGTTTGTGGTCCCGCTGCGACTATATTTACTCTTCAAAAGGCGGTGTATCTATGGAATTCTCAATGAAAAATTTTTGGGATGGATCCAGACGTGCCTTAGCGAGAGCAATCACCATCGTTGAAGACGAACGTGACGGTTGGGAAGATATTATGAAAGAAATCTACCACCATACCGGTCGTGCACAGGTCATCGGTATTACTGGTGCACCTGGTGCGGGTAAGAGCACACTTTCAGACGCGCTGATCAAGCAATACAGAAAACAGGGCAAAACAGTTGGTATCGTGGCTATCGATCCAACTTCTCCATTCTCCGGCGGTGCTATTCTTGGCGACCGTATCAGAATGAATGACCTTACACTGGATGAAGGTGTATATATCCGCAGTATGGGTACTCGCGGCAGTCTTGGCGGATTATCCAGAAAGACTTCCGATGCAGTCAAGCTGATGGATGCTTTCGGACTCGATGTTATACTCATCGAAACAGTAGGCGTAGGGCAATCAGAAGTAGATATCGTTAAGAATGCGGATACAACTCTTGTTGTGCTCGTACCCGGACTGGGTGACGATATTCAAGCTATTAAAGCAGGCATCCTTGAAATCGGGGATGTATTCTGCATTAATAAATGTGATCGTGACGGATCGGATCGTTTAAATGTAGAAATCGAAATGATGCTTGATTTGGGCGAAGCCCAGAACTGGCGTCCTCCGATTGAACGAACGATTGCAAACAAGGATGAAGGCGTGGCAGACGTCGTCAATTCCTTAGGTGAACATCGAAAATATCTTGAAGAATCCGGCTTGCTGGAGGAACGCAGACGTGAACGTGCACGTACAGAGATGATTGAGATGATTCACGGTCATATCACCCGTCATGTCATGGATAGTGTCGTAAAGACGGGTAAATTTGCTGACTACGTAGAACAAGTCTATGAACGGGAAACCGACCCGTTCACAGTGGTTGATTCTATCGTGGGAAATATATTTAAATAATTCAAAGGAGGAATTATTATGGCATTCAAAGTATTGTGTGTTGACCATGTCGGTGTGGCAGTCAATGATTTGGCTCTGATTAAACAGCAGATGAAAGATTTGCTGAATCTGGAACCGTCTCTGCCGGATGAAACCGTTGAAGAACAGCATGTTACAACAAGCTTCTTCAAACCGTCAGCACAGAGCGAAGCTTGCGAACTGGAATTTTTAGGTTCGACCACTCCGGACGGCCCGATCGCTCGTTACATCGCTAAAAACGGCGGTAAAAACGGGTTCCAGCATGTAGCGCTCCGCGTAGACAACATTGTGGAAGCACTGGCTGCTCTTCCGGATGAAGCTAAACTTGACAAAAAGTTCAGAATCGGTGCCGGCGGCTGCCACATTGCATTTATGCATCCCAAAGTTACCGGTCTTTTGCTGGAACTGACCGAACGCCCCGGCGGCCCGTCTTTCTAATCGCATAAGGATCGGTCCCTATGCTATAATAGGGACGTCCCGCAAAGGGACCAATATTTTTGGAGGTGTAAGAATGGCAACTGTTGCAGAAAGAATTGAACTTCTCCATAAGAACCTCGCTCACGTTGAGGCTATGGGTGGTGAAAAACGTGTTGAAAAACAGCACGAAAAAGGCAAACTGACTGCTCGCGAAAGACTCGCTCTTCTGTTTGATGAAGGATCTTTCGTAGAAGTCAATGCACTCGTTAAATCCCGTTGCTACAACTTCGGTCAGGAAAAGAAAGATCTTCCGGGCGAAGGTGTTGTTACAGGATATGGTACTGTTGACGGAAGACTGGTATTTGCATTTGCACAGGACTTCACAGTAGAAGGCGGATCCCTGGGCGAAATGCATGCAGCTAAAATCGTTCATGTAAACGAGCTGGCTCTTAAAGTAGGTGCTCCCTGCGTAGGTCTGAATGACTCCGGCGGAGCTCGTATCCAGGAAGCGGTAGACGCACTTTCCGGCTACGGCAAAATCTTCTGGTGCAATACCATTGCATCCGGCGTAATTCCGCAGATTTCCGCTATCATGGGACCGTCTGCAGGCGGCGCTGTATATTCCCCGGCACTGACCGACTTCATCTACATGGTTAAAGGTACATCCCAGATGTTCCTTACAGGACCGGCTGTAGTTGAATCTGTCACCGGCGAAAAAATTACCGCTGAAGCTCTTGGCGGAGCTATGACACATAACCGTACATCCGGTGTTGCTCAGTTTGCGGCTGAAAATGACGAAGACTGCATTAAACAGATTCGTTATCTGCTCTCCTTCTTACCGAGCAACAACATGGAAGATGCACCGATTGTAGAAACCGGTGATGATCCCTGCCGTACGGACCCGGCTCTTGACACCCTTATGCCGGAAAACTCCAACGCACCCTATGATATGTATGATGTAATCAAATCAATCGTTGATAACGGTGAATTTTATGATGTGGCAAAAGAATGGGCGAAGAACATTATCACAGGCTTCTGCCGCATGGATGGACAGACCGTCGGCATCATTGCCAACCAGCCGAACTTCATGGCAGGCTGCCTTGACTACAATGCATCCGATAAAGCTGCCCGCTTCATCCGTTTCTGCGACTGTTTCAACATTCCGGTTCTCAACGTAGTGGACGTACCGGGCTTCCTCCCGGGCAAACAGCAGGAATATGCCGGCGTTATTCGCCACGGCGCTAAAATGCTGTTCGCATACTGCGAAGCCACCGTTCCGAAAGTTACCCTCATTCTCCGTAAAGCATACGGCGGTTCCTACATCGCTATGTGCTCCCGTGAACAGGGTGCTGACCAGGTATTTGCTTGGCCGACAGCAGAAATCGCTGTTATGGGACCTGCCGGCGCAGCTAACATCATCTTCAAGAGAGATCCGGAGAAAGAACAGCGCACCAAAGAATACGTGGATGAATTTGCAACTCCTTACAAAGCAGCAGAACGCGGCTATGTAGATGCAGTTATTGATCCAAGAAACTCTCGTCCCGTAGTTATCAATGCTCTGAAGATGCTTGCTTCCAAACATGAAGTACATCCGGCTAAGAAACACGGAAACATTCCGCTGTAATAGATAGCTAATACATTGATGATATTTGAAAGGATGGGTATAGATGAATAACGATACAGTTATGTATATCGCGGTATTTGCTGCCGTAGTAGCAGTAATTGCCCTGATCATGATCTGGCAAGTACGTTCATCTCTCAATCAGTCCGCAGCACCCGCTGCCGCAGCAGCTCCTAAAAGAGCAGTACCGGCAGCAGCTCCCAAAGCCGGAGATAATGGTGCTGTAGTAGCAGCTATTGCCGCAGCAATCGTTGCTATGGGCGGCGGTGAAATTGTTTCTATCCGCCCGGCAGCTAGAACCGGCTGGACAACAGGCGCTCGTATCGCAGGTGTTTCCGGCAACCAGCAGTTCTAATTGAAAGTTGAAAGTACAAAATTAGGAGGAAAAACAATGAGAAAATTTACCGTAACAGTTAACGGCCAAGATTACGATGTAGTAGTTAAAGATGGCGGCGTTGCAGCAGCAGCACCGGCACCGGCAGCAGCTCCTGCTCCGGCTCCCGCACCTGCAGCAGCACCGGCAGCAGCTCCTGCTCCGGCTCCCGCACCTGCAGCAGCACCGGCACCGGCAGCAGCTCCCGCAGGCGCAGGCGAAGTTATCGAAGCTCCGATGCCCGGCAAAGTTATTAAAATCAACAAACGCGTTGGTGATGCAGTAGCTTCCGGCGATGAAGTTCTGGTTCTTGAAGCTATGAAGATGGGTAACCCGATTATGTCGCCTTGCGATGGCAAGATTACAGGCATGCCTGTATCTGAAGGCCAGAGCGTACAGGGTGGGGACACACTCTTCACAGTGGGCTAATTCTAATATTAAAAAAGCAGTGCTATGGCACTGCTTTTTTTGATGCTTCATTTTTAAAATGAAATAAGTACACTTTTGCGTCCGTTACATCGTTATACTGTCCGATTTTTTTCATGGGAAAGAAGGCTTGTTAGAAAAATGTTCCACATTTTTTACAGAATCACATTTTTATAAAACGCGCTGCGAATCTTTTTGTAAGCATTGCCGCTTTCGGAATACTCGCTCATCAAGACCGTATTTAACAGCAAATATGGTCTTGATGTTTTTTTTAGGGCGGCGCAGAATTTTTTAACGGTGCGAATGAAAAACAAGATGAATAGGAAAACGGTAAGGATCCATGAAATTGACAGAAAAAATTTACCTAAAAATATTTAAAAGATTAATTATCAACTATTGCATGGGGGGGGGTAGACAATGATAAAATGAAATGCAAAGATGACTTTATTTTATAATCATCTTTAATAACCGTTTTTTTCGGGGCTGTAGTTTTCCGTGAGAACTGAGAAATTGAGAGGGAAGAAAGGAAGTGCTTTTATGATGAAAAAGGAAAAGTTCATGAAAAAAAGCCTCAAAATGGCATTGTTGCTTTCTGTGCTGTTGAGAGGGCACGGCATGGTAAGCGCCAATGTTGCCACCTTGACTACTAATGATGATAATAGAAACATCAGCGTAAATACCAACAGTGGGTCGGTCGAAATCACCCTCAGCGGCACTGCCAAGGATCCCGGGCAGACGGCCTTAGGAAAAGGCGCAAAGGCTACCGGGAACCTCGCTACTGCTATCGGAGCGGATGCAGAGGCCACAGGGCAGACCAGCACAGCCTTGGGAAATGCGGCCAAGGCGAAGGGCGTGAGCGCTACGGCCGTAGGCGACGGGGCTTATGCGACCCTCGGAGGATCTGCCTTAGGGCATTTCGCGTACGCCCGGGGAGACCACAGTGTAGCTTTCGGATTTGAAGCACAAACAGGGACGGATGGCATTCCCGCAGATGGAACTGAGGCCATCGCCATCGGCTACTCGGCAAAGGCGCAAAAGCAAAAGGCCATTGTCATCGGGAGCGGCGCACGTGCTGAGGAAGAGGGTGCAACGGCTTTGGGATACAATGCGGTAGCTCGTGAGAAGAATGCACTGGCGCTCGGATACAATGCGAGAGCGCATCTGGAGAATAGTGTGGCCATCGGCTACAATTCTTCGGTAGGTGCGGTGAATTCCGTTTCTTTTGGCAGCTCCGGTGCGACCCGGCGACTGATGTATGTGTCTGCCGGTGAATCTGAAACGGATGCGGCTAATTTCGGACAGTTACTAAAATCCGCCAGATTAAACGGCAGTAAATTAGAGTTTTACACGAATGCTTTTAAAAAATCTTTTGATGTAGATTTATCTTCACTGTCAGGCGGCGGCGGAGCAGGCGGGACGGTCATTAGTGGCGGCACTGTCACCTATGGTGCGACCGGAAACGGTACTCTTACGCTGACGAGCGGTACCAGCACCGTTGCTTCCATTGCAGGTCTTACGGATAAATATACTACAGGAGTCGAATTGACGGGGAATACGGTTACTTTCACCCGCAATGACGGCGGCACCTACAGTTTTGAACTGCCTGCTTCCGCAGGCGCCGGCGGCGGTATGTCTTCCCTGCAGTTTGCCGGGGACGACGGGACGGTCATCACGAAAACGAACGGACAGCAGTTGGCAATCCTCGGCGGGGCGCCTCCGGCCGCCTTGTCGGAAAAGAATATCGGTGTGGTGTCGGAGGGCGGCGCCTTGAAGATCAAGCTTGCCAAAGAAATTACGGGCATCTCCAGTATCACTACCGAGAGCGGCGTGAAAATTGATGCCGACGGACTACATGCAGGAAATAAGAAAATTACGGGAGTCGCAGACGGCACTGCTGATTCAGATGCTGTAACCGTAGGTCAGCTAAATAAAGCCGTAGGGTTTAACGTGAATACTATTAATGCGGATCTGAAAGCTGCCAATAGCCGTATTACCCGCATGGACAGCAAGGTCAACAAGGTAGGAGCGGGAGCGGCCGCTTTAGCCGCTTTACACCCTCAGGACTATGATTCGTCCGCCAAATGGGATGTTGCCGCCGGTTTTGGTAATTACCGCAATTCAAACGCTGCGGCAATCGGTTTATTTTATCGTCCCAACCCCGATATGATGTTCAGTGTGGGGACAAATTTCGGAAACGGTGAGAATATGGTGAACTTCGGAGTCAGCGTGAAACTGGGCAAGAGCAGTCCCTATGCGGCAATGAGTAAGGCACAACTGGTGGACACCGTAGAAAAGCAGAATGAAAAGATTGAGCGGATAGAGGCACAGCTCCGGGTCATGATGGAAAAAATGGACGCTATGCAGGAGAAGTAGAAGGTGATTCCGTTTTGACGAAAACAGCGTACACCTGATATAAAAAGTATGATAAAACCGGATATGCAGGCCAATCAGCAGGCATATCTGGTTTTATGGTGTGTCAAAAATATTTAAAGCCATTTTTATATTTCTTAATAATCATTAATAAGCGTCAGGTTCCCGTTCTGCTTCTTTTGCTAAAGAAATAAGCAGGCGGAGCATGGTGAGACTGGTTTCCTCAAAGGAGGCTGTCTCATCAAAGGCAGCCACAATTCCGTAGCGGAAAAGCAATTCCTTATCTTCTTTTTTTGCCTGGTGGACAGCAATTAAGATATCATCCCGTCCCATCATGGCCAATGTTTGTGACATAGGGATAACCGCTTTTGTCATCGTAGGACTTTTTGAGGTATAAAAAATGAAATGGACATCATTATCGGCAGCGGTTTGTGCGGAAACCTCCGGGGAAAGCAGAGGCCCGACGTCGACGTCCCAGCCCTGGTCGGCAAAAACGGTAGCCGCTATTTTACGGGATTCTTTATCATCATCTTCTTCTAATTCGGGAAGAAACAGACGCGGTCGGCGGCCGTCCATTTCTTCAAATTGTTCGGTAAGCTTAAGGGCTTCACGGGTCAATGCGTTGTTTTCATTGGATGCCATATGTTTCCTCCTCATAAAACGATATCGGTGGCAAGGAATAAATAAAATATCAGATTAAATGTTACAACCATTATATGATAACAATATTGAAAAAAGCAAATAAAATGATTGTAATTCATGATATAAAGATAAGAATAAAATATATGATAAATAGATATAGATTGATTGACACTTATAATATAATGAATTATACTAAAAATGTAGTTATTTAGACAATTTCATACAGCGGACAGATGCGAAAGCATAAAAGAGAATCCGGTATAATCCGGAGCGGTCCCGCCACTGTAAAGGGAGTTTATACCAAAAAAGTCACTGGGAAACCGGGAAGGCGGTATAAATGAGGAACTTAAGCCAGGAGAACTATCTGTCTGAAAATCACCGTTATACCTGCGAGAGATGGGAAGGGGATTGGAAATTTCCTTGTCCGGCTATCGTTATATTTTCCAGATAGTCGTTTTTTATTGATAAGAGAGCGTGGTAAGGAGGTGCAAATATCGGCGATGTAAAAAATGGTTCTGGCGTCATCAGAAGATGCAGTCATTTTTGAATAAAATCTGTATTTGATGGACGGAAAGCAGGATCATTATTTTTCTGGGAAATTGTCTAAAATTATTATAAGGAGGATGTTTTCATGGATGAACAAAAGTCCCAGGATTCGGTAAAACAACTGACTGATAAAGAGTTGGAAGAAATTTTGAGAAAATCAAATGAAAAAGCCGAATTTCCGCAAGTAGAATTTGATGAATTTACAGCACCCGCTTATGAGGAATGGGTGGACGCATGTAATGCACTTTTGAAGGGGAAACCTTTCGATAAAATCATGTATACCGATACGTATGAAGGGATTACCTTCAGCCCGATTTACACCAAGAGTACAGGTCCTGATGCGAAAGAAGATATTCTTCCGACCGACGATTATCCGGGCATGGGCGACTATATGCGCGGTGCAACGGTGAACGGGTATAAGTGCGCTCCCTGGGGCATTGCACAGGCTTGTGATGAAACACTGCCTAAAGAAAATAATGAACTTCTGAAGCATGAAATTGACAGAGGTTCTACGGTTTATAATGTCCGCATTGACAGCGCTACGGCAGAGGGGATTGATGTAAAAGATGCCGAGAAGCCGGGAGATTACGGCGTAAGCATTACCACTTTGGAAGATATGCATACACTGCTTGACGGACTTGATTTGGAAAAGATTCCGTTCATGATGTATACCGGCGCGTCTTCGCTCCGTCTGTTGGCACTCGTAGCTTCCGCATTAAAAGCACAGGGAAAGGATGTCAGCAAACTGCACGGTGTGATCGGGGCCAACCCGGTAGCACAGCTTGTCCGGAACGGAAAACTCCGTGAATCTCTGGATAAGGATTATGACGATATGGCGGAATGTATCCGCTGGGCTAAAAAGAATGCACCGGAACTCAGAACCATCATGGCAAGAAGTGAAGTATTCTCCCGCGGCGGCTGTAATGCAGTCCAGGAAGTCGCTTATACCTTTGCTATGGCAGTAGAGTACATCCGCCAGATGCAGAAACGGGGTCTTGCTATCCACGACATTGCCCGGTCTATCAATTTCGGATTTAATACAGGAGCTATTTTCTACATTGAAATTGCCAAGCTCCGTGCGGCACGCCAGGTATGGTCAAATATTATGAAAGCGTTCGGCGCTGATGAAGCGGATCGCTCCGCCAAGATTCATGCCCGCCCGGCTTTATTTACCAAAACGGTGTATGATATCGGCGTCAACATGTTGCGTAATACGACACAGATTTTCTCTGCGGTTGTCGGCGGCGTAGATACCTATGAAAATGAACCGTATGATGAAACCGTTCGTAAAGGCGATGAATTTTCCCGCCGTATTGCCAGAAACCTGCATATCATGCTTCAAGAAGAATTCGGCATGCTTCGTCCGATTGATCCGGCCGGCGGTTCCTGGGGGATTGAAGCCCTGACCAAAGAGATGGCGGAAAAAATCTGGGCGGAATTCCAGAAAATCGAATCTCTCGGCGGCATTGTAAAAGCCTTGCAGGAAGAATATCCGCAGCAGCAGATTCTCGAAGTTCTGAATAAACGTTTCAAGGCTCTCGAACTCCGCAAGGACAGCGCTGTCGGAACGAATATGTATCCGAATATGACGGAAGAACTTTTGGAACCGCGTCCGGAAGATACGCCGGCGCTGAAAAAAGAACTGGCCGACGGTGTTGAAAAATACCGCTCCGATATTGACAAAGAATACTTGAAAGATACATTGGCAAATATCGGAAACGCAGGCGAAGGGGAATTGGTAGAAAAAGCGATTGCCGCTTTCTCCGCAGGGGCTACGATTGCAGAAGTCAAAGCAGCCGAAAAATCGGACGGCGGTTCTATCGAAGTGAGAAAAATTTACCCCCACCGTTGGACGGAACGTTTCGAAAGACTCCGTATGGATACGGCGGAATACAAAAAAGAAACAGGCAAGAATGTGGAAATCTTCTTGGCCAATATGGGACCGATTCCGCAGCACAAAGCGAGAGCGGACTTCTCCACCAGCTTCCTCCAGGTCGGTGAATTTAATATCCACCTGAACGAAGGATTCCAGGATGATGAAGGAAAACCGGGATCCCGTTGGGATAAGTGCGTAGAAGCGCTGAAAGCCGGTATTGACGATAAAGGCACTCCTTATGACGGCGCCGTTATCTGCTCTACAGATGCCACCTATCCTGAAGATGTACCGGCTCTTGCACCCCGTCTGAAGGAAGTACTGGGAGACGGCGTCCTTTTCCTGGCCGGTGCGGCACCGAAAGACTTGGAACCTGTATATCGTGAGGCGGGCGTTGATGAATTTATCAGTGTCAAAGCAAATTGCTATCAGATCCTCCGCATGCTCCAAAAGAAAAAAGGAATCAAGATTACGGAAGAGGAGGTAAAATAATATGGCAATGAATCCGGATTTTACAAAAATTAACCTGGAAGAACATCCGCATTGTTCTTATGATACATGGAAAGAAGATTTAGAAAAAACAACAGGGAAAACCTATGATGACCTCTATGAACAAACCATGGAACGTATTCCTGTAGGTCCCCTCTATACCAAAGATGTATATGACAGCTGCAATCATCTTGACTTTATGAGCGGTATCCCGCCGTTCCTGCGCGGACCGTACTCCACAATGTATGTATTCCGCCCCTGGACGGTGCGTCAGTATGCAGGGTTCTCCACGGCGGAAGAATCCAATGCGTTTTACCGCAGAAACCTGGCGGCAGGGCAGAAAGGGCTTTCCATTGCGTTCGACCTTCCGACACACCGCGGCTATGATGCGGATAACCCCCGTGTTATCGGCGACGTAGGTAAAGCGGGCGTTTCCGTTTGCTCCATGCTGGATATGAATATCCTTTTCGCAGGTATTCCGTTGGACCAGATGTCCGTTTCCATGACAATGAACGGCGCCGTACTTCCGATTCTGGCATTCTTTATTTCCGCCGGTATCGAACAGGGCGTAGATAAGAAAATACTTGCCGGTACGATTCAGAACGATATTCTGAAAGAATTTATGGTTCGTAACACCTATATCTATCCGCCGGCTATGTCCATGCGTATTATCGGTGATATCTTCGAATATACAACGAAATATATGCCGAAATTCAACAGTATTTCCATTTCCGGTTATCACATCCAAGAATGCGGCGCTACCTGCGACCTGGAAATCGGCTACACATTAGCGGACGGTATGGAATACATCCGCTGCGGTGAAAAAGCGGGACTTCCTGTCGATGCCTTTGCAAAACGTCTGTCCTTCTTCTGGGATCAGGGAAAGAACTATTTCATGGAAATTGCAAAGATGAGAGCGGCTCGTGTTCTCTGGGCAAAGATTCTGAAACAGTTCGGCGCGGAAAACCCGAAATCTATGGCGCTTCGTACCCACTCCCAGACATCCGGCTGGTCACTGACAGAACAGGATCCGTTCAATAACATTGCACGTACCTGTATGGAAGCTATGTCGGCAGCTCTCGGACATACCCAGTCCCTCCACACCAACGCATTGGACGAAGCGATCGCACTTCCGACCGATTTCTCCGCCCGTCTGGCTCGTAATACACAGCTCTATATCCAGGATGAAACCAAAGCCTGCAAGATCATCGATCCCTGGGGCGGTTCCTACTATGTAGAATACTTGACAAACCAGATTATCCGCCGCGCTTGGGGTCATATCCAGGAAGTCGAAGCCCTGGGCGGCATGGCGAAAGCGATTTCCACCGGACTTCCGAAAATGCGTATCGAAGAATGTGCGGCTCGTCGCCAGGCTGATATCGACAGCGGCAAAGAAACCATTGTCGGTTTGAACAAGTACCGTCTGGCTAAAGAAGATCCGCTGAACGTTCTTTCCATTGATAATACGGCCGTACGTAATGCCCAGATTAAACGTCTGGAAAAACTGAGAAGCATTCGTGATCCTGATGCGGTAGCACGGGATCTGGAAGCGATTACCAAAGCAGCGGAAACCCGTGATAACGGTAACCTTCTTGAACTGGCGGTACAGGCAGCCCATGACCGTGCGTCGCTGGGTGAAATTTCCGACGCGGTTGAAAAAGTATCCGGCCGTTTCAATGCGACCATTCACACCATTTCCGGAGTTTACTCTTCTGAATTTGATAATTCCGGACAGCTGGAAGAAGCAAAGAAACTGGCTGACAGATTTGAAGAACTTGAAGGTCGTCGTCCCCGTATTTTCCTGGCAAAGATGGGTCAGGACGGTCACGACAGAGGCCAGAAAGTATTGGCAACATCCTTTGCAGATATGGGCTGGGACGTCGACGTAGGTCCTCTGTTCCAGACACCGGAAGAAGCGGCACAGGATGCGGTGGATAACGATGTTCATATGGTTGGCTTCTCCTCTCTGGCGGCAGGCCATAAGACCCTGTTGCCCGCTATCGTAGAAGAATTGAAAAAACATAACCGTGAAGATATCCTCGTCTGCATCGGCGGCGTTATCCCGGCACAGGATTATGATTACCTCTACGAACACGGCGCGCAGGCCATCTTCGGACCGGGTACTAATATCCCGGAATGCTGCATTAAATTGCTCCACATGCTTGTTGACCGTGCTGAAGAGGAAGCCAAGGAAGGTTAAGGTATAGTGATATGGCCCAAAACGATGATGACTTAAGACCAAGCTGGGTACCTAAAGAAGCAAATCCCGAGTTTGCCTGCTCCGTTATGCGCGGCATTGATACCGCCATGAACAGTGTGACAGGCGCTAAGGAATATCCCACAGAGGCTAAGCTTCGTAAAGTACCGCTCCGCAAGAAATTGTCCGTGGAGGAATATGTGGAAGGGGTAGCGAAAGGGGATCGTATGATTCTCTCCAAAGCAATCACCCTCATTGAAAGCAATTCTCCGAGAGATTTTGACAGAGCACAGCGGGTACTCCAGGGACTTCTTCCCCGGACGGGAAAGGCACTGCGCATCGGGATTACCGGTGTGCCCGGAGCCGGAAAAAGTAGCTTCATCGAATCTTTTGGTACCATGCTTTGCCAGCAAGGCTACAAAGTGGCGGCTTTGGCCATCGACCCGACAAGTTCCATCACCGGCGGATCGATTCTCGGCGATAAGACACGCATGCAAACATTATCCAGAGAACCGAACTGCTTTATCCGTCCGTCCCCCTCAAAGGGGACATTGGGCGGTGTCGCACGGAAGAGCCGTGAAACCATGCTTCTTTGCGAAGCGGCCGGCTATGATGTGATTTTGGTGGAAACCGTAGGCGTAGGTCAGTCGGAAACCACCGTCCGTGATATGGTAGACTTTTTCATGCTTGTCGTACTGACCGGAGCAGGCGATGATTTGCAAGGCATAAAAAAAGGAATCATGGAACTCGCCGATGCCATTGTCGTCAATAAAGCCGACGGCGATAATCTGGAACGAGCCAAAGTGACCCAAGGCGAGTATGAACGTATGGTGGAATTTATCCGTCCCGCCACCGAAGGCTGGGAAACCCATGCTTACCGCTGCTCCGCTTTAAAAAAGACAGGACTTCTGGAGCTTTGGGCGGTCATGAGAGAGTTTGAAAAGGTGACGAAAAAATCCGGCGTCTTTGAAAACAGGCGGCAGCGTCAGATACTTTCCTGGGTACGCAGTATGATTGACGAACATCTGCATAATCTGTTTTTTGAGAACCCGGTCATCAAAAACCGTATTCCCCAAGTCCGTGCCGCTGTACTGACAGGAGTGATTTCTCCCAGCCAGGCGGTTGCCGAACTTATCAAAGTTTTTGATATGGACAGAGCGTCCGCCAAGCATTTGGAAGAAACAAGCCGTTAAAGATGATTCTCCGGTAAAGGAATGAAATCCTTTAGCACCTTATTTTGAAATGAAGAATATCCCCGGAGATGGTTCCGGGGATTCTTTATTTTGATTTTTATTGATCCTTTGATTTGTATATGTAAAAACAATAATTTATAGAAAAAGGAGGAATTACCGTGAAAGAATTATATCTCGCCGGTGGTCCCTACTATGGTATACAAGAAGTATTCTCCCGGATTCACGGAGTGACAGGAACTGTCGCAGGATTTGCGAACAGCGGGAAAGAAAATCCCACCAAAGAAGAAGTGGCTGACGGACACACGGGAGCGGTAGAATGCGTAAAAGTCATTTATAATCCGAAAAAAATAGATATAGGCTCGTTGCTGTCTATATTTTTTACAATAGTCAATCCCTATACCGAAGGCGTACAGGGAAAATGTGAAGGTCCCCAATATAAAACAGGGATTTATTTTACATCCAATGAAGATATTCCCCAAATCACCTATTATGTGACGTACATACAAAACAGAGGGAACAGCCGGCAGATGAGTGAGTCCTGTCTGGTGATGAATGAAGTGCAGAAGAAGATCCCGCCCAAAGTGCAGACGGAAGTCAAAAAATTGGAAAACTTCTATGAAGCGCCGGAAGAAGAACAGCATTTCTTGCGAAAACACCCGGAAACGTATTCTCCTATTGATATTGAACTTTTAGAAAAATCAGGAACTTTTGACACGACATTTTGATAGGACGATTTTGAATAGAAAATGAAATAAAATAATAGCGGGCAGATTGACAGAATGTATGAGTAGTGCTATTATGATGTCAGCTGAATATAGTAAACAGGTGCTTGAAAAAGCTTAATAGGGAAGACCGGTGAGAAGCCGGCACGGTCCCGCCACTGTAATGCAGAGCAAACCTGAATATGTCACTGAGAAATCGGGAAGACCGGGTAAGCGAAGAAGCAAAGTCAGGAGAACTGCCTGTTTGGTATCACCGTTTGACCCACGAGCGATGGGAAGGAGATTCTTATAGACTCTCTTTGCGTTCGTGTAAAGAGTTTTTTTAATGGTCCGGCGGATCAGTTAAAAATTGAATAAAAAAAACAGGTGCTTGAAAAAGCTTAATAGGGAAGACCGGTGAGAAACCGGCACGGTCCCGCCACTGTAATGCTGAGTAAATCCGATAAAGTCACTGAGGAATTGGGAAGACCGGATAAGCGAAGAAGCAAAGTCAGGAGAACTGCCTGTTTTTACTGCTGATTGACCTGCGAGCGATGGGGAGGCGGTGTGACAGATATTTTTGACGTACACCACCCCTTTCTGAAAAGCAGGGGTGGGTTTTATTTATGGAACAGCGAGTGAGGACTTGAGTTTCATAAGGAGAATGATGACAGGGAAACATCATTCTCCAAATCCAAACGATGCTTGTAATGCCTCCGGGCTTTACATATGAGAGAATTGGCAACGATTCTTTACAAGGTTCATCTCCTTTGAACGATGGTAAAGGGAAAGACCATCGTTCCCCTTTTTACAAATTCTTCTTATGAAGTGACTATAATCATTGGATTGGATGTAAATGCCGGAAACGGCTTTACATATACTTGCAGGGATACCCGCAAGGTTCACTTTCTCCGAACGGTGGCAGCAGGGAAGTACCATCGTTCCCCTTTTTAAAACATCTCCTTAGGAGTGTATATACCCAACTTCCTGTATTCTCTTCACGGATAGAGTGAAGAAAGTCGGGAAATCTCCTTTGAACGATGATGGTAGCAGGGAATATCATCATCGTTCACTCCCCTATTTTATTAATAACATCATGCAGGTGTTATTATATAGTTCTCATTTGGGACACGATAGTGTCTCCCCCTTTTGAAGCGGCGTTGCTGCTTCTTTTTTTATGTCTTTTAAAAATTACGGTTTCAAAGATTTCCCTATCATACCGCAAAAAAAGCCTTACCCCCTTTGGAGAGAATCCGAAAAGAGGGAAGGCTTTTCTTTTGTGACTATTCTTTGAATATAGGATCATCCGACACAAGAAGACTGCCATGCATGGTAAGCGCCTGGCTGTCAAGACCGTACTCGGGAGAAGATAAATCATAGACAGGGTTATAATAATTCGTTTTTGCCTGCCAAACATTCGAAGCCAGATCGAAAATCAAATCATTTGTAAAAACTTTATCCCTATGACTTTCCAGCGTCGGCAATAGAGACGGACAGAGATTCCGGTACTCAGGAGACGCGTATACCCACAGCGGGATACGCACCATGTCATACGAAAAAGAAGACGTTCCGTGATAATGAACCATATCCTCCCCGTGATCAGAAAAATACATCATCGTCTGCAAATGAAGATGCTCCTTTGCATACTCAAAAATGTCCCGGAGCATATGATCCGTATAAGCCAAGGTGACATCATAATCGTAATGAGGACTGTCAGAAGAAATCAAAGTATCCGCCCCGTAGCCGAAAGGGACACGGCTTGCGTAATTATAATGACTGCCGTTGATGTGGATAAAAATGACACGCTTCTCCGCCGGCGGGAGCTTTTTCATGACATTCACCGCTTCTCCGTCAAGGCTGTTTTCCCAATAAGACGCGTCGCAGCGATTACCGATGACGGAAACACCGGCACTGGCAAGAGAACTTCGATTCTGAAAAGAAATCCAATCCGTCCGGTACCCCGCTTTTCTCGCCGCATCGACAAGACTTGCCGCATTTTTCAATGACGGATCGCCGTACTGATTGGTACTCGTCAAAGCGAAACTGAGCGACATGACCGTTGTGGGGAAATTGGCATACCCCTTGCGGGCGAAAAAGAAATCAGGAGACTTTGCCATTTCAGACTCCCAAGGCGTTGTCTTTTCAGGATAAGAAGGAGTAAAAGCCTGCATGTGATCACGATTTGCACTTTCACCGATGACGATGATATGCGTACCCTTGACATCGATTTGCCCGGGTAAAAGAACCATACCCTTTTCATTTTCATCCAGATGCGTACTCAATGTCTGCAAAAGATGAAAAGAACTGCTGCCTTTATGCATAGCCCGATACATATGAATGGGAAAAACATGCATCATCTGCCGGACAAAACCGCCGGTAAATAAAATCGTAATAACCACAAGAGCGGCCAGACAACGCTTTGAGGGAGAACGCAAAGGGAAAGCATCTTGCCTCAAAGAAGACAAAGCACGGAAAGAAACCAACTGGCAGACAGAAAAAATAAAAACAAGAAAACAGCCGGTAAGTGCGATATAAAGAGGAGAAGCTACCGTGCGGACAAATTCGACCGCCTCAGCCCTGTTTGTCATAGAAATAGCCATCAAGGCAAACAAATCCATCTCACTTTTGTAAATCACATAATATCCGATATACACCAGCGGCGTGACTGCCATGGCAAAAGCAAACAACCCCTCAAAAAAAGACAAGATAGGAGAAAATAATTGGAACTTCCATTTCCAAGCATAAAAAATATAGGGCAGCGTAAACAAAAGAGCGATCATACCGTAATAATCACCGAGAAACTTATTCTCCGGCAAATATAAATACCCGTACGCCCAGGTAAACGTAGCAAACCAGATCAGCGGCAAAATAAAAGACAGCCCGAGATATTTCCGCAAAAAAGACATCCGGAATACGGAAAATAACCCCGACATAGCCAAAAATAAAATGCCGGCAGACACCCACAAACGAGGATTCCCCAGAGCGGGAACAAACCGTGCATCACCAATTATCCATAAAAGAAACAAAACAATGGAAATAATACCGACCGTACTGACCAAAGCAAAATACATAGCCTTTTTCATAGAAACTCCTAACGCCGTCAAAGCGGCATATAAAAATCTTAGAGAAATCATACGGATTCATTATAGTAAAAAAACAAAACTTTTACAAAACATGCGCAAACTGTCAATCGTAAAAAAATGACGGCAGAAATGAAATGCGTTTTATAAATGGAATTAAATGGGAGTTGTCACAAAAGGAAAGAATGAAGAGTGTAAGCTGTCCCCGCTTGTCGGGGAAAGTGTCAACCGACAGGTTGACGAAAGGGGTATGAGTGAGCAGATACAAAAAAGGTTTCTCACAGAACGATATTGAATACCTGCCCGTCATTCTTGAACGGAGTGAAAAAGAGGTCAGGAATAGAATCATGAAAAAGTACGGGAAAGAGTGAAGAATCCGGGCAAAGGTTGCAAGTATTCAATGTGTTTTCCTGTATTCAATGCCGAATTCTTTGCTAACACTCATTACTCTGCTGTTCTATTCATTCGCATACTTCCACCGCTCAGGAATGCCGGCAAGAGTGCTTTTGTTTCTCTATGATGTGCTGACCTGTGTACTCAGACTTGCCCCTATCGTTGCGAATGGTTGGTACATCTCTCCGCATTCGGGGGAAGTAACGGCTAAGGAAGAAAGAATTTATAGGTTTTATTATTTAAATACGTTTTTGACGATACCCTATGCCGGATTCTTTGCTAACACTCATTACTCTGCTGTTCTACTCATTTGCATACTTCCACCGCTCAAGAATGACGGCAGAGGGGGATTGCGTTTTTCAGCGGTATTAAATGACTTCTTATATAAAAAAATAGGGAATGTAAGCCTTCCCCGCTTGTCGGGGAAGGTGTCAACCGACAGGTTGACGGAAGGGGCAAGTGTGAGCAGACATGAAAGAATAGAATACAAGTATGAGCAAAAAGATAAAATATTGACAGGTATTTTGCTATAAAGCCATCTTATAAAAATATTCTATGACAATTAAAAACGTTTATAATCGAAAAATCTCTTTCACTTGCCGGTATAGATAACACAACATTTTTTATGTAAGAGAAATAAGAGATAAAAAAGGAAATACAAGTATATGTGGTGAAAATAGCGATAAATACTGGAAAAATATGGGGGGGTAATATCATGAAAACATAATTAGATTTCCTTTGGGGGATCAGTTAGAAATCAAATTTTGCCATATGGCGCAAAGGAGAGGTAACTATGAATAAAAAAATGATTGCATCCGGTGTATTGACCGCCCTGATGATGGGAGGCTTTTCCGGGGTACAAGCGGCGGATCTGGAAGCGCGTGTAGGCGTTTTGGAAACGGCAGTGCAGGGACTGGGTGAAAAAGTGGGGGAAATAGATCCCGGAGCAGTGGCTGCCGAAAAAACAGCCAGAGAAGAAGAAGATACCAAGATTCGCGGAGAATTTGCGGCAGCTGATCAAGCATTGGAAGGAAAGATTACTGCTGAAGAAACGGCCAGAAAAGCAGAAGATGAAAAACTGGACGGCAAAATTATTGATTTAAATGGAAAAGTTGCTGATGAAACGGCTGCCAGAGAAGAAAAAGATACGGAACTGGACGGAAAGATTACCGCGGAAAAAACAGCCAGAGAAGAGGAAGACACCAAGATTCGCGGAGAATTTGCGGCAGCCGATCAGGCATTGGACGGGAAAATTACCGCTGAAGAAACAGCCAGAAAAGCAGAAGAAGCTAAAATCCGTGAAGAATTTGCAGCAGCCGACCAGGCGGAAAAAACAGAAAGAGAAGCGAAAGAAAATGCACTGGATACGAAGATTGAAGGTGTAAAAAATGCGCTGGGTATTGAAATTACAAACAGAGAAACAAAAGACAAGGAACTGGACGAAAAGATTACCGCTGAAGCAACAGCAAGAGATACAAAAGATAAGGAATTAGACGAAAAGATTACGGCTGAAGCAAAAGCAAGAGAAGATGGCGACAAAGCATTAGACGGAAAGATTACCGCTGAAGAAACAGAAAGAAAAGCGGAAGATGCTAAAATTCGCGAAGAATTTGCCGCAGCCGACCAGGCTGAAAAAACAGCCAGAGAAGCTAAAGAAGCAGAACTGGCAGGAAAGATTAACGATGAAAAAGATGACAGAGAAGCCAAAGATACAGAATTAGCTAATGATATCCAGGCTGAAAAAGCGGCAAGAGAAGCTGCCGATCAGGATTTGCAGGGGAAAATCGACGATATCAATACGACTCTGAATAACGGAGGGATAGCGGCGTCTGCTGAAGCTACCGAGAAGGCAAATAAAGCGGCGGAAGCGGCACAAAAAGTGGCAGATGAAATGAATGCACGTCAGGATGTGCAGGATATAGCTATCAACAAGAATACGAAAGATATAGAAAACTTACAAAAGAACAAAGAGGGAACAATCGCAGCGCTCAACGTGTTGAGTGGTAATCTTACTGCTGAAACTGAAGCAAGAAAAGCAGCCGATCAGGAATTAGACGGGAAGATTACCGCTGAAGCAAAAGCAAGAGAAGATGCCGATACAGCATTAGACGGAAAGATTACTGCTGAAGAAACAGCAAGAAAAGAAGAAGACCAGAAGATTCGTGATGCCTTTGCAGCAGCTGACAAAGCGGAAAAAGACGCAAGAGTAGCAGAAGACAAGAAGATTCGTGAAGAATTTGCAGCAGCTGACAAAGCGGAAAAAGATGCAAGAGTAGCAGAAGACAAGAAGATTCGTGAAGACTTTGCAGCAGCCGACAAAGCGGAAAAAGATGCAAGAGTAGCAGAAGATAAGAAGATTCGTGGGGAATTTGCAGAAGCAGATAAGAAATTAGACGGAAAGATTACTGCGGAAGCAAAAGCAAGAGAAGATGCCGATAAAGAATTAGAAAAGAAATTGACGGGTAGAGATAATGCTTTGGCAGGTCGTATCGACAAGCTGGCAACCGACACGGACAAAGGACTTGCAAAAGTCAGTGCTTTGGCAGGACTTCACCCGCTCGACTATGATCCGGCAAACAAACTGAATCTCGCAGCGGCAGGCGGATCTTATAACGGAGAACACGCTTTCGCGCTGGGCGCATTCTATCGTCCGAACAGAAATGTCATGCTCAGCTTCGGAGCCAGCCTTGCCGGCGGAGATAACGCTTACAATGTAGGGGTATCCGTAAAAGTAGGCAAAGGCGGAGATCGTATCGACGAAAGCAACACCACCGTATCCGAACTGTACTACCTGGTAGGCCAGCTGCAGGATCAGATTGCCGAACAGCAGAGAAAGATTGAAGAACTGGAAGCCAGATAAGTTACAATAAAAAAGAAGATGACCGGAGAAAATTCCGATCATCTTTTTTTATGCTCAGAAATGAAAGAATAGAAAAGACATGAGGAAAAACGAAAAATAAAGAAATGACACACGCCATAAAGCCATCCCCGTCTGTTAAAAAAAGAGAAAATGGAGAATGTAAGCTGTCTCTGAACACGGGGAAGGTGGCGGCGAAGCCATCGGAAGGGGCAAGTGTGAGCAGAAACGAAAGAATAGAAAATAAGCATGAGCAGACACGCAAGAATAGAAATAGTGTGAGTAAAGCCGAAAAACAATTCTGATCTGTGTACACACGCTTGCCCCTATCGCCTCGCAAGCTCGGCACTTCCCTCCGAGTTCGGGGGAAGCTGACATCAAGGAAGAAAGAATTTATAGTTTTTATTATTTAAATACGTTTTGACGATAGCCTATGCCGGATTCTTACCGCTCCCGTTGGTCGGGTATGGCGTCTCATTGCATTTTCGCGTCGCTACGCTCCTAAAAATACAATTCGCTTGCCATCGCTCCTAATTACCACCGCTCAAGAATGACGGCAGAGTGGGATTGCGTTTCCAAAGGTTATTGACTGATTGTCGCGTCAAAATGGAAAAAGAGAACGTAAGTTACCCCTGCTTATCAGAACGCAAGCGAATCATCTTTTGTATTATTATGCTCCTAAAAACAAAATTCTCTTCCCTCTGTATTCGGAAGAAGCTTACATCATGGAGAAAAGAATATATATTTTTCTATACAATATTATTTGTTTGCTTGTCACTATGAAGTGAGAAATACGGGAATGGGATAGCAATAATGAAAGGGACTTGCAGAATTGTATTGGTTTGAGTAGTATTAAATTAAAATATTGTGGGAGGATGCATGAGAAAATATTTCTTTTTTGATATAGACGGTACGCTGACTACGCCTTTAACGGCGGAGTATCCGGACAGCACACGGGAAGCGATACGAAAATTGCAGGAACGGGGGCATTTTGTTTCATTGGCTACGGGGCGTATACAGGCGGATGCTGCCAAGGTGGCGGAAGAGTTGGAGATACGGGCGTTGGTGTCGGACGGTGGGAATGCGATGACTCTGGATGGTGAGATTCTTTATCATGAGGGTTTGCCTCTTTCTCTTTGCCGCCGTCTTTTAGCGGATATTGATGAGGAAAGACATCCTTGGGCGGTGGCCACTAAAAACAGAAAGTACAGAATTGCAAGAACGGATCGTTATTTGCACCGGGTGGAAGATCGTTATTATGAAACCGATATCATTCCCGGGTATGACGGCCGAAAAGCGGAGACGATTTATAAAATATTTATTGCCTGCAGGGAAGAGGAAAAAAATGAGATACCGCTTCACGGACTGCCTTATGTATGGTTTCGCAAAGATACGATGCTGATAGAACCGGTTCATAAGGAGAGGGGCATTTTTGAGTTGATGAAGAAATATGATCTGACAGATGAGCAGATTGTCGTATTCGGTGACGGAACGAATGATTGCTCCATGTTTCGCCGGGAGTGGATGACGATCGCCATGGGAAACGGGAAAATTTCTTTGAAAGAAAGAGCGAAGTATATCACCAAAAATGCGGATGACGATGGAATTTATCATGCTTGCCGCTATTTCGGGTGGATTTGAGACATATAAGTTCCCGTTATTTGCCCGGTCAGTCTGTTTCATTTTGAAAACAATCAGAATTTTAAAGAGAGAGCACGGTTGGTGCTCTTTTTTGCTGGCTGACTGCGCTCATGATTTTTTCTGTGCGATTTTGATTAAGAAAATGTTTAATAGTTTGTTAACAAATTATATTCTGGGGGGGGGTTGACAAGCAAAAAAAGTCATTTATAATTTATAACGTAGTTAAAAACTAATATACACATAGTTAACTATGAATTATTTTTTTAGAGAAAGAGGTAAAGTATGAAGAAAAAATTAGTAGCAGGCCTGGTGATTGCATCTATGATTTCCGGAGTTTCCGCTGTGTATGCAGACTATACGGATCAGGAAATTGATGCAAAAGTTAATGACTTGAAACAGGCAGATGACGCCATTCGCGGACAGATTGGTGATATTAACGGAAAGTATAACAAACTGGCGCAGGCGCAGGGAGATTTGGAAACAAAACTGGATAACCTGTCTGCAGGAACGCAGGATATCAACGGAAGAGTTGATAAAATCGAAGAAAAGCAAAAGGCGGATGACAAAAGAATCGGAGACTTGGAGGCAGAAGACGGTGAAATTAAGAAGGAAATCGGGAAGATTAGTGATGATTTGAATGCAGAAAAGACAGCGAGAGGGGAACAAGAAAAGACACTGTCTACCAACATCGAAGGCGTGAGAAATGCGCTGGGGCTTGAAATTACGAACAGAGAAACAAAAGATAAGGAACTTGACGGAAAAATTACTGCCGAAAAAGATGCCAGAGAAGCAAAAGATACGGAGCTTGATGGCAAAATCAGCGCTGAAAAAACGACAAGAGAAGAGAAAGAAGCGGAATTGGCAGGAAAGATTGCTGATGAGAAAGATGACAGAGTAGCTAAAGACATAGAGTTAGGCAATGATCTCAAGGCGGAAAAAACAGCCAGAGAAGAGAAAGATAAGGAGTTAGACGGAAAGATTTCCGGCGAAACGGCAGCAAGAGAAGCTTTGGAGAAAAAGTTTAACGGTCGATTTGATCAGGAAACGGAAGTTTTAGACCGGGAAACTAAAGAAAGAAAAGCGGAAGATGCAAAAATCCGCAGTGAATTTGCGGCAGGAGATCAAGTGTTAGGACAGCGTATCGACAAGCTGGCTGCCGACACGGATAAAGGGCTTGCAAAAGTCAGCGCTTTGGCAGGGCTTCACCCGCTCGACTATGATCCGGCAAACAAGCTGAATCTCGCGGCGGCAGGCGGATCTTACAACGGAGAACACGCTTTTGCGCTGGGCGCATTCTATCGTCCGAACAGAAACGTCATGCTCAGTCTCGGAAGCACCATTGCCGGCGGAGATAACGCTTACAATGTAGGTGTATCCGTTAAAGTAGGCAAAGGCGGAGACCGCATGGATGAAAGCAGCACCACCGTATCCGAATTGTACGCTTTAGTAGGGCGTATGCAGGAAGAAATGAATGCGCAAAAGGCGGAAATGATGGAACAGAGAGAACAAATTGCCGCACAACAGAGAAAGATTGCAGAACTGGAAGCCAGATAAGTTACAATAAAAAAGAAGATGACCGGAGAAAATTCC
>OIGJ01000117.1_pt1 | contig 34602 bp, 30 predicted proteins | sample 1582271 | NCBI WGS metagenome assembly OIGJ01 (sample SAMN02674607, study PRJEB24791) | human gut metagenome, SKBSTL069 | isolation source: stool | host: Homo sapiens | place: USA
CCGAGGGAGCTGGCAAAACCGTCAGGTTTTGACTGAGGGAGTTTGCGCCCGTTTCCCGCCGCAAAAAACAAGTCGGGCAGCCCGCAGGCTGCCCGACTTTGCTCGGATGATCATTTTTCGGTGGTCGCTTATTCCAGCACCAGCCCTTTGTCGAAGAATGCCAGACCGAACGCGCCCGGGCCCGCGTGGGTGCCAATGACGCAGCCGATCTGCCGCACCAGCGGTTCGGGCAGATCCAGAGTATCCCGGAAGTAGTTCTGGATGGGCTGCACTTCGCGCAGGCTGGCAGAGTAGCCTGCAACCGTGGCAAAATCCGGACTGATGCCGCCCAGTTCGTCGATCTTCTTGAACAGGGCTACATAGGCACCGGGCAGGCCGCGGGCCTTACCGGCCATGGCTACCTTACCGTCCTTGATGGTGATGAGGGGCTTGATGCCCAGCATCCCGCCGGCCACGGCGACGGCGGCGGGCAGACGGCCGCCCTTGCGCAGATACTTCAGGTCGTCGATGGCGGCGACGAGGTGCAGGTGCTCCTTGGCGTGCTCGAGGGTGGCGGCGATCTGGACGGCAGACTTGCCTTCGTCCCGCAGGTGTGCGGCCATACGCACCAGCAGACCCTCGCCGAGGCAGACATTGGTGCTGTCCACGAAGAGGACGTTGTCCACATTGGCCAGGTCTGCGGCCAGCTTCGCACACTGATAGGTGCCGGACAGCTCATGGGACAGGAAGATGCCCACGACCTCGTCTCCGGCGGCAGCGGCCTCGGCGTAGAACTTTTCGAACAGCTCAGGGCTGGGCTGGCTGGTGGTGGGCAGCTTTTTGCAGCCGGCCATGTGCTCGTAGTACTCGCTGGGGGTCAGGTCCACGCCGTCCCGGATGACGGTGCCGTCCTCGAGGGTGACATTGAGGGGGATGACGTCCACACCCAGCTGCGCGGCCTCGGCGGGCAGGATGTCGGATGCGGAATCGGTAAGAATGCGTATCATATAGTTCGTACCTCCATGGGTGCGTTCATCGTGTGTCTTTGGTAAAACGACAAATCCATAAAAAAGTCGTACAAAGTATACCAGAACGCCGGGCGGTATGTCAATCTTTTGAGTGAAATTTCTTCGCATGAACGAAAAACTGCTTGCAAAACGGGGCGGCAGTATGGTACAATGTCCGCCGACAGGAGGGTGCGCCGTGAAAAGACTGATAAGGGAAACGGAAAAGCCGTCTTTTCCGGCTCGGTGCCGGGTCCTGGCCGAGGCGGCGGTGCTCTGGGGGCTGCTGGCGGTGGGAGCACAGCTGCTGCTCCCGGCGGAAAAGACGGCTCTGCCCGAGGGCGCGGCCCTCGGGTGGGCGGCGCTGCGCATCTGCCTTGTGACCCCTCTGGCGGAAGAGCTTGCCTTTCGGGGCGGGGCGCTCTATCTTTTGCAGCCGCTGGGCGGCACAGGGGCTGTGGTGGTGCAGGCGGTGATTTTTGCGGCCCTGCACGGCAGCTGGACGGCCCGGGCCTATGCGCTGGGCATGGGGCTCATCTTCGGCTGGGCGGCTCAGAAAGCGAAGAGCGTATGGCCCGGCAGCGCGTTACATATTATAAATAACTGCCTCGTGTTTGCCGCACGGCTGGCAGAAAGGGGAATGGGATGACCGATTTTGAGCTGATGGGTGCGGCGCTGGAAGAGGCCCGGAAGGCCGCTGCGCTGGGCGAAGTGCCGGTGGGCGCGGTAGTGGCGAAGGACGGAGAGATCATCTCTGCCGCCCACAACACCCGCGAGACGGAGAAAAACGCCCTCCACCACGCGGAGCTGCTGGCCATCGACGCGGCCTGCAAAAAGCTGGGCGGCTGGCGGCTGTGGCAGTGTGAGCTGTTCGTGACGCTGGAGCCCTGCCCCATGTGCAGCGGCGCCATCATCAACAGCCGCATCAAGCGGGTGGTGTACGGTGCCGCCGACGTCAAGGCGGGCTGCTGCGGCTCGGTGACAGACCTCTTCGCCCAGCCCTTCAACCATCACCCCGTCATCGAAAAGGGACTGCGGGCCGATGAGGCACAGCAGCTTTTGCAGGAATTTTTCGTTTCACTGCGGGCCAGGCGGGCCGCAAAGCCCCGCTGGAAGCCGCCCGTGACCCCCTGAATCTGTGAAAAAAGTGGGAACTGCGTGAAAAAATCACCGGTGACCACTTTATTTTTTCGCCCGATTGTGCTATATTATTCAATGGAAACTTGTCGAAACCACACAAATGCCGCCGGGCGCGCCGCAGAGCCGGCCTAGACCGGAAAAAGTGAGCAGAGCGCAGCTCCGGCGGGGTGGGGGAAGCTGTTTCCTTTCCCGCCGCAGAGGCTTTGACACGAAGAGGCGCTGCGGCCGAAAATAGTGGACAGGAGGGTTTGACTCTTGTACAACGACGAATTTGAGCTGACATTTGACCTTGTAGACGCCGGGCCGAAGACAGAACAGCGCAGGCCGACCCTGCCCGAGCCGGAAGAAGCGGCTGTGGCCGCACCGCCGGTGCAGGAAACGAGGGAAACGCCGGTCAGCGCTGCGCCGGAGAACACACCGGCACCGGAACGCGAGCCGGAACCTGCGGCAGAGCCCCAGAGCACTGCCCCGGCGGCGAAGGGGCGCACCGTCCTCATCTCGGGCGGCGACCGGGGCATCGGCGCAGCAGCAGCCCGCGCATTCTACGCGGCGGGCTACCGGGTGGCAGTGTTCTACCACACCAACGCCGAGGCCGCCGCAGCCCTGCAGAAGGAGCTGCCGGGCGTACTGGCCATCCAGTGTGACGTGGCCAGCCGGGCCAGCTGTGAGCTGGCCTTCCGCGCCGCCGAGCAGGCGCTGGGCCGGGTGGATGTGCTGGTGAGCAACGCGGGCATCGCCCAGCAGAAGCTGTTCACCGACATCACGCCGGAAGAGTGGCAGCGGATGCTGGACGTCAACCTGACCGGTGCGTTCAACCTCTGCCAGCTGGCCCTGCCCGGGATGATACGCCGCAAAGCGGGCCGTATCCTCACCGTGAGCAGTATGTGGGGCCAGACCGGCGGCAGCTGCGAGGTACACTATTCCGCCGCCAAAGCGGGCCTCATCGGCCTGACCAAGGCGCTGGCAAAAGAAGAAGGTCCCAGCGGCATCACCGTGAACTGTGTGGCCCCCGGCGTCATCGACACCGATATGATGGCCTCGTTCACTGCTGAGGACAAAGCGGCATTGGCCGAAGAGACCCCTGTGGGCCGTCTCGGCACCGCCGAAGAGGTGGCAAAGCTTCTGCTGTACCTCGCCGGAGAAGACGCCGGCTACATCACCGGCCAGGTGTTCGGCGTCAACGGAGGTCTTGTGATCTAAGAAGCTGTTTTCACAGCCATTGCACACCGTCTGGCCATGAAAACAACTTCTATGCATCAAGACCGAAACTATGAGACAAGTTCACTTGCGGGGCGCTTCCCCCGCAGTGAGAAGGAGAGAGCGAAATGGGCATGACTTTGAAGGAACTGTTGACGAAAGGCGAAGGCACCCTGTCGGCACAGGAGGCCAAAACTTTGGCTGCACAGTGCAGGATGGATGTGGAAACGCTCTATACGCTCCTTGAAGAGCGCGGCATCAAGATCATCGAGGATGAGGCCGACGCCGATGTGAATCTGGACGTGGACAGCATCATCGCCGAGGTGGAAAACGCCGAGAACAACAGCGACGAGCTGGGTCTGGGCGGCGAGGACGAGGAAGAAGCCGCCGAGGAGAACCCCGCCGACCTGAAGGCTGCGATGGATGAGCTGCTGGACGACCCCGTCAAGAACTACCTCAAACAGATCGGCCAGATCCCTCTGCTGAGCGCGGAGCAGGAAGTTGACCTGAGCAAGCGCATCCACGCCGGCGCCGAGGCTGCCCATATCCTGCAGGCCGACCGCCAGAAGTACGGTGCGCCCGAGTACATCAAAAAGAACAGCGCCCGCTTCTCGTTCGAGGAAGACGAGAACAGCCGCAGCTACACCGAGGACATCGACGAAGAGGGCAGCGAGAAGCCCAGCGTGGACGCCGAAGAAAAGGCTGCTGAGGAAGAGGCCATGGAGGCTGTGGAGAACGGCCCCCTGACCGAGGAGCGCCGTCAGGAGCTGCTGAAGACCCGCCGCGACGGCCTGAACGCCCGCCGCAGCCTGAGCGAAGCGAACCTCCGTCTGGTGGTCTCCATCGCCAAGAAGCACGTGGGCCACAATCTGGCCTTCCTCGACCTCATCCAGGAGGGCAACATCGGCCTCATCAAGGCGGCTGAGAAGTTCGACTGCGACCGCGGCTTCCGCTTCTCCACCTACGCCACCTGGTGGATCCGTCAGGCCATCACCCGCGCCATCGCCGACCAGGCCCGCACCATCCGTATCCCGGTGCACATGGTCGAGACCATCAACCGGATGCGTCAGGCCACCAACCAGCTGGTCTACCAGAACGGCCACGAGCCCACCCCGGAAGAGCTGGCAAAGGCCATGGACATGAGCGTCGAGCGTGTGCGTGAGATCCAGCGGATGGCACAGGAGCCCGCCAGCCTGGAAAGCCCCGTGGGCGAGGAAGAGGATTCCTCTCTGGGCGATTTCGTTGCCGACGAGAACGCCGAGGCTCCCGGCAAGGCTGCTGACCGCGCCATGGTGGCCCAGCAGATCAATCAGGCTCTCAAGAGCCTGACCCCCCGTGAAGAGAAGGTCATCCGTCTCCGCTTTGGTCTGGACGATGGCCGTCCCCGCACGCTGGAAGAGGTGGGCCGCGACTTCGGCGTCACCCGTGAGCGCGTCCGCCAGATCGAGGCAAAGGCCATCCGCAAGCTGCACAGCCGCAAGTGCCTGGCCCTGCTGAACGGCCTCATCGAGTGATAGTTTCAACAATGCAGACGGCTGCCGTGGAAAAACGGCAGCCGTTTTTCTGCATCTGGGCAGAAAAAACGCAAAATGCCAGATTTTTTTGCAAAAAACGCTTGCAATGCGGCAGAGTTTATGGTATTATAATTGAGCTGTGAGTGTGCTGCTATAGCTCAGTTGGTAGAGCGCATCCTTGGTAAGGATGAGGTCTCCAGTTCGAATCTGGATAGCAGCTCCAGTTCAGAACACCCTGAAGCCATCAAGGCTTCGGGGTGTTTTTTTGTTGTAATTTGTGATTTTGCCTGCCTGGGTTGATTTTTGCGCTGAATGAAGTAGACTATCTCTATAATCCAGACGGGATTTAACGGATTATTATTTACGAGAACTATTCCTTCAATAGATAAACCGCACCGAAGGTTCGAACATTACCTGCGGCGCGGTTTTTGTTTTTGGCAGAGCGCTTTGCCGGGGAGAACCTCTCAGTCAAAGCCTGTCGGCTTTGCCAGCTCCCCTGATAGGGGAGCCCTTGGCAGGCTGGGTCACTTTGAGCTGACTGCCAAAAGTCCAATATGGCGCAAAAGTGCGGGCTCCGCTGCAGAGGTCAGCTGCTTCTGGACAGCGCACCTTGTCAAGCTGCCGCTGCTCTCTGTAGCGGAGCACTACAGTCCACGAAATAAATAAGCTTTACTCGTTCAGGGGAAACTTGGCCGACATGCCAAAGCCTCCCCTCAATAGGGGAGGTGGCACGCCGCAGGCGTGACGGAGAGGTTCTATCATGGGCCGGTGCTCGACAGTTGCAACTGTCGATGCAAACAAAAAACCACCTGAACCGCAAGGATTCAAGTGGTTTTTCTCGATGGAGCTGCTATCCAGATTCGAACTGGAGACCTCATCCTTACCAAGGATGCGCTCTACCAACTGAGCTATAGCAGCAAATGGCGACCCGGATCGGGCTCGAACCGACGACCCCCAGCGTGACAGGCTGGTGCTCTAACCAACTGAGCTACCGGGCCATGATCGCTCAAGTGCATCGTTTCTGGCGGTTGACCGCCGGAACGTGTGTTATTATACCTGAGAAACGCGCGGTTGTCAAGCATGAATTTCGGAAAATGTCAAAAAAGTTTTGGAAAGTCCGACATTCCGGGAAAAATACAAAAACAAAACGCACAGAGTACTCTCTGTGCGCTTGTGGCAGGGGTAGTAAGTCTCGAACTCACGGCACGCGGTTTTGGAGACCGCTGCTCTACCAACTGAGCTATACCCCTATCTATCTGTCGCATTCGCTGAATGCTTGATTATTATATAAGATTCTGTGCGGAATGTCAAGCATGAATTTCGCTTTTTTTGCAAAAAGCGGGAGACAGGGAAAGCTTTTTCGCAAAACGACGCCGAAAACAGATGGAACTTCGGCTTTCCACCTTGAAGGAAAGCGGGAAATAGTGTATTATAAGGGGTATCAAATGTGTAATTCCGGGCTTGCTATGCCCTGACAGGGGGAACGCCACTATGGCAGATAAAAACTTTTTGACCGAGATCATTGACGCCGACCTCGCCGAAGGACAGATCCGCGAGATCCACACCCGCTTCCCGCCGGAGCCCAACGGCTACCTGCACATCGGCAGCGCCAAGGCGATCTATATCAACTGGTCCATCGCAAACCAGTACGGCGGCAAGTTCAACCTCCGCCTCGACGACACCAACCCCGCCCGCGAAGGCGAGGAGTATGTCAACAGCATCATCGAGGATCTGCACTGGCTGGGTGCCGACCCCAACGGCGGCATCTTCTACGGCAGCGACTACTTCGACAAGTGCTACGAGTATGCCGAGAAGCTCATCCTCGAGGGCAAGGCATACGTCGATGACCTGACCCGCGACGAGATGCGCGAGTACCGCGGCAGCGACGCAGGCAAGCCCTCCCGTCCCTCTCCGTGGCGCGACCGCACCCCGGAAGAGAACCTCGACCTCTTCCGCCGGATGCGTGCAGGCGAGTTCAAGGAGGGCGAAAAGACCCTCCGCGCCAAGATCGACCTGGCCAGCCCCAACATGAATCTGCGTGACCCGGCCATCTACCGCATCAAGTACGCCGAGCATCACCGTCAGGGCAATAAGTGGTGCATCTACCCGATGTACGACTTCGCCCACCCCATCCAGGACGCCATCGAGGGCATCACCCACAGTATGTGCAGCCTCGAGTTCGAGAACCACCGCCCGCTGTACAACTGGGTCATCGAGAACATTTTTGGCACCGAGTTCCCCAAGCAGCGGGAGTTTGCCCGCCTGAACATGACCAACACCGTCATGAGCAAGCGCTATCTGCGTGAGCTGGTGGAGATGGGCATTGTGGACGGCTGGGATGACCCCCGCATGCCCACCCTGTGCGGCCTGCGCCGCCGCGGCTACACCGCTTCTTCGATCTTTACCTTCGTGCGGGAGGCCGGCATCTCCAAGTCCGACAACCTCATTGATATGCGCCAGCTGGAAGCCTGCATCCGCAGCGAGCTGGACCTGACCGCACAGCGCCGCATCGCCGTGCTGGACCCCGTCAAGCTGGTGGTGGACAACTACCCCGCCGACAAGACCGAGTATTTTGACATCGCCAACAACCCCAACCGTGAAGCCAACGACACCACCACCCGCAAGGTCGCCTTCACCCGGGAGCTGTGGATCGAGAACGAGGACTTCGCCGAGGTGCCGCCTCCGAAGTTCAAGCGCCTGACCGTCGGCGGCGAAGTCCGTCTGATGGGCGGCTATATCGTCAAGTGCGAGAGCGTCGAGAAGAACCCCGACGGCAGCATCGCTGTCATCCACTGCACTGCCGACCTCGAGACCGGCAACGGCAACCCTGCCGATGGCCGCAAGGTCAAGGGTACCATCCACTGGGTGAGCGCCGCCCACGCCGTGGATGCCGAGGTACGCCTGTACGACAAGCTCTTCACCGAGGCGAACATGAACGCCATCCCCGAGGGCAGCGACTACAAGGATTATCTGAATCCCGACAGCGTTGTCGTCCGCAAGGGCTGCAAGCTGGAAGAGGCTCTGGCCGACGCAAAGCCCGGCGATAAGTTCCAGTTCGTGCGCACCGGTTTCTTCACTCCCGACTCGAAGAACCCCGGCGTGTACAATCGTGTCGTGACCCTGCGCGACAGCTTCAAGCCCGCAAAGTAACGAGCGGACCCCAAACATCGCAAAAGGAGCACTTCACAGACCATGAAAAAACACATGACCCGCAACATGATCCTCATGCTGGTGCTGGACGTCATCCTCGGCATCGTGCTGGCCCTCTATATCGCCAACACCGGCACCGTGCCTGCTGCCGATAATGCTGACACCTACACCGACGGCACCTACACCGCCAGTGCGCAGGGCTGTCTGAGCGAGGTGGGCGTCACCGTGACCATCACCGGCGGCAAGGTGACCAATGTTGTGATCGACGCTTCCGGCGAGACGCCGGAGCTGGGCGGCAAGGCGGCAGAGACGCTGTCGGCCTCCCTGCTGGCGGCTGGCTCGACCGTCGGAGTGGATGCTGTCTCCGGCAGCACCATGACCAGCGACGCGGTATTTGCGGCAATGAACGATTGCCTTGCACAGGCCGCACAGTGATGAAGTTTTGAACGGAGCTGCTGCACGGCGTGTCTGTGCGGCAGCTTTTTTGTGAGCGAGGTTCTTATGATACTGGATATTCTGCCGCTGGCGGGCGGCACGGCCCGCCTTGTGCGGGTGTACGGCGGCGAGCCCTGCGTGAAGCTGCCCGGGGCTGTTCCTGCGCCGGAAGGGGAGGGCCAGTGGCCCATCACCGAACTGGGCGATTACTGTTTTTCCGAAAAGCCCCGGGGTCTGCCCGGGCCGGAAAAGACCTGCCGCTATGAGCGGGCCGAGGACGGCAAGCTCTGTCTGACCCGTGCTTTTGGCCGGGATGTGAGCGGCAAAGAGCGGTACAGCTTTGATTTCGACGCCCCCGCCGCCCCGGCGCAGGACGACGAGCTCCACCCCATCTGCGGGAACTTCCTCGAAGAAGTCACCCTGCCGGACAGTCTGCGGGTCATCGGCAGCTGCACATTCTACAACTGCCGCAGGCTGCGCCGCCTGACTGCCGGGACAGGAGAGCTGACCATGGGCAGCGATGTCTTCCTCAACTGCTTTGCGCTGGAAGACCTCATCATCCGCGCCACGCCCGAGCAGGCCACCGGCCTGTTCGCCCTTGTGGGCAGCATCACCGAGGCCGTGCGGGCGCTGTTCTGGCCGGTGGGGGAGGCCGCACCCCGGGCGGGGCTGTGGTATCCCGCCTACTGGGAGGACATCGAGGAGACGCCCGCCCACATCCTGCTCCACACCTTTTCGGGGCAGGGCTACCACTACCGGCAGTGCTTCCTCGAAAATAAGCTTCTCCCGGCGGAGTACGACGCCATCTTCCCGCAGGGCCACGACGCCGACGACGCTTCCGTGATGGCGATGCTCTGCTTCGACCGCCTGCGCTGGCCGTGGCAGCTGAGCGATGCCGCCCGGGATGCCTACCGGGACTTCCTCAAGACCAACACCGGGCGGGTGCTGACCCGTCTGCTCAAGGCGCAGGACACCGAGGGCGTCAAAGCCCTGCTGGCGCTGGATGTGATGGATACCGATGCCTTTGCCGAGGGTGCTGCCCTCGCGGCCAAGGCCGACAATGCCGAAGCTGCAGCCCTGCTGGCCGACGCAGAGCACAAAAAGCGTGCCGCTGCGCCCCAAAAGAAGAGGTATGATTTTGATTTCTGAGAAGGAAACGTTTTTTGACCCCCGCAAGCCCTTCCAGTCGGCCCGGCCCGAGACTCACGAAGAGTGGCAGGCCCGGATGGGCGGCGAGGTGCTGGCCGTGGTGCGCAGCGGGCTGTATCTGGACTTCCGCTTTTTAGACCAGGCCCTCTCGGCCCTGACACCCACCGCCGACGAGCGGTGCGGGGTGCTGGCGACGGATGGAATTATCCTCTGCTACCAGCCCAGCGCCCTGCTTCGGCTCTACCAGAAGAACCCCAAATATCTCAACCGGCTCTACCTCCACACGGTGTTCCACTGCATCTTCCGCCACCTCTGGCTGCGCGGAAAGCGGGACAAACGCCTGTGGGACCTTGCGTGTGACATTGCGGTGGAGAACGTCATCGACGGTCTTGGCCGCAAGAGCGTCCAGCGCCCCCTGACGTGGGTGCGCCAACACGCCTATGAGGAGATCATCGCGCAGGAAAAAGTGGCTGCCGCAGCTCCCATCTACCGCTGGCTGGTGCGGCAGACTCCCGGCGTTCTCCGCCAGCTGGAAAAAGAATTCTACACCGACGACCACCGCCTCTGGCCCAAAGATGCCTCCGAACAGCCTCAGCAGATGCCTGCGCCGCTGCCCCAGAAGACGTGGCAAAAAATCGGCGAGCGGATGCAGACAGAGCTGGAACTCCGGGACAAAGAGGCCGGTGAGGGCGCGAATGCCATGCGGGAGCAGATCAAAGCCGCAAACCGCAGCCGCCGCAGCTACGGCGACTTCCTGCGCCGGTTCTGTGTCACCCGGGAGGAAGTCCACCTCGACCCGGACGAGTTCGATTTGAACTTTTACACCTATGGCCTGTCGGTCTACGGCAACCTGCCCCTCATCGAGCCGCTGGAGACCCGGGAGAGCAAGAAGATAGAGGAGCTGGCCCTCGTCATCGACACCAGCTACTCCACCTCGGGTGAGCTGGTGCGGGCCTTTCTGGCTGAGACGTACACTCTGCTGAAGGGCAGGGAGAATTTCTTCCATCGGATGAATCTCCACCTCATCCAGGCCGACAACGCGGTGCGGCAGGATATTCCCGTCAAAAACGAAGACGACCTCATCCGTGCCATGAACCATTTCGAGCTGCGGGGCGGCGGCGGCACCGATTTCCGGCCCGCCTTCGAGTACGTCAGCCAGCTCTGCGCCGAGAAGAAGTTCTCAAACCTCCGGGGTCTGCTCTATTTTACCGACGGTATGGGGACTTACCCGGCCCGACGCCCGGCTTACGACACGGCATTTCTGTTTCTGGGAGACCGCTTCGACGACGCCAATGTGCCGCCCTGGGCGATGAAAGTGGTGCTGGACGAAGAAGAATTTGCCGGTGAGGCCGCCCGCAGCGCCTCGGCCCTGTCCGAAGCGCTGGCGGAGGAAGACGACCTCTACCGTGACCTCAACAATTCGTGATAACGAGGGAAAGAATATGAACATCAAACGAGCCAAAGAAGAGATCGAGCATACCGTCAAAGCGTACCTCGCCAAAGATGCTCTGGGCGAATACGCCATCCCGGCCATCCGCCAGCGCCCCATCCTGCTGATGGGGCCTCCGGGCATCGGCAAGACCCAGGTCATGGAGCAGGCGGCGCGGGAGTGCGGCGTGGCGCTGGTGGCCTATACCATCACCCATCACACCCGCCAGAGCGCCGTGGGCCTGCCCTTCATCCGTCAGCGCAACTACGGCGGCCGGGACGTCTCTGTGACGGAGTACACCATGAGCGAGATCATCGCCAGCGTCTACGCCAAGATGGAGGCCACCGGCCTGAAAGAGGGCATCCTCTTCATCGACGAGATCAACTGCGTCTCCGAGACGCTGGCCCCCACCATGCTGCAGTTTCTGCAGTGCAAGACCTTCGGCAATCAGGCCGTGCCTGCGGGCTGGGTCATCGTGGCGGCAGGCAACCCGCCGGAGTACAATAAATCCGTCCGCGATTTCGACATCGTCACCCTCGACCGCGTCCGCCGGATGGACATTGAGCCGGATCTGCCGGTCTGGAAGGACTACGCCCGTGCAGCCCACATCCACAGCGCGATCCTGAGCTATCTCGAACTGCACCCCCAGAACTTCTACCAGATAAACGCCGACGTGGACGGCACCCAGTTCGTCACCGCCCGCGGCTGGGAAGACCTCTCCAACCTGCTCAATACCTATGAGTCGCTAGGCCTGCAGGCCGACGAAGAGCTCATCCGCCAGTATATCCAGCACCAGAAGATCGCCGAGGACTTCTCGGCCTACCTCGACCTCTACTACAAGTACCGTGACGACTACGGCGTGGAGGATATTCTGGCCGGTCAGGCCAAGCCTGCCGCTTTTGCGCGGCTGCTGCAGGCCCCCTTCGACGAGAAGCTGAGCCTCGTGAGCCTGATCCTGTCCGGCCTCGAGACGCGCTTCTCTGCCTCCCGGCGGGCAGACGCTGCGGCCGACAGCTGCTATGCCTTCCTGCGGGAGACGAAGAAAGCCTTTGCCGAGATGCCCGCAGAGCTGGCGCAGGAGCCGAACTGCTGGGCGCAGCTCTTTGACCAGATGACCGCCGACTACGAGGCCGAGACCCAGAAAAAGCGGACCGCCGGTCTGCTGGATAAGCCCACGCTGGAAGCCCGTTTGCAGACCGCCAAGACCCTGCGCAGCTGGGAGAAAGAGCTTCTGCGCGCCGCTGCACCGGATGCGGACGCCGCTTTCAAGGTGCTGCGCACCCAGTTCGGCACCCTGTCGGACGCCCGGGACACCGCCCAGCAGACGGCCAGCGCCGCGCTGGAAGCGGCCTTCGACTTTATGGAGCAGGCATTCGCCGAGAGTCAGGAGATGGTGGTCTTCGTCACCGAGCTGACCCTCTCGCCCGCCGCCCATGCCTTCATTGCCGAAAACGGCTGTGAGCGGTATTTCCAGTACAACAAAGACCTCCTGCTCGACCACCGCAAGGCGGCCCTGAACCAGGAGCTGGAAGCCGAACAGCGGCGGCACGGGATGCTGTAAAATATGCAAAGAAGAGGGAGCGCACTGCGGTGCGCTCCCTCTTCTCGTATGTAAAAACAAAAGAAAAAGCATCTTGATGAAATCAAGATGCTTGGTGGTTGCGGGGGCCGGATTTGAACCAACGACCTTCGGGTTATGAGCCCGACGAGCTACCAGACTGCTCCACCCCGCGATATTTACTTTTCGCTGTCGGCCTCTCGCTGACTGCTCAAGTATAATACCACAAGGCGGGGGACTTGTCAAGCGTTTTTTCAAAAAGAATATGACTTTTTTGAAAAGGCCGCTGCCGGAAACAAAAAGCGCCCCATTCCGGGGCGCTTCGACAGAGCGAATATCACTTGCGGGTGCGACGACGCACGAAACGGACGACGAGGGCGGCTGCGGCCAGAACGACCAGCACGGGCCAGACGCCCACGACCCAGACCGTCAGCTGCTGGATGCCGGAGACAAAGCCCGTCCAGCCATTGCGGAGAGCGCTGGACAGCTGGGAGAGGTAGGATCCCTCGGTGGGGGTGTATTCCTTTACCTCGTCCAGCGAGAGGTAGACCGTGGAGCAGGACACCTGCTGGCTGTACCAGTCCAGCTGCGACTGCCAGCTCTCGATCTGGTACTGGACGTCGCTGAGGGAAGATTCGATCTCCAGCAGGTCGGCGAGGTTTTCGGCGCTGGCCTGAAGCTCCTGCAAACGTGTGCGCTGGGCCGTCAGGTTGGAGAGCCGGGCCTCGATGTCCATATACTGGGTGGTGACGTCCTGCACCTGCTCACTCTTGTCCACGAGGTTGCCCGCCTGCGCGGCGGCTTCGAGGAAGCTCGCGTAGTTGTCCTGCGGGACGCGGATGGTGAGGGAGAGGGTGCGGCTCGAGCCGGTGTAAGAGGATTCGTTGCTGGATTCCAGATAGCCCCCGGCGGCGCTCACGGCGTCGGTGAGGGCGGTGCGGGCGGCGTCAAAGTCCTTGCTCTCGATGGTGAGGTTGGCGGTGTAGATGAGCTTTGTGCTCGTCTGCGCGGCCTCGGCGCTGAGGGTGCCGGCGCCGCCTGCATCGCGGTCGCTCATGGCATCGGCGCTTCCACCGGCCGGGACGGCCATCTTGGGTGCGGCAAGGGCGCTGTTCACGTCGTCCATCGAGTAGGCGGCGGCGTAGGAGGCCGTCTCAGGGGCAGAGCTGAGGGCCGCGCCGCCCGCAGGCAGCAGGCTGATGGGGGAGTGGACTGCTGCATACAGACCAACGCCGCAGAGCAGGCCGCAGGCGGCGATGCTCAGAGTCTTGCGGGGAAAGTGGATGGCTTTTTTGGGCTTCCTGGCGGGTTTCGGTGCCTCTTCTGCCGGCTGCATGGCGAGGAGCTTTGCTTTCAGGTCGTCCGAAGCGTGAAGGTCGTCTACCTCCATCTTGTACTCATACCACCTCATCTTCGATCTCCTCCTTCAGCATCGTATGTAACTGTGCGCGGGCGCGGCGAAGCCAGCTGAGCACCGTGTTGGTGGGTGCGCCCAGCATCCGGCCTACCTCGGCGGCGGTGTACCCCTCGTAGTAGTGGAGGTAGACCGCGTTGCGGTAGTTCTCGGGCAGGGCGCGCACGGCGTCCAGCACGCTGCCGTCTTCCATCTGGTCCGGAGCGGGAAGATTCTCGTCCAGCTCGGTGTCCTTCTGGCGGGCGGCGCGGGTCAGGTCGTGGCAGCGGTTGATGGTCACACGCAGCAGCCAGGCTTTCAGGTGTTCCTCGCTCTCGAAGCGGCCATTGTAGCACAGCAGCTTTTCGAAAACATCCTGCACCACATCTTCCGCATCGGCGGTGCAGCCGCAGTTGTGCATGGCAGCTCGGAACACCGTGTCACTGTATCGCTGCACGGCCAGCGCAAAAATCTCGTTTTTGGTCAGCTGTCCCATAGTTCTATGCTCCTTTGATGTCCTGTGTACAGCAGGACCCGGTGGAAAAATCATCTTTTATGGGGGACATTCACCCTGTATACGGATGAGCGGCCCCGATTATTGCAGTTTATGGTGCAGAGCGGAAAAATCTTCCGCCCGGCACCGCACAAGGTACCCAAAGTATAACATGAATACGCCAAAAACAAAAGGGCCATTTGCCGCCATGTTTTGGCAAATGACCCTGAGAGCTTCTGTTCAGTTATCGGTAGAGCCGCTGGAAGAGGGCTACCCGCTCGGAGAGATAGGTCTCGGCCCGGGGGTGGTGGAGCCAGCGCTTGCCCGCCTTGTCGCAGGCGAGACGGTGGCCCAGCGCGGCGGGGCAGGCGTCGATCTCTTCCACGTCCCGCATGGTGAGGGTGAGGCTCAGCGCCGCCGGAGCGTCCGGCAGGGACGGGAGCGGGTCTTCCCAGACGAAGGGCGGCAGCAGCTGGACAGCGTACACCGTCCGGGTGCATTCCTCGGTGAGCAGCAGCGCGGCGGGCGCACCATCCGGCATGACGTGCAGGGAGGAATAGAGCAGCTGCAGCTGCGCCGGGGCCAGCAGACGGGACGCGCCCTCTTTCTCATCGGGCAGAAGGGTGAGAAAATCCGCCGCCTCGTCGGCGTAGATGCGCCGGGCCGGAGCGCGGAACTGCGCATACAGCGCGGGTAGGGCGAACACGCCCTCCCGGTCTAAGGCTCGCTGCAGCAGGCAGTAAAACTCCGTCAGCGGGTGGGCCGGGTCAGGCTGCGGCATCCCGAAATCGGGGCGCGAAACGTGTCCTCCGCCCATCAGCCGTTGTAACCCAGCGTGGCCGCCATGACAGCCTTGATGGTGTGCATCCGGTTCTCGGCCTCGTCGAAGACGATGCTCTGGGGGCCTTCGAAGACTTCGTCGGTGACCTCCATCGCGTCGCGGCCAAAGCGCTCGCCCATCTCCCTGCCTACGGTGGTCTTGTGGTCGTGGTAGGCGGGCAGGCAGTGCATGAACACGGCCCTGGGGCCGGCGATATTCATCAGGTCCTGGTTGATTTGATATGCGGCCAGGTCGTTGATGCGCTCGGCCCAGACCTCGACCGGCTCGCCCATGGACACCCAGACGTCGGTGTAGAGGACGTCTGCGCCCTTTGCGGCCTTGGCAGGGTCTTCTTCGAAGGAGATGGCCGCACCCGTCTCGGCGGCGATGGCCCTGCACTGCTCCACCAGCGCGGCGTCCGGCTGGTACTTTTTGGGGGCGCAGGCGGTGAAGTTGAGGCCCATCTTGGCGCAGCCCACCATCAGGCTGTTGCCCATGTTGTAGCGGGCGTCGCCGAAGTAAACGAAGTTGATGCCCTTGAGGCGGCCGAAGTGCTCCCGGATGGTGAGGAAGTCGGCGAGGATCTGGGTGGGGTGGAACTCGTTGGTCAGGCCGTTCCACACCGGCACACCGGCGTAGCGGGCCAGCTCTTCCACGATGCTCTGGCCGTAGCCGCGGTACTCGATGCCGTCGAACATCCGGCCCAGCACCCGGGCGGTGTCGGCGATGGACTCCTTCTTGCCGATCTGGCTGCCCGACGGGTCGAGGTAGGTGACTTCCATGCCCAGGTCGTGGGCGGCGACCTCAAAGCTGCAGCGGGTGCGGGTGGAGGTCTTTTCGAAGATAAGGGCAATATTCTTGCCGCGCAGGGCGTCGTGGCGGATTCCGGCCTTTTTCTTTGCCTTCAGGTCGGCGGCGAGGTCCAGCAGACCTTCGATCTCTTCGGGAGTGTAATCAAGAAGCTTCAAAAAGCTGCGGTTCGTAAGGCTCATTGTATATATTCCTCTCCATGCGCTGAAATTTGAATATTTATACCTTCACAGACCCTATTATAATACAGAGCAAAGGTGGGGTCAAGAGGAAGCACTTGACGCACCTGTCAAAAATTGCAATGCTTTGTCGAATATGCTATACTAAAAACGCTGCCCTTCTCCATTCTGGCAACAGAAGGGAGGTGAGCCGGATGGTCCAGATCCTAACCGATATTATCGTAGCTGTCGCAGCGCAGGTGATTGCCGATCGCCTGTGCAAGTGGCTTGACAACTACCGCAAGGGCCAGTAAGCACAAAGAAGCCCCCGGTATGCCGAGTACCGGGGGCTTCGCTTTTATGAGCCGATGGCAATAATCCTAACCGATATTTTGCCTATCTCTAGTATACGCGATCCACTGCAAAAGTCAAGATGCTATGAAAAAATTTAACATCTTACAACAGAATGGATACCTTGACAAAGAACGGTGATTCGATTATACTACAAACAGAAGGGGCGCTGACTGCATGGCCAGCTTTCCATCCCAGAATCAAAAAGATTGACCGCTAAGTTTGGAACGCTTGGGGCGGTCAATCTTTTTTGTTATCATCGTTTTTCTTCTGAGAAGTCTTCTCCATGACCTCAATGGTCAGACGGACTACATCAACGATCAGCCCCAGAAGACCGAGGATGAAGGTGAGCAGTGCAAGAGTCTCCAACAGATTCATTCGACATCCCTCCCTTCGCCTTCGAGGCTCCGGGAGGCTTTTACCAAAAAAGTTTTCCTCCCGGAATCTCTGCTTCACTCCATGTAGAGGAAGAATCAGCGACGCGGGACAGGAAAGCATGACCACCAATTTTGCAATCAGCGCCTTATTTTTAGTTTAGCATAATTTTCGATGAATTACAACTCCAGCTCCGCCTTCCGCCCGCTGGGCTGATAGGGGGTGAGCCGGACGCCGGCCTTTTGGAACATGAACCGGGCGGCCACGCTGGAATCGGTGTCGTGGTACTTGTCGCTGTAGTAGACGACCTCGGCGATGCCGGACTGGATGATGGCCTTGGTACACTCGTTGCAGGGGAAGAGGGTGACGTACACCCGCGCGCCCTTGAGGTTGTTGTGGGCGCTGTTGAGGATGGCGTTCAGCTCGGCGTGGCAGACGTACATATATTTCGTGTTCAGCGGCTCACCCTCCCGCTCCCACGGCATGGCGTCGTCGTCGCAGCCGATGGGCATGCCGTTGTAGCCCAGAGAGAGGATCTTGTTTTCCGGGCTGACGATGCAGGCGCCCACCTGACTGCTGGGGTCTTTGGAGCGCATGGCCGTGAGCAGGGCAATGCCCATGAAGTATTCGTCCCAGTTGATATAATCCGTGCGTTTCATCGTGTGGCGCTCCTTGTTCTGCATAAAAATTGGGTTCGGTGGCCCTATTATAGCGTGCTACGGCAGCTTTTACAATAAAATATTTGCCATCAAGGCAATATGCACAAAACAAAGCCGGGAAGTTTGGCAGGGTAAAAGCCGGAAATTTCAAATGAAATATTCAAAAATCGTTTTGAGTGTGGTATTATCTTTGTAAAATATGCCACAAAAACGGAGAGAATGCTCCGTGCGGCGGAAATGAGGGAAAAACCGATATGAAATACGCAAGCAACAACATCCGCAATATCTTGATCGCGGGCCATGCCGGCAGCGGCAAAACGACGCTGACCGAGGCATTGGTCTATTTTTCGGGCGCTGCCGAGCGTATGGGCCGGGTCGAGGACGGCACCACGATTTCGGACTTTGACCCCGAGGAAGCAAAGCGGAAGGCCAGCCTGTCGGCATCGGTCGTGCCGGTGGAGTATGAGGGCATCAAGTACAACCTCATCGACGCTCCGGGCCTGTTCGACTTTGAGGCAGGCGAGTACGAGGGCATCCGTGCAGCCGAGAGCGTGCTGGTGTGCGTGTCGGGCCGCAGCGGCGTGACCGTCGGCGCAGAAAAGGCCTTCCAGCTGGCCCGCAAGAACGGCAAGGCCACGATGGTCTTCGTCTCGAAGTGCGATCTGGAGAACGCGAACTACTTCAAGATCCTCGAGGACATGAAGATCAAGTTCGGCGCCACCGTCTGCCCCTGCGTCGTCCCGGCCAAGCTCGACGACGGCACCCCCGTGTACATCAACCTGTTCAGCCAGAAGGCCTTCAAGTATGAGGGCGGCAAGCAGGTGCAGGTCGATCTGCCCGACATCGGCCACCGCTTCCAGGGCCTGATCGAGGCTATGAGCGAGGCCATCGCCGAGACCGACGACGAGCTGATGGAAAAGTTCTTCGGCGGCGAGGCATTCACCACCGAGGAGATCGTCGAGGGAATGCGCAAGGGCGTCAAGGACGGCCTCATCACCCCCGTGTTCTGCGGCAGCGCTGTCAACCAGCAGGCTCTGGATATGCTGCTGTACAATATGCACAAGCTGCTGCCCAGCCCGGAGCACAACAGCGTTCTGGCTGAGGATGCAAACGGCGAGCCCGTCGAGCTGACCTGCTCCGAGGCCGCCCCCACCGTGGCCTACGTCTTCAAGACGGTGGCCGACCCCTTCGTGGGCAAGCTGAGCTATCTGCGCGTCGTCAGCGGCAAGATCACCGCAGGCGCTTCTCTCGTCAACGCCCGCACCGGCGAGACCGAGAAGATGGGCAAGCCCCTCACGGTTCTGGGCAAGAAGCAGACGGAGGCCGAGAGCATCGGTGCCGGTGACATCGGCGCTGTGGCAAAGCTGGTCAGCGCAAAGACCGGCGACACCCTCTGCGACGCTTCCCGCGTGGTCAGGCTGCCCGCACCCGTCTTCCCGAAGCCCAGCCTGTTCATGGCTGTCACCGTCGCCAAGAAGGGCGACGAGGGCAAGATCAGCAGCGCTTTGGCCCGTCTGATGGAAGAAGACCCCACCCTGAGCTACCTCAACAACGCCGAGACCCATCAGCAGATCATCGGCGGTCTGGGCGAGCAGCACCTCGACGTGGTCAAGGCCAAGCTGAAGAATAAGTTCGGCGTGGAGATCGGCCTCGAGGCTCCGCGTATCGCCTACCGCGAGTCCATCCGCAAGGCCTGCCAGAAGCAGGGCCGTCATAAGAAGCAGACCGGCGGCCACGGCCAGTTCGGCGATGTCGTCATCAACTTCGAGCCCTGCGACAGCGAGCAGGTCGTCTTCGAAGAGAAGGTGTTCGGCGGCAGCGTGCCGAAGAACTTCTTCCCGGCTGTTGAAAAGGGCGTCCGCCTTGCCGCCGAGAAGGGCGTGCTGGCCGGTTATCCCGTGGTCGGCCTGAAAGCTACCCTGCTGGACGGCAGCTACCACCCTGTGGACAGCTCCGAAATGGCCTTTATCATGGCTGCAAAGCTGGCTTATAAGGCCGCAATGCCCGAGGCCGGCCCCGTCATCCTCGAGCCGATCCACACCCTGAAAGCTCATGTCCCCAACGACAATACCGGCGACATCATGGGCGACGTCACCAAGCGCCGCGGCCGCGTGCTGGGCATGGAGCCCGACGAGGACGGCCTGCAGACCATCATCGCCGAAGTGCCTCTGGCTGAGCTGGCCAACTTTACCACCTTCATCCGTCAGACCACTCAGGGCCGCGGCTGGTTCACTACCGAGTTCGCCCGCTATGAGATCCTGCCTGAGATGCTGGTCCCCGCTGTGGTCGAGCAGGCCAGGAAGCTGGGCAATCTGGACGAGTCTGGTGAAGATTGAGCCTGCCAATGAGAACAGCGCCCGGCTGTCTCCGGACGAAGCCATCTCTGCCCGACATGCCAAGGCCTCCCCTATGTAGGGGAGATGGCGCGGCGAAGCCGTGACGGAGAGGTTGAATAAGACATTTTCCAAGCCCTGTCGGCACTTCCCTCTGTCGGCGGGGCTTTTTTGCGGCCTTTTTGGCCCGCAGGGCGGCAGTTTTTATTGACAAGGCCGCGGCTTGCTATTATAATGAATAAGTCAAAATGGCATTCGTGTGCGGTTTTATGTTTTATGACACTCTGCCGTACCCCAAAAAATAGATAAGGAGATTTCCAAATGGCACAAGAGATCAAGATGTCCGCTGCTGGCCTGAAGGCAATGCAGGAGGAACTGGAATACCTGAAGACTGTCCGCCGCAAGGAGCTGGCAGAAGAGATCAAGGAAGCCCGCAGCCACGGCGACCTGTCCGAGAACAGCGAGTACGATGAGGCCAAGAACACCCAGGGTCTGGTCGAGAACCGCATCACCGAGCTGGAGCAGATGGTCAAGAACGCTGTCGTCATCGACGAGAGCGAGCTGAGCGTTGAGAACGTCTCTGTCGGTACCCACGTCACCATCCAGATGGAGGGTGAGGACGAGACCGAGGAGTACGACATCGTGGGCCGTACCGAGGCCGACCCCCTGAACGGCAAGATCAGCGACGAGAGCCCCGTGGGCCACGCCCTGCTGGAGAAGGCTGTCGGCGACACCGCCGAAGTCCTGCTGCCCACCGGCCATACCGTCAACTACAAGGTGCTGGGCATCACCCACTCTGCAAACTGAGCCAAGCGGGAGGAAATTATGGAAGAACAGAAGAAGAACCCCGCACAGGGCCTGTCTGAGAGCGAGCAGGTGCAGGTGCGCCGCCAGAAGCTGGCAGACCTGCAGGCAGCAGGCCGCGACCCCTTTACCCTGACCAAGTTCCCTCAGGATGCTTACTCTGCTGACCTGAAGGAAGAGTTCAAGGATCTGCCCAACGAGACCGACAGCGGTAAGAAGGTCGCACTGGCCGGCCGTCTGGTGTCCAAGCGCGTCATGGGCAAGGCAAGCTTTGCCCATCTGCGCGACGATAAGGGTGACATCCAGCTCTACGTCCGCCGTGACGAGCTGGGCGACGACGCTTACGCTGCTTTCAAGAAGCTGGACGTGGGCGACATCATCGGCGTCAAGGGCGAGGTGTTCCGCACCAAGACCGGCGAGCTGAGCGCCCGTGCCGAGGAGATCACCCTGCTGGCCAAGAGCCTGCGCCCCCTGCCCGAGAAGTTCCACGGCCTGACCGATACCGAGATGCGTTATCGTCAGCGCTATGTTGACCTCATCGCAAACCCCGAGGTCAAGGAGACCTTTGTCAAGCGCAGCCAGATCCTGAAGGAGATCCGTGCCTATCTGGACGAGAAGGGCTTCCTCGAGGTCGATACCCCCATCCTGACCCCGTTCGAGATCGGTGCGTCCGCACGTCCCTTCTACACCCATCATAACAGCCTGAACATGGACATGGTGCTCCGCATCGAGACCGAGCTGTACCTCAAGCGCCTCATCGTGGGCGGCATGGACCGTGTGTACGAGGTGGGCCGCATCTTCCGCAACGAGGGCATGGACCCCAAGCACAACCCCGAGTTCACCAGCATCGAGCTGTATCAGGCATTCACCGATTTCCACGGCATGATGGACCTGGTGGAGGAGCTGTATAAGCGCCTCGCTCAGAAGATCTGCGGCAGCCTGGTCATCCCCTATCAGGGCAAGCAGATCGACATGGGCCACTGGGAGCGTCTGACCATGATCGAGGCCGTCAAGAAGTATTCCGGCGTTGACTTCAACGACTGGAAGACCGATGAGGACGCCATCGCCGCTGCCAAGGAGCACCATGTGGAGCTGCCCGAGGTTCCCACCAAGGGCGCCATCCTGGCCGAGTTCTTCGACGCTTTCGTCGAGGACAAGCTCATCCAGCCCACCTTCATCTACGACTACCCCGTCGAGATCAGCCCGCTGGCCAAGCGCAAGCCGGATGATCCCGCTTTCACCGAGCGTTTTGAGTACTTTATCGACTGCACCGAGTACGGCAACGCTTTCAGCGAGCTGAACGACCCCATCGACCAGAAGGGCCGCTTCGAGCGTCAGGTCGCCGAGCGCAAGGCCATCGAGCCCGACTGCAAGGCACAGGTCGATTACGACTACGTCAACGCTCTGGAGTACGGTCTGCCTCCCACGGGCGGCCTCGGCTTCGGTGTTGACCGTCTGGTCATGCTGCTGACGGACAGCGCTTCTATCCGTGACGTGCTGCTGTTCCCCACGATGAAGCCGATTGAGCAGTAAATTTCCAATTTGTAATTAGAAAAGCCTGAAACTTCTTGATGTACCGAGAGGTTTCAGGCTTTTTCTTTTGATGAATTTCCAGTAAAAACTACGCCATACGCCAATTTTACGCCAAACGATGCAGGATTTTGTGCAGAGCAAAAAGAGCGTTGTTCTAGTTTTGGTGTAAGAATCGGGCGTGTGGTGGATGGGTGTAGACCTGTAAAGGGCTGCATCACAAAGTGGATTCATGGATCTGCAAACGGACAGACAGAACTTTCCACCGCAGGAGAAGCAAATGTGAAAAACATGGAGGTTTTCTTACATCTTCAAAACCGACTCCCAGATCTCCTCGACCACCGGAACACCAAGCTCGCGGTTTTCTTTGATGGTGCGCAGCATTCCCTCGCCGGGCCAGCGGACTTCGCCATCCGGTCTGGCCGGGGTGCTGGCCTTGATGTCCGCAAGGATGGCGTCGATGACGGCGTCGTTTTCCTCGACGGTGCCAAATTTAGTGGGGTCGATCGCGATCATGATTTGGGTCAGACCGATCTCGTCGCCGAAGGTCCCGATGGTGTGGACGGCATTGCCGCCGGAAAGAAGGGTGGCGATCAAATCCAGCAGGATGGAGAGGCCGCTGCCCTTCCAGTAGCCGATGGGCAGTGCGCGGCCGCTCTTTTCGATGGCGGCGGGGTCTGTCGTGAGCTGGCCGTCCTCGTCGCAGCCGCCGGGTACGGGCAGCTGCCTGCCGGCCAGACGGGTGCTTTCCAGCTTGCCGTAGCTGAACTGGCTCAAGGCGCAGTCCACCATGACGTGCTGACCGTCGGAGCGGGGGACGGCGAGGATGAGCGGGTTATTGCCGATGCGGCAGTCTTTGGCGCCCCAAGCAGGCATATTGGGGGCGGTGTTCGACCAGCAGATGCCGATGCAGCCTTTTTCGGCGGCCAGCCAGCCGTAGGTGCCGCCGCGCATCCAGTGGTTGTTGTTGCCCAATGCCACGATGCCGACGCCGTTCTCTTTGGCGAGGGCGCAGGCACGTTCCATTGCGCGCTGTGCGTTCAGCGGGCCGAAGCCGCGGTGGCCGTCCCAGCGCTCCATACTGCCCATGCGGGAGATGCACTCGGCGCGGGCAAGCGGGTCGATCTCGCCCTTTTCGAGGTAGCTCACCACCCGCGGAAAGCGATTCAGACCGTGGCTGTACACGCCGGAAAGGCTGTTCTGGGCGAAAATCACAGCGGCGTCTTTGGCGTCCGACGGGGTGAAGCCGTGCTTTTCCAGCACGCGGGCAAACTGAGCGACCATTTCTTCGTAGGCGACACGTTTCATGAATATCTCCTCCTGAGCAGTGTTTGAAAAGAATAATGTAAGCGCTTTCTTGACGCGATTATAGCACAACAAAAGCAAAAATCAAGTGCTTTTGCAAAATTTGTGTAACCGCTTGCATTTTGGAGAACACACACTCTCCTAAGATTTTACACTTCAACTGCTCTGCCTCTGAACGAGTTCCGGCTGCAAGGTGACAGAAGAATAGTCCTCGCCGTGCTCGATGCGGCTCTGCAGCAGCTGGACGCAGAGTAAGGCCACCTGCTCCGGTTTGTTGTCCACGGAAGTCAATTCCGGCTCGCACAGGCGGGCATAGGTGGAATTATCATAGCCCACCACGGCGGTCTCCTCGGGGACGCGGATGCCCGCCCGGAGCAGGGCTTTCAGTACACCGGCAGCGGTCAGATCCTCACCGCAGAGAATGCCGTCCGGGCGGATGCCATCGGCCAAAAGCTGCTGCACCGCGCGGATGCCGTCCTCCAGCGTCTCGCCGGTTTCGAGAATATGCCCGTCTGCGTCCAGACCGGCAGCGGCCATCCCGGAGAGGAAGCCCTTCGCCTTGGCGGCGGCGCTGTCGGTGGACTTATCCTTGATATAGTAGAGGTTCCGGCGTCCGGTCTTCACCAGATGCTCCACGGCCATCTCGACGCCCCGGCAGTCATCGACCATGACGGAGTACGCGTCCGGCAGGGCCAGCGTGCCGTTGGCGAGGACGACGGGCATTTTGCGCAGAAGGTTCTCCATCTCTGCCCCCTGACAGATGGTGTTGAAAATCGAGCCGACCAGAATGAGGCCGTCCACCTGCTTCTGCGCCACAGCCTGCAGGGTGCGCAGCGTCTCCGCCCGGTCGCCGCCGGTGTTGCAGAGGATGACCTCGTACCCTCTGCGGCCAAACTCGCGCTCGATGGTGTAGGCTGTGCGGGCATAATGGGAATCCCGGATGTCCACTGTGAGCACAGCCACCGTGTGCAGGCTCTTGCTGACCATGCCCTGCGCAATGGCACTGGGAGCGTAGTTGCAGCGTTTGAGCACCTTTTCCACCTTGGCGCGGGTGTCTGCACGGACGGTATCTTTGTGGTTGAGCACGCGGGAGACGGTGGCGATCGAGACTCCGGCTTCCCGTGCAATATCGTAAATATTCATAGACCCTCTTGTAAAATCAGATGTGGTTGGATGGTTAAAGCATACCCTGCCGCCGTGTGGTTGTCAAGATGAAGGGGAGACGGTGTACCGAAAAACTTGCCCTTGTCGCCAGCGGGAAACTGGGCTATAATAAAGCCACTTATTAGCCGGAAGGAGGGGATGCAGATGGAGCTGTTTCGGCGGACATTGGCGGGGCTGCTGATGCTGGTGGTTGCGGTGTCAGTGGGCATCTGGGTGCAGGGAAGGTTTATCGACGCGGTGCGTCTGCCGACTCATACGAGGATGATCGGGGCGACGTATACGACCCTGAGTGACCCGTTTTATGAGACCATCAACGATGAGATCCAGATGCAGATCAAGAGCAACGGCGATCTGCTCCTGGTGCGCGACCCGGGACAAGACCAGGAGCGGCAGAATCAGGAGATCGAGGATATGCTCAATAAGGGCATTGAGCTGCTTATCGTGAACCCGGTGGATTATGTGGGCGTGACGCCTGCGCTGGAAAAGGCGAGGGAAAAGGGTGTGCCGGTCATCCTCATCGACTCCAAGGTGGACGACCCGGAGCTTGTCACCTGCACCATCACCTCCAACAACTACGGCGCCGGTCTGCTGGACGCCCGTCACCTCATCAGCCAGACCAAGAACGCCCGCATCGTGCTGCTGTCCAACTCGGATTCGTTCTCCAGCTGGGACAGGCTTTCGGGCTTCTGCCAGACCCTGACCAAAAGCGGCAACGACTACCGGATCCTGGAGCTGCGGGACTGCGGCGGTGAGCTGAACCGTGCCATGCGCGCGATGGTGCAGCTGTTGGAGACGTTCCCGCGCATTGACGTCGTGATGGCCGTCAACGAGCAGGCGGCCCTGGGCGCAATGGCGGCGCTGGAAGAAAAGGGCGCGCTCTCGTCCACTTTGGTCTACAGCGTGGACGGCTCACCGGAGGCGAAAGCCCTGATCTCCGAAGGGCTGATGACGGCCACTTCGGCACAGTCGCCCCTCCGCATCGGCCGGATGACGGCAGAGGTGGTGTACGAGATCCTGGAGGGCAAGCCGTACCTGACCAACATCGTGGTGCCGGTAAATCAAATCACGCAGGAGGATATTCTGCGCTACGGCACGGAGGGCTGGCAATGAAAACTGAAAATTTGTCCATCGGCCTCCGGGTGCTCTACCATGCCATTGAGTGGCTGACGGTATTTCTGATCCTGCTCATCTTTGCGGTGCAGATCATCACGCCGCTCTACGCGGTGAGAGTTGGCCGTGCAGACTCGTTTTTGCAGCAGCTGCAATGGCTGCCGTACCGCCCCGGTGTGCTTGCCCTGGGCGTGATGCTGGCAGCGGTGGGCACCATCCTGAGCAAGTGCTCCCACGAGGTGGACAGCGGCTTTCTCTCCCGCAGCAGCTGGCAGTTATATTTATTGGAGGGCGTGCTGTACAGTGCCTCGGCGCTGATCTTCCAGCAGAACTGCGACAAGATCGCTCTGTTTGCGATCGTGGATATGGTGGACGACCCGCGCTCTCTCCGGCAGAAGCGCTTTCTGAGCGCCATGATCGTGGTGTACCTTTTCTGCAACATGGACGCCGCCACCAGCGCTCTCCATGCCGTGACGCTGAAACAATACCTGGCTTTTTACAGCCTGCACACCCGCAGCGTCCTGCAGCTGGTGATCGAGAGCCTGTCGGCGCTGGAAATGATACTCTTCATCCTGTACATGGTGCTGTTCATCAGCCAGCAGACCAGCGAGAAACAGGAGATCCTGAACCTGAACCAGCAGCTGCAGCAGGCCAACGAGCAGCTGCGCATCTACGCCGAGGAGAGCGCCCACACCGCACAGGTGCAGGAACGCAACCGCCTTGCGCGGGAGATCCACGACACGTTAGGCCATGTGCTCACGGGCATCACGGCGGGCGCAGACGCCTGCATCCAGATGATGGACGACTCGCCCGAGATGGCACGGCACCAGATGGAGCTGATAGCCGACACCGCCCGCAACGGCATGAACGATGTCCGGCGCTCGGTCAAGGCGCTGCGGCCGGACTCGCTGGAAAAAGAAAACCTCTCGGGTGCGCTCAACAAGATGTGTACCAGCATGGCGCAGAGCAGCGGCGCGCAGATCCAGCTGGAAGAGTCGCTGGCCGGGCTGACGCTCTCGCAGGATGAGGAAGACTGCGTCTACCGCACCGTGCAGGAGGGCATCACCAACGCCATCCGCCACGGCCACGCCACCCGGGTCCAGGTGCGGTGCCATATCGAGGACGGCGTGCTGGAAGTGTCGGTGAGGGACAACGGCATCGGCTGCAAGAGCGTGACGCCGGGCTTTGGCCTGCAGCATATGCAGGAGCGGATGCTCATGCTGGGCGGCACGTTCTGGTATGAGAACAGCGACGGGTTCTGCATCCGGGCAGAGATCCCTCTGCGCAAGACCCCGGGCAGTGAAAAGAGGAAACAGGAGGAAACGGTATGATAAAGGTGCTTCTGGCCGACGACCAGGAACTGATCCGTCAGAGCCTCAGCTTTGTGATGAGCAAGCAGGAAGACATTGAGATGGTGGGTACAGCTGCCAATGGCTGTGAAGCGCTGGAACTCGTGGAGGAAAAGCAGCCCGACGTGGTGCTGCTGGACATTCGGATGCCCGAGATGGACGGCGTGGAGTGTACCCGCCGCATCAAGCAGGAGTTTCCGGGCATCAAGGTCATCATCCTGACCACCTTTGACGATGACGATTATGTGTTTGACGCTCTGCGGTACGGCGCTTCCGGCTACCTGCTCAAGGGCGTCTCGGTGGACGGCCTGACCAACGCCGTGCGGGAGGCCGCGCGGGGCGGCTCCATCATCGCCCCGGATGTGGCGTCCAAGGTCTTGCAGATGTTCTCCCGCATGGCACAGGGCGACGTGCAGGTGCGCGTGAACAAAAAGAATGCGCTGGAGCTGACCAAGATGGAGTGGCAGGTCATCCGCGAGGTGGGCTGCGGCCTCTCCAACAAGGAGATCGCGGGCAGACTCTATCTCTCCGAAGGCACGGTGCGCAACTACATCAGCAGCATCCTGCGCAAGCTGGAACTCCGTGACCGCACCCAGCTGGCCATCTGGGCGGTGCAGAACCAGAACAGCCAGCCGGAGGCAGACGTATGAGCCGGTACTGGAAAGCCGCGCTGCCCTTTCTGCTGGCAGCGGTCATCATTCTGGCGGCTGCCAGCCGTCCGGTGGTGCTGCACATCGGCTTCCCGTGTGACAGCTATTGGAATGTCCCGGGCGAGAACTACTATACCTTTATTGACGCCGCCATTGAAAAGTTTGAGGCAGAGCACCCCAACGTGAAAGTCGAGTACACCAGCGGCATCCGGGTCGAAGACTACACCGAATGGCTCAGCGGCCAGTACCTGCTGGGGCAGGAGCCGGATGTGATGGTGATCCTTCCCGAGGACCTTGTAATTTTCAGCGATACAGCTTCCCTGCGGGAGCTGGATCCGTTCATGAAGCAAGACCCGGAAGCGGATCTGAGCGGCTTTTACCCGGCGGCATTGCAGGCCGGAGCCGACAAGGGGAAACAGTATGCGCTGCCGCTGGAATGCGTGCCGCAGATGATGTTCATCAATAAGACACTGCTCCAAAAAGAGCACATCCGCATCCCGGATAACGATTGGACGTGGGATGAGTTTTACAGCCTGTGTGAGCAGCTGACGAGAGACACGGACGGGGACGGCATCGTTGACCAGTTCGGCGTCTACGATTACGGCTGGGAAGAGGCGCTGGTGGCCAACGGCTGTTCTCTGTTCAGTGAGGACGGCCAGCACTGCCTGCTGAACCAGAGCGCACAGGAGTCCGCCGTACAGTTTGCGCGGAAGATCTACCAGCTCAACGCCGGAACGGATCTGAGCGAAAAGACCTTCGACGAGGGCAGAGTGGCGTTCCGCCCGATGCTCTTTTCCGAGTACCGCAGCTATGAGCCGTATCCGTGGCGCATCAAGCGCTCGTCGAACTTTGAGTGGGACTGCATCGCCATGCCCAGCGGCACAAGCGTCGGCGGCGGCAACTACTCCCGGCTGAGCACCCTCATGCTGGGCATCAGCCAGCGCACAAAGCACTCCCGGCTGGCGTGGGAGCTGCTGAAGACCATTGCCTGCACGGAGGAGATGCAGACGATGGTCTACACCGAGTTGAGCGGCGTGTCCGCCCTGCACAGTGTGACGGAATCTGATGAGGTCGCCCGGCTGCTTCAGCTGGACTCGCAGGACACCGCCTCCCGCGGAATGTCTACTCTGCCTGCCATCATGGAGGATACGCTTGCCACGCCCCGCTTTGCGCGGTATCATCAGGCGATGGAGAGCGCCGACCGCCTGATCACCGAGGCCATGTCGGCAGACAAGAACTTTGAATTGCAGCTGCTGCAAATTCAGCAGCAGCTCGACGTCACATTGACAAGCTGACAAAAAATCCACGCAGAAAGCCCGCTTTTGTGCAAACTGCTGCATAAAAGCGGGCTTTTATTCGACTATTTGACGAAAGAAGTGACATTTGTCATGTTTTGTTTGGCGGAATGTCATATTCTGCTTGTGACATTCTACAGCTGTGAACAGGACATGAACATGGTATGATAAAGCCATGAAAATCAGATGGGCCTGCGCGAGGCTCATCCGAGAAGAGCAAGATCTGTTTGGAAAAATCAGGAGGAAAAATCACATGAAGAAGATTTCTCGTCGTTCGTTTCTCGCTGTCTGCGGCGCTATGGCTGCAACTGCTGCCCTGACCGCCTGCGGCGGTTCTTCCGCTTCTACCGCCGGCACTGCTGCTTCCGGCTCCACTGCTGGCTCCACTGCCGGTTCTGCTGCATCCGGTGAGGTCTTTGAGCTGAAGCTCTCCACCACCCAGACTGATACTTCCATGATCTATCAGGGCCTGCAGGCTGCTGCCGACAAGGTCGCTGAGGACACCGACGGCCATGTGAAGGTCACCATCTATCCTTCCAGCCAGCTGGGCGGTGAGGAAGACATGATCGACCAGGCTCTGCAGGGCATGGGCATCGCCGTCCTGACCGACGCAGGCCGTCTGTCCAGCTACGTCAACGACATCGGCATCATGAACATGGCTTACATCGTGGACAACTACGAGGACGGCATGAAGCTGATGGCTACCGACACCTTCAAGGGCTGGGACGCTGACCTGGCCAACAACGGCATCTGCGGCCTGTGCTACAACTACTACGACGGTGCTCGTTCCTTCATGGGCCACAAGCCTTACAAAACCCCCGCCGATCTGAAGGGCGCTGTCATCCGCACCCCCGGTGCTGACCCGTACGTTGAGTCCATCTCCGCTATGGGCGCTACCCCGTACAACATCGCATGGTCTGAGGTCTACAACGGCATCCAGACCAAGTCCATCGACGGCTGCGAAGTCCAGTACACCTCCGCTGTTTCCAGCAAGATCTACGAGGTCTGAGAGTACGTCAGCAAGACCGAGCACATCAACCTGTTCAACATGGTCATCTGCGGTCAGGCATGGTTCGACAAGCTGCCCGCCGAGTATCAGGAAGTCATGAAGAAGGACTTCAACGACTGCGCATACAACAATGCTCAGGACATCATCGCTGCTCAGGCTGACATGGAGAAGACCCTGACCGACAACGGCATGACCATCGTCGAGGTCGATAAGGACATCTTCCGTGAGGCTGTCAAGCCCGCATACGAGAAGCTGGGCTGGACCGAGCTGCGCGAGCAGCTGTACAAGGAAGCCGGCGTCGAGGCCTGATCCCTTAAAAAGCTGAATCGACCATAACGTAAATGTCCTCCTGCATGGCAGCTCGCTGTGCAGGAGGTATTGTGAATAAGGACGACTTTCTATGAAGAAATTTTATGAAAAAGTCTGTAAGCTGGAAGAGCTGATCGCTCTGATCCTGGTTGCAGGCATTGCGGTCCTCGTCTTTGTTTCGGCGCTGATGCGTACCATTGGCCATCCGCTGAACTGGGCACAGGACGTTGCACTGATCGCCTTCGCATGGCTGATCTTCCTCGGCAGCGACGTCGCAATGCGCGGCTCCGGCCTGATCGGTGTTGATCTGTTTGTCAAGAAGTTCCCCGCCGGGGTGCAGAAGGTTCTGGACATCCTGTTCAAGGTCATCATCGCAGCGTTCCTCTGCGTGCTGATCTACTACGGCTACGGCATGACCACCACCGGCTGGGCACGTCAGATCACTTCTCTGCACATCAGCTACAGCTGGGTCACGATGGCTGTGCCTGTCGGCTCCTTCTTTATGCTCATCTCCACCATCCTGAACATCATTGAGCGCGTCAAGACGCCCGCTGGTCAGGAAGTCAAACACGAAGCAGGGAGGGACGTCGGCTAATGTTTATTGCAATCGGTATCTTCTTTGTGTTTCTGCTGCTGGGTATGCCTGTGGCATTCTCCATCGGTCTGTCGGGCTTCTCGTTCTTTATGATCCGCGACCTGCCCATGACCGTTCTGGTGCAGAAATCCATTTCCACTTCTCAGAGCTTTACCATGCTGGCCATCCCCCTGTTCATTCTGGCCGGCAACCTGATGAACAGCTGCGGCATTACCAAGCGCCTGATGCGCTTTGCCAACGCCTGCACCGGCCATATGTACGGCAACATCGGTCAGGTCTCCTGCCTGATGTCCACCCTGATGGGCGGCGTCTCCGGTTCTGCGGTTGCAGATGCTTCGATGGAGTGCCGCATCCTCGGACCTGAGATGACCCGCCTGGGCTACGACCGCGGCTGGTCTGCCGCCATCAACGGCCTGTCTGGCCTGATCGTCGCCACCATTCCGCCGAGCATGGGCCTGATCATTTACGGCACCGTCGGCGAGGTGTCCATTGGCCGTCTGTTCATGGCTGGCTGGGTCCCCGGCATCCTGATGTGCGTGCTGCTGATGCTGGCCGTCACCTGGAGCGCCCGCCGCTTCGGCTACAAGCCCGAGCATGACCATCCGGCTCCGCTGTCTGAGATCCTGAAGGCTCTGCTGGATAGTATCTGGGCCATTCTGTTCCCTGTCCTGCTGATCGTCCTGATCCGCTTCGGCATCATGAGCCCCACCGAGTCCGGCTCCTTTGCCTGCGCATACGCCCTGCTGGTCGGCACCGTGTTCTACCACGAGCTGACTTGGGAGAGCCTGCTGCAGACCCTGCGCGACAGCGTGAAGGACATCACCGTCATCACCATCATTCTGGCGTTCTCCGGCGTGTTCGGCTACGGCATCGTGTTCGATAACATCACTGTCACCATTGCAAACGCTCTGCTGGGCATCACCAGCAACAGCGCGATCCTGCTGCTGCTGGTCGTCGTCTTCCTGCTGATCTGCGGTATGTTCATGGAGACCACCGTTATCGCCCTGATCCTGACCCCCATCCTGCTGCCCGTCATGCGCAGCATCGGCGTCAACGAAGTCGTGTTCGGCATGATCATGATGACCACCGTCACCTTCGGCGTCATGACTCCCCCTGTCGGCACCGCGCTGTATGCCGTGTCTGACATCATGGAGTGTCCCATTGAGGAGACCTTCAAGAAAGGCTGGCCCTTCTACCTCGCGATCGTGTGTGTCATCCTGTTCATGATATTCTTCCCGCAGGCGGTGCTCTTCCTGCCGAACCTCGTGTACGGCGCTTAAATCAAGCTTTCCACATCTCTCCGATTCTTCTATCTAATTAAAGCAGAGCCTGTCTTTCCTGCCTTGGAAAGGCAGGCTCTGTGCCTTTTATGGAGGGTTTTATGAAACCGACAACAGATTTTCCTTTCCTGCTGGACAACCCCCGGGCGTGGCGCACCTATCTGGGAGGCCGGATGCTGGACGCCCTGCACGGTGACTCCAACGGCGAGGACGGGCATTTCCCTGAAGAGTGGATACTTTCCACCGTCGCCGCCCGCAACGCCGGACGGGAGCAATTCCCCGAAGAGGGCATGAGCCACCTGCGCGGCACCGACGTCACCCTGAAATCGGTGCTGGAAAGCGATACGGAGGGCTATCTCGGCAAGGGCGCGGCACAGCCCACCCTCGGCGTGCTGACCAAGCTCATCGACAGCGCCGAGCGCCTGACTCTGCAGGTGCATCCCGACAAGCCGACGGCCCTGCGGCTGTTCCAGAGCCAGTACGGCAAGACCGAGTGCTGGCACATCCTCAGCGGCCACCCCGTGAACGGCGAAGAGCCCTGCATCTACTACGGCTTCCAGCCGGACATGACCCGCGCGCGGTGGGAAGCGCTGTTCCACGCACAGGATATTCCCGGGATGCTGGCCGGGATGCAGAAATATCCGGTGCATCCGGGCGACACCATCCTGATCGAGGGCGGTATGCCCCACGCCATCGGCGCGGGCTGCTTCCTCGTGGAGATCCAGGAGCCGACGGATTATACGATCCGGGTGGAGCGCACGACGCCCAGCGGCTTTGCCGTGGCCGACAGTATGTGCCATCAGGGGCTGGGCTTTGAAAAGATGTTCGAGTGCTTCCACTACGAGCCGCACAGCCGCGAGGAGATCCACGACCGCTGGTTCATCAAACCGGAAACGGTGCTGAAAACGGCGGGCGGAAGCATCACGACGCTGGTGGGCTATCGCAATACGCCGCTCTTCCGTCTGGACGAAGTAAACGTCTCCGACACTCTGACGGTGGACTGCCCGCCCCGCGGCAGCGGCATCTATGTGCTGGAAGGCGCAGGGACCCTGAGCGCAAACGGCCGCAGCCTGCCTCTGAAAAAGACCGACCAGCTCTTCGTCCCCGCTGGAACGGGAAGATTTACACTGGATGCGGAGGCTCCGCTGAGGGTCCTGCATTTCTTTGGCCCTGAACAGAAACAATAAATTCCAATGTAAAAAAGACCTCCGCAGCCTTGAATGAAATGAACCCCAAAAGTTAGACAAAAATTGAATTAAGCAGCTCCAACGGTCTGAATCCTGTACTGTACAGGGCTCAGACCGTTTAGTTTTAATTTGATTCGGCGATTGTTGTAATAGTCGATGTAATCGACAATAGCCTTTTCGAGCTGGTCAATGGAATCAAATTTTTCCAGATAGAACAGTTCCGTCTTGAGCAGTCCGAAGAAGTTCTCGGCAACAGCATTGTCCAGACAAGTGGCTTTCCGAGACATACTTTGCGTAATTCCTTTTGCTTTCAGTAGATTCTGGTAGGACTTCATCTGGTATTGCCAGCCCTGATCCGAATGCAGAATCAGATTGTCAACCTTGTCCGGCAGCTTTTGAAAAGCACCTTCCAGCATATCCGTGATCTGTTTGAAATTTGGATGGCGGCTCAGGTTATAGCTGACAACTTCGCCATTGAACAGATCGAGAATTGGAGACAGATAGAGTTTTTGGTCGTTCACTTTGAATTCAGTAACATCTGTGACCCATTTTCGATTTGGCTGGTTTGTCTTGAAGTGCCGTTCCAGCAAGTTTGGCGCAACTTCTCCGACTTCACCCTTGTAGGAGTTGTACTTTCTTTTTGCGCGAACCTGACAGACTAAGCCCAGCTGCTTCATGAGTTTCCGAACCGTCTTGTGATTCACACAAATATCGTTGTTGTGTAGTTCTTGTGTAATTCTGCGATATCCGTATCGCTTCTTGTTCTCATTGAAGATTGTAATGATCTGTTTTTTTACCATCTGGTACTTCGCAGGATTTTGAGACCGATGCAGGTAGTAGTAAAATGTGCTGCGAGGAAGTCCGGCAAGTTGCAGCAATGCTTTCAATGGATATTTCTGCCTTAGCTCCTGAACTACTTGTGCTTTCTGTTTTGGCGTTCCTCTTCCAGTACCAAGGCGTTCAATTTTTTTAAGTAATCGATCTCCATCCGAAGCCGTTGATTTTCTGCAATCAGATCTTCTTCTACTTGCTTATCCAGCTTTGGCTTCCGACCTTTCTGCGTCCCAC
>OIGJ01000173.1_pt1 | contig 24339 bp, 19 predicted proteins | sample 1582271 | NCBI WGS metagenome assembly OIGJ01 (sample SAMN02674607, study PRJEB24791) | human gut metagenome, SKBSTL069 | isolation source: stool | host: Homo sapiens | place: USA
CAGAAGAAAGCAGAGATCTACAGCCCCACCAGCAATCCCGTTTCCAAATGGCAGCAGAAGCAGGCCATTAAGAAGCAGTATGCCGCTGCCAAGCACAATCAGGCGGCGCAGACTACGGCAAAGGCGGCAGAGAATACCGCCAAGGCCGCGAAAAAAGCCGCTGAAAAGGCTGAGAAAGCGGGCAAATATGTGTGGGAACACCGGCGCGGCTTTGCCATTGCCGCCGCAATTCTGCTGATGCTGGCATTTCTGCTCAACGGCCTATCCTCCTGCTCGGTGATAATGGATGGCGTCGGCTCCGGGATCGCGGCCAGTACCTATCCGTCGCAGGACGCCGATATGTTGGGCGCGGAAGCGCAGTATTGCGAAATGGAGGCAGAGCTTCAGCGCTACCTCGACACCTACGAAAGCACCCATGACTACGATGAGTACCACTTTGATCTGGACACCATCGAGCATGACCCCTATGTACTCATTTCCATAATTACGGCGCTGTATCAAGGGGAATGGACGCTGGATGAGGTGCAGGGTACGCTCCAGATGCTCTTTGACCGCCAGTACATCTTGACCGAGGATGTGGTGGTGGAAACCCGCTACCGCACGGAAACCGACACATGGACGGACGCGGATGGCAACACCCATACGGACACCTATCAGGTGCCGTATGACTACTACATCTGCACGATCACGCTGGAAAACTTCAATCTCTCTCATGTTCCCGTCTACATTATGAGCGAAGAACAGCTCGGAATGTACGCCACCTACATGGCGACCCTCGGCAACCGTCCCGACCTGTTCCCCGGTTCGGGCTACATCGGCAAGTATGTGGAGGGCAGCTATACCGACTACGACATTCCCCCGGAGGCGCTGGACGATGAGGTATTCGCCGCCATTATCAAGGAAGCGGAAAAGTATCTCGGCTACCCCTACGTTTGGGGCGGCAGCAATCCCTCCACCTCGTTTGACTGTTCGGGCTTCGTCAGTTGGGTCATCAATCATTCCGGTTGGGATGTGGGCAGGCTGGGCGCGCAGGGGCTATGCAATATCTGTACGCCTGTATCCTCTGACAACGTCAAACCGGGCGATCTGGTGTTTTTCACCGGAACGTATGATACCCCCGGTGTCAGCCATGTGGGTATCTATGTTGGCAACAATATGATGATCCACTGCGGAGATCCGATCTCTTATGCAAACCTAAATTCAAGCTATTGGCAGTCCCATTTCTACCGTTATGGGCGCTTGCCGTAAAGGAGAGTGAACGATATGAACCCGAAAATCATGAAGCTCCGTGGAGAGCTGGAGAAGAACAAAGGCAAAATCTCTGATCTGCAAGGCCGCAACCGCGAGCTGGAAAAGCAGATTCGTGAGCTGGAGGACACCGACATCATCGGCATGGTGCGTGAGAACGGCATGACGATGGAGCAGTTTGCCGAGCTGTTCCGCCGTATGCAGGCCGTGCCTGCACCGGCCACTTTGGAAAAGGAGGCGTTGAACCATGACTAAGAACACACCACGCATTTTTATCAGTCTGCTGCTGATGCTCCTGTGCATCGGGATTCTTCCCGTTTCCGCCTTTGCCAGCGGCGGTGATTATCCTGATGATACGCTGCCTGCCGCCGAAAGCAGCGCCGCAGACGCACAGGAAACAAAACAGATCGGCACGGTCACGACCAACGGCGGCAGCCTGAATGTCCGCACCGGCGCGGGACTGGACAATACCGCGTTTACGCAGCTCCCCAACGGCACGGTGGTCGATGTGATTGGCAGGGACGGCGATTGGGTAAAAATCCTGCTGCCCGCCCGTGTGGGCTATGTGTACGGCGGCTATCTGACCGTTACCGACGCCGCCGACAGCACCGTGAGCATCGGCGGCATGACGCTTCCGTTTGATGAAAAAGAGCTGGCCGACCTCTGGCAACTTCTTCTCGGCGGCATGACGGGTGGCGGCGACGCGCTGACACCGGACGGCAATCTGACGCTGATCGACGATATTGGCTCCAGCACCAAGGCAGGAAAACAGTTCATTACGCTGGAAAGTAAGAACGGCAATACATTTTACCTGATTATTGACCGTGACGATGGGGGCGAAGAAACCGTCCACTTCTTGAATCAGGTGGATGAGGCCGACCTGATGGCGCTGACTGGCGAGGAAGAAACGCCCGCCGTCTGCTCCTGCACCACAAAGTGCGTGGCCGGTACGGTCAATACATCCTGCCCCGTCTGCGCGGTCAACATGACCGAGTGCGTGGGCAAGGAGGCAAAGCCCGAAGTCCCCACCGAGCCGACAGAACCCGCCGCCGAGGAACCGGAGAAAAAGAGCGGCGTGGGCGGCATTCTTGTCGTTCTGCTGATCGTCGCGCTGGGCGGCGGTGCCGCGTTCTACTTCTTCAAGCAGAAAAAGGCCAAGCCGCAGACCAAGGGCAGCGCCGATCTGGACGATTATGACTACGGCGAGGACGAGGACGAATATGAGTTTGAGCCGTATGAGGGCGAACCGGAACAGGATACTACGGAGGATACAGACGCATGAGATATTTCACCAATAACCCGCTGGAACGCCTGATGATGCAGAAGCCGAAAGCAGCGCGGGAGGACAGCCCTCCCGACGCTGCCAAGGAACACTTCTGCTACGGCTGCAAGCGCTTCGGACAGAGCTGCGTTCGCCCCTGCTACCGTGACGTAAAGAGAATGGAGGCTGCACCATGCGCCTTGTGATCGCCGAAAAACCCTCCGTGGCGCAGAGCATCGCCGCCGTGCTGGGTGCAAAATCACGGCATGACGGGTATCTGGAGGGCAGCGGGTATATCGTGTCGTGGTGCTTTGGGCATCTGGCAGAGCTGGCCGACGCCGCCGTTTACAATGCCGATGATGCCAAATGGACGCTGGCGGCGCTGCCCATCATTCCTACCTCGTTCCGCTTCATCGTCTGCTCTGAAAAGCAGAAGCAGTTTGACATTCTGCGGGAGCTGATGCGCCGGGAGGATGTGGCAGAGGTGGTCAACGCCTGCGACGCTGGGCGCGAGGGTGAGCTGATCTTCCGCACGGTTTACTGCCTTGCGGGATGCTCCAAGCCGATTCTGCGGCTTTGGATTTCCTCAATGGAGGATGATGCCATCCGCAGCGGCTTCCAGCAGCTTAAATCCGGGCGCGACTATGACGGCCTGCATCAATCCGCCCTCTGCCGCGCCAAGGCCGATTGGCTGGTTGGTATCAACGCCACACGGTATTTTTCCCTGACGTATGGCCGCACATTGAACATTGGGCGCGTCATGTCGCCCACGCTGGCGCTGTTGGTACAGCGTGAGGCGGAGATCTCCGCGTTTGTGGCAGAGCCGTTCTACACCGTTCAGCTCGATTGCGGCTTTCCCGCCACGACAGACCGAATGAAGGACAGAAAGGATGCCGATGCCATCGCCAACGCCTGCAAGGGCAAGACAGTAATCGTCAAAAGCGTGGGGCGCAAGGAAAAGGCCGAGAAAGCGCCCGCGCTCTACGATTTGACCTCCCTCCAGCGCGACGCCAACCGTGTTCTCGGCTACACCTCCCAGCAGACCCTCGACTATCTCCAAGCGCTCTATGAAAAGAAGCTCTGTACCTACCCGCGCACCGACAGCCGCTATCTGACCGACGATATGGAGGGCAGCGTCCCCGGCCTTGTCGCCGCCGCTGCCGCTGTCTGCGGCATGGAGAAGCCGCCGACCATCTGCGCCAAGCAGGTATGCAGCAGTAAAAAAGTCACCGATCACCACGCCATTGTTCCCACCATCAGCGCGGAAAAGGTAGATATGGCCTCTCTGCCGCTGGGCGAACGCGAGGTGCTGAAGCTGGCGGCAAGGGGCTTGCTTCGTGCGGTGGATGAACCACATCGCTACGCAGAAACGGTCATTACGGTGGACTGTGCCGGTCAGAGCTTCACCGCCAAGGGCAAAACCGTCCTTGCTCCCGGCTGGAAGCGCTATGAGCAGGAGCAGACGGAGGCAGCGCCCGCGCTGCCGGTGGTAACGGATAATCAGACGCTTTCCGTATCTGCCGCATCGGTCAAGACCGGAAAAACCACGCCGCCCAAGCATTTCACCGAGGATACGCTGCTGGCCGCGATGGAAAACGCGGGCAAGGAGGATATGCCAGATGATGCCGAGCGCAAGGGCATCGGAACCCCGGCGACCCGCTCCGGTATCATTGAAAAGCTGGTGTCCTCCGGTTTTGTGGAGCGCAGGAAGTCCAAAAAGATCACAAATCTGCTGCCCACCTCCACCGGCACGGCGCTTATCACCGTTCTGCCTGAACAGCTCCAGTCTCCGCAGCTCACCGCTGAATGGGAACACCGCCTGAAAGAGATCGAGCGCGGCGAAATCGCCTCGGCCAGTTTTATGGACGGGATCGCCGCCATGCTGAATGAGCTGGTGCAGACCTACAAGCCCATCCCCGGTGCGGAAGTCCTGTTCCCCTCCGGGCGCGAGGTGGTCGGCAAGTGTCCCCGCTGCGGGGCCGAGGTAACGGAGTCACCGAAAGGCTTTTTCTGCGAGAACAGTGCCTGTTCCTTTGTTCTCTGGAAAAACAGCCGCTTTTTCACCGCCAAGAAAAAGGTGCTGACAAAATCCCTTGCCGCTGCGCTTTTGGAAAATGGCCGCGCCCCGCTGAAAGGCTGCTACTCCGAAAAGACCGGGAAAACCTATGATGCCAGCGTTCTTCTGGAGGACGATGGACAGCGCACGGGCTATAAGATGGTGTTCGACAATGGCTGATGCGCCGCGTATGGATCACAAGCAGCTCCGCCGCGCCAAGAAGCTCATTCGGAAGCTCTGCTGTAATTACGATCACGGCAACTGCCTTGCTCTGGATGATGGAGAGCCTTGCGCCTGCGTACAGGGTATTTCCTACTCGCTGCTGTGCAACTGGTTCCGAAACGCGGTGCTTCCCGCCGACCATGAGCTGCTGGCCGACGTGATGCGGGAAAGGCCGGGGAAGCGCTGCGCCGTCTGCGGTAAGCCGGTCTATTCTTCCTCCAATCGCGCCAAATATTGCCCCGCCTGCGCCAAGCAGGAGCGCCGAAAGCAGGACGCCAAACGGAAGCGTGAACAATACTGGAACCTCCGCAAATAGAGGCCGAAAAAGCCCCATGCTGCAAGGCTTTTTCCATGCGGAATCACAAGGGGCTGCGTCATTCTATCCGCAAGCTCAAAAACAACGTCTACCTGCGGAGAATCGCCCCTGTGCAGGACGTGTTTTCTTCTGCGCAGGGGCGCTATTTTTTCTGAAAGGAGATCATCATGGCTGAAAAACAAACCAGCAAAGACCGGATGCGGGAGATCGTTGACAGCATCGAAAATGGCATCAAGGAGCTGTTCGAGAGCGATAAGTACCAGCAGTATCTCTCCACCATGAGCCGCTTTCACCGCTACTCGGTCAATAATACCATGCTCATCTATATGCAGCGCCCCGACGCCACCCATGTGGCGGGCTTCAACAAGTGGCGCGATCAGTTCGGCAGGAACGTCCTGAAAGGCGAAAAAGGCATTCGCATCATCGCTCCTACTCCCTATAAGAAAAAGGTCGAGGAAATCAAGACCGACCCCGAAACCAACGCGCCGATACTGGATGCAGACGGCAAGGCCATCATTGAGGAAAAGGAAATCCGTATCCCTATGTTCAAGGTGGTATCCGTCTTTGATGTGTCACAGACTGCGGGAAAGCCCTTGCCCCAGCTTGCCGCCGATCTGAGCGGCAATGTGCAGCAGTATGAGGTTTTCATGGAGGCGCTGCGCCGTGCTTCTCCCGTTCCGATGGAGATAAAGCCCGTTGCGCGGGATACGGACGGCTTTTTCAGCATTAAGGCGCAGAGCATCACCATCCGCGCCGGTATGAGTGAGGTGCAGACGGTATGCGCCGCTGTCCATGAGATTGCCCACGCCAAGCTCCACGACTACGAACACATGACGGAGCTTGCGGACGATGGTGAGACGATCCTTGTCCCCGGCGAAAAGAGCCGCAACACCGAGGAGGTCGAGGCCGAAAGCATTTCCTATGCGGTCTGCCAGTATTACGGCATTGAAACGGGAGAAAACAGCTTCGGCTATATCGCCACATGGTCAAAGGGCAAGGAGCTGAAAGAACTTCGCGCCAGTCTGGAAACCATCAACAAGACTGCCTCCGAGCTGATTACGGACATTGACCGGCACTTTGCGGAGATTTGCAAGGAGCGCGGCATCAATCGTGAAGAAGTGAGCGCCACACAAACAGACGAAGCGCTTTATCTTGTGGATGGCTCGGTATATCTCCATGTGCAGCATACAGACGGCGGTTGGGACTATTCGCTCTACGACAAGGAAAGCAAAAAGCTGCTGGATGGCGGTGTTATTGACAGCAGCGCCATTGAAGATTCGCCGGTTGCATCTGTTGCCGGGGCTGTCCGAACGGAGGTATTTGCCATTCAGGGCATGACACCAACCAAGGTGACATTTGCAGATATGAGAATTCTGGAGGACTTGCAGGAGGCGCAGATTACGCCGCCCTTGGACAGCGAACAGATCACCGGCGCAGTCGCTGTTCCCACCGATGCGGCAGATAATATGCTCCCGGAGTTGGAACAGGCCGTCCCGATGCCTGACCCCACGCTGACGGTGGACGATATGCGCAGCTATGGGTATCTGGATAGCGATATGCTCCCACTTTCCAAGGATCGGGCGGTGGAGCTGCTGGAGCATGACATCACGGTTTATATGCTCTATCCCGACAACGCCGAGGAAATGGTCTTTGAAGCCGAGGACATCATCAAGCACGACGGAATGTTCGGCGTCACAAGACCGGATTGGGATGCGGTCAAAGGCCATATCCCACCCCGCGATGTGGAGCAGCGTTTTTTGAACAGTCCCACCGATTCTATGGCGATCTACCAACTGCGTCGGGATGCGCCGGTGGAGCTGCGTTTTGCCAACCTCGGCAGTCTGGCCGCGCCGCCTGACCCGGCCAACTATGAAGCCGTCTATACCCGTGAGGTGTACCCGGACGATGATACCAGCAGAATCCTTGAAAACTTCTACTACATTTTCAACGACGAGCGCCCCGGCGATTTTGTGGGACACAGCCTCTCCGTCAGCGACATCGTTGCGCTGAAACAGGACGGCAAGGTATCCTATCACTACTGTGACAGCATGGGATTTCAGGAGCTGCCCGCCTTTCAGAAACCGGAGAATTACCTGAAAGCCGCCGAAATGTCGATGGAGGACGATTACGGCATGATCGACGGCATTATCAACAACGGCCCCAAACAGCCCACCGTCGCCGACCTTGAAGCACAGGTCAAGGCCGGTATGTCCATCTCCTTGATGGATTTGGCAGAGGCGGCACACCGGGAAAAGAAGAAATCTGTGCTGGAGCAGCTCAAAAGCCAACCGGCCCAAGAACGTCCACACAAAACAGCGCCCAAAAAGAGCGCGGAAAAGGAGCTTTGATATGAACATCACCTTTGAAGAACGCCAGCTTATGAGCCTCTACAACACCGGCACCCGCACGGGCTTGATCGCGGCGCTGGAGGAAATGCGCGGCTACCTCGCTGCGGATGAAACGGAGCTGCGGGAGCTGACGGACAGCGCCATCGCAAAGCTGCGCAGGATGAGCGACGCGGAATATGACGCGCTCGACCTGTTCCCCGATTTTGAAAAGGAGGATATGGATGCCGAGTAAAGTACAGCTCTATGCGCAGATGGCAGACCGCACGGCGGAGCAGATCACGGGAAGCTACCAGAAGTGGACGGCATTTCTGACCACCGCCGCAAGGCTGTATAAGTACCCCTACAATGAACAGCTCATGATTTTCGCCCAGCGCCCGGAAGCCACGGCCTGCGCGGAATACGACCTTTGGAATAAGCAGATGCGCCGCTATGTGCGGCGAGGCAGCAAGGGCATCGCCCTTGTGGATACCAGCAGCGACCAACCCAAACTCCGATATGTATTCGATGTTTCCGATACCAGCGGCGGCGAGAACTCTCGCCGCCCTTATCTTTGGGAATACCGGCAGGAGCATCGTGAGGTGGTATCTGCGGCGCTGGAGCAGCGCTTTGACGTTTCCGGTGAAAACGGACTTGCCGATCAGATGGAGCGTGTGGCGGCGCAGCTTGTAGATGAATACTGGCACGACAATCGGCGCGATATTGTCGGCATCGTTGACGGTTCCTTTTTGGAGGACTATGATGAGTTCAACATCGGAGCCGCTTTTCGGAACGCCGCTGTTGTCAGCACCACCTATACGCTGCTGTCCCGCTGCGGGATGCAGCCGGGAGATTACTTCGAGCATGAGGATTTTCTGAACGTCTTTGATTTCAACACCCCGCAGACCGTCGCCGCCCTTGGAACGGCCATCAGCCAGTCCAGCGAGCTGGTGCTGCGGCAGATCGAAGTCACCATCAAGAATTATGAGCGCGAGAAAATCGCGGAAAGGAGCGAAAGCCATGAGCGAACTGACCTACACCCGCAGCGGGGATTATCTGATTCCCGACCTGAGCCTGACAGAGCAGCCGCAAGCCCCGCTGGGCAAGTACGGCAGGATGCGGAAGGATTACTTGAAGGAGCATCGTCCGGTGCTGTGGAACAGCCTGCTGCTGTCCGAGAGGCTGTATCCCCATCTGCGGGAGATCGACGAGGCAGCGAACAACCGACTGGAACAGATGATGCCGGAGCTGATGAAGTCAGCGGGCGTGACGGAAGCGCTGAAAGCCAGCGACCCGATGAAGTGGGTAGGGCTGATGAACACGCTGAAAGCGCAGGCCGAGGAAACGATCCTCACGGAACTGGTGTTCAGCTAAATATGTTCGATGCCCCTGCTGGGGCGCAGATGTCCTTCTTCCCCTCAGAGGCAGAACAAATTCAATCCATCGCAGAAGCGGAGAGTGTAACACCCTCCGCTTTTTCTATGTTCATTTCTCAGGATGATATTGACCACATCCTGCGCGCGGGCGGTAATGCGGATGCAGCGCGGATGAAAATTGCTGCGGAATTCTCCAAGCAAAAACCTTTAGAGGATTGCGCGGCATTTCTGAAAGCTCTTTACTACGGCGGCAACGGCCTGATTACGGATAACGGCAGGCTTTCCGCATGGTACGGGGACGATGGTATCCATATTGCAACCGGAGATACCTCTCGCTATCTTCGTTCTGCCCAAGTGATAGGCTGGGCAGATGCGGCGGAGCGTATTGAGGAGCTTCTGGACGGCGGCGCATTTGCCACCAATCTTGAGGTCACGGAAGCCCCGCGCTATGAGCGGCTGGGTATTGCTGTGGATGTCTGGAACCTTTATCACGATTTCTCGGATGAAGCAAAGTCGCTTGGGTATCTGTCTTGCTTGGGTAATATCCATAGCACCAGCTTTCCAGAGGAAACGGAGCGTCTGACGGACGATCTGCTGAATCCGGCGTTCCGGGAAAGGCTCCTGTCGGAATACAAGGTATTCATGGACGCCTACCGCGAAAACCGTGCGCTGCTGCGCTTCCATTACCACAAGTCGCAGACACTTCTCACACGTTTGGAAGATCTGTCCCTTCCACGAAAGGAATTCCGTTCCGATATGGCGGCTATTCCAGCAACCGGCAGGTTTATCACCGAAGATGAAATTGCGGTTTCTCTTGCAAACGGGAGCAGTTTTGAGGGTGGAAAGACCCGCATCTATGCGTTTTTCCAGACTTCGCACACCCCCAAGGAGAATGCCGATTTTCTGAAAAAGGAGTACGGCATCGGCGGGCATACCCATGCCGTATCCAGAGAAGGCGGCAGCTATGAAGATCACGGCAGCAAAGGCATCACGCTGAAAAAAGCGGGCTGCGCGGATGTTCAGATGAATTGGAACAAGGTCGCTTCGCGTATCTCTGAGCTGATTCGGATGAACCGCTATTTTACACCAGACGAACAGGCGCTTTATGATAAGGCGCAGGCACAGGATGTGGTGCGAAACACCGCCTACGACAGCTATAACGCCATCAAGGAATCCCACCCGGACAACATCGTGCTGTTTCAGGTGGGGGATTTCTTTGAAATGTACGGTGAGGACGCAAAACAGGCGGCGGAGCTGCTGGACGTGAACCCGACCACCCGCAATATCCCCGGCGCTGGCCGCGTGGAGATGTGCGGCGTACCGTCGCACAATTTAGAGATGTATGTAGAGAAATTGCGCGATAAGTATGATGTGACGATTGCCGAAGCGCCAGACTTTAGAGGTGAGCGCCACATTTACACGCTGCGCTCTATCGACCATGAAGCAGAAGCCGCCATCAATGCTTATGAAGCAGAGTTCGGCGCGGACGGCACGAGGGTGTTCCGCGACCCCGCCGCCGACGCGCCGCAGCCCACGGTACGGGAGCTGTTTGACGGGTACAAGCTGACCGTTGGCAACGCGCTTTCCAAAGATACGGCTTTTGTCAATGCCTGCCGCAATTCAGACCGCCAGAACGCTTATCTGGAGGGTGCGGACGCTATCCGTCGTATTGTCACGGCATCTGATGATCTCCAGCTTGTCCGCCTGTACTTTGATATGCCCACGTTCCATAACCGGCTGCATCAGGAGCTTTTGGAGGAACTGTATCCCACGCTGGCAGCGACGGTCGCACCCTCTCCCTATCAGATCACACAGGAGGACATTGACAACGCGCTTCTGGATTGGCACAACAACCTAAAGGGCAAGCAGGAAGTCGCACTATATATGCAGGCGCATGGGCGAGAACGCAGCACCGCCGCATGGCTGGCTGCAAAATATGGCTGGGAAGATAGCAAAACTCCCATGTATATCCATGTAGGAAACGCCGAGCCGGTGACGCTCACATGGGCGCAGGTACAGCGGCGGTTGGCACAGCTCATCCGCGAGAATAAATTTTACGATGAGAATGAGCGACTGCGGTTATTTTCACCTGACCGATACTCCATTCGTCTGCATCCCGGCGAGGGCGGAATTACCGGCATTTGGGATGAGGTGTTGGAACGGTTCTGCGGAGATGGGGAACAAACGCTCCGCTTTGCAGAACAGAATAACGCCATTGCTTACTTGGATGGCATCAAACGGGATATGGGAATTGAGCTATCCCCTCCGGCGTTTACAACACCGCTTGGCTATACCTATCATATTGGAGATCGCATTTCATCCATAGAGTTAGACCACATAGCAGCAGTCGGCGTTATCGCGCGTGTAGATGAAGATCACGTCTGGCACACGTTACCGAACGTACCCGGACAGGAACCTGTCAGCATCGACCGCAATTCCTTTGAACGCTACCTCGACACCAGATATTTCGAGGTTTCTGAACCGGAGCCGCAGCGCGTCATTGCGGCGCAGCACACAGAACAGCCAACCCCGGAGACGCCGCAAGCGGTTCAAAACCTTATGGGGCAGCGCGTGGAAATTGATGGTAAGCTCTATAATGTTGATTCCGCAGATGAAACTGTCGCGCATCTCAGCGTCGTTTCATCCTCCAGCGAGAGCAATCACGATCCGGAACACAGAACCGAACCGGTTTCTGCTGTCCTCACACGAATTGCAGATCAGGGTCGTGAGCTTGCGCCGAATATTTCGGCATATCAGGCGCTTCGTGCAGAGCATCCCGAAAAGCTCATCGGTGTCCGTGTCGGAGAACGGCTGCTTTTTTATGGCGCGGATGCAAAACGAGCCGCCAGCGCTTTGAATCGCCGCCTGCTGCAACGCGATATTCCCGGTATGGGCGAAACCGCTGTGACCGGCTATGATTTTGGACAATGGGCAAGCTCCGCAAAGCGGCTGCTGGAGCATGGACACAGCTTCGTGTTTGCGCAGCCAAATGAAACCGACGGCTATGATGTTATCAACGAGGCCGATGCCAAGGAGTATATCCCCATTGGCATGGAGCTGGAGATTGACGGACGGAAGTTTGTCATTGACAGCGTAAATTTCGGCACGGATGAAGTATCTCTGCGAGATGTGACTTTTCAAAACAGGCAGGGCTTTCCCATCTTCCGCGCTGAACACATTGCGTTTATTCGCTCGTTTGTTGAAGAGCAGGAACGGGAGCAGCCGCAGCCTGTCACCAAACCCGTCGCGTTCTATCCTGCCGAGAAAACGCACTTGCCCTACGACATAGAAATCCAAACGCTGCACATCCCGGAACCGGAGCATGACCCGCCCTCTGCGGAACCCGCCAAGCCTGAACCTCCTGCTATGAACGAGGAAGAAAGGCTGATTCTGGAGCATGAAGGTCGAGCGGCATTCTCGGAAATGGGAGAGTTTGTGCCTGATTTTGATGATGCCATCTCTCAGGCCGAGATCGACGAGCCTCCCGCACACCGTCCTGCGGTATCTATCACCGTTGACGGCGAGTGGCAGGGCTTTCCCAGCATTGCCGCTGCGGAGCAGGCCGCTTACGCTGACTTCAAAGCGGCAAGCCACCGCGATGCGCAGAATTTCCACATCACCGATGATGCCCTCGGCATCGGCGGCGCAAAGGCCAAGTTCCGGGCGAATATGGCAGCAATCAATCTTCTGAAGGAGTTGGAATTTGAGGGCTTACAGGCCAGCCCGGAACAGCAGGAAATCCTCTCCCGATATGTAGGCTGGGGCGGTTTGGCAGATGCGTTCGATGAAAACAAGCCAAATTGGGCAGACGAGTTTACAGAGCTTTACGCCACACTTTCCCCGGAGGAATACGCCGCTGCCAGAGCGTCCACGCTGAATGCCCATTACACCAGTCCCACCGTCATCAAGGCAATCTATGAAGCGGTCGGCAATATGGGCTTCCAGACCGGCAACATTCTGGAGCCGTCTATGGGCGTTGGCAACTTTTTTGGTCTGCTGCCGGAGCAGATGCAGGGCAGCAAGCTCTACGGCGTGGAGCTGGACAGCATCACCGGACGTATTGCCAAGCAGCTTTATCCCAAGGCGAACATTACCATCGCGGGCTTTGAGACAACGGACAGAAAAGACTTCTATGACCTCGCCGTGGGCAACGTCCCGTTCGGACAATATCAGGTAGATGACCGGGCTTATAACAAGCTCGGTTTTTCCATTCACGACTACTTCTTTGCCAAAACCCTCGACCAAATGCGTCCGGGCGGCGTGATCGCGTTCGTGACCTCCCGCTACACGATGGACAAGCAATCGCCCGAAGTCCGCAGATATATCGCACAGCGGGCGGAGCTGCTGGGTGCCATTCGTCTGCCCAACAATGCGTTCCGCGCCAACGCCGGTACGGAAGTTGTGTCCGACATCATCTTCCTGCAAAAGCGTGACCGTCCCATTGAGATCGAACCGGATTGGATACACCTTGGCAAGAACGACGATGGTTTTGCCATCAACCAATATTTTATCGACAACCCCGAAATGGTTCTGGGCAGGCAGACCTCTGAAAGTACGCAGTACGGCAGACAGGATTTTACCGTTGTCCCCATTGAGGGACTGGCTCTTGCGGATCAGCTCCATGATGCCGTGAAAAACATTCGCGGCACCTATCAGGAGGCGGAACTGCCAGAGCTGGGTGAAGGCGGACAGATCGACACGTCCATCCCCGCAGACCCCAATGTGAAAAACTACTCTTACACCGTGGTGGGCGGCGAGGTGTACTACCGGGAAAACAGCCGCATGGTCAAACCGGAGCTGAACGCCACCGCCGCCGAGCGTGTCAAGGGCATGGTCGCGTTGCGGGATTGCGTGAATGAGCTGATTGCCCTGCAAATGGACGAGTACAGCGCAGAAATCCGGATTCAGGAAGCGCAGGCCGAGCTAAACCGCCTCTATGATGCGTTCTCCGCAAAACATGGCCTAATCAATGACCGTGCGAACCGTCTTGCGTTCTCTGACGATTCCTCTTACTACCTCCTGTGTTCACTGGAAGTGCTGGACGACGACGGAAAGCTGGAGCGCAAGGCGGATATGTTCCACAAGCGCACTATCAAGCAGCAGCGCAGCGTAGATTCTGTGGATACCGCCAGCGAAGCCCTTGCTGTCTGCATCGGAGAAAAAGCCTGCGTCGATCTCGACTTTATGGCCTCCCTCATGGGCGGCAGCGAGAAAATCCCGCAGATCGTTGAGGATTTGAAGGGTGTCATTTACAAGGAACCCAACAGCGGCCCGTTTGACTTGCAGGACGGCGGCGAGCATTGGGCGAAGGGCTGGCAAACGGCAGACGAATATCTCTCCGGCAACGTCCGGCAGAAGCTTCGCACCGCGCAGCGTGTGGCAGCGCGCGACCCGTTCTTCACCGGGAATGTGGACGCCCTGATTGCTGCCCAGCCGAAAGACCTTGAAGCCAGTGAGATTGAGGTGCGGCTGGGTGCGACATGGCTTGATAAGAAATACATCGAGCAATTCATGTACGAAACCTTTGAAACGCCCCGCTATCTGCGTGGGCAGATCGAGATCAGCTATGTCCCGTACACCGCAGAATGGCAGGTTTCCCGCAAGAGCATGGTGCGCTACAACGACGTGGCGGCATTCACCACCTACGGCACAGACCGTGCCAGCGCCTACCGGCTGCTGGAGGATGCACTGAACCTCCGCGACATTCGCATCTACGATACCATTGAGGACGCAGACGGGCGGGAGCGCCGTGTCCTCAACGCCAAGGAAACCACCCTTGCCGCGCAGAAGCAGCAGCTTATCCGGGATGCGTTCAAGGACTGGATTTGGAAAGACCCGGAGCGGCGCGAAACGCTGGTACGGCAATACAACGAGGAAATGAACAGCACCCGTCCCCGCGAGTATGACGGCAGCCACATCGTTTTCTCCGGTATGAACCCGGAAATCACCCTCCGAGAGCATCAGAAAAACGCCATCGCCCATGTGCTGTACGGCGGGAATACGCTGCTGGCACACGAAGTTGGCGCGGGAAAAACCTTTGAAATGGTAGCCTCTGCGATGGAATCTAAGAGGTTAGGACTGTGCCAGAAGTCCATTTTTGTCGTGCCGAACCATCTGACGGAACAGTGGGCGTCCGAATTTCTACGGCTCTACCCTTCGGCAAACATCCTTGTCACTACCAAGAAGGACTTTGAAACCCACAACCGCAAGAAATTCTGCGCCCGTATCGCCACCGGCGACTATGATGCCGTTATCATCGGCCACAGTCAGTTTGAGCGTATTCCCATCAGCCCGGAGCGGCAGGAACGGCTCCTTCACCAACAGATTGAGGAAATCACCGATGGCATTCAGGATACCAAGCTCGCAGGCGGCAACAGCTTTACCATCAAGAGCTTGGAGCGCACGAAAAAGGGGCTGGAGGCGCGGCTGAAAAAGCTGCAAGCCAGCGACCGCAAGGATGATGTGATTTACTTTGAACAGCTCGGCGTAGACAGGATGTTCGTGGACGAGTCGGACAATTATAAAAATCTTTTCCTCTATACGAAGATGCGCAACGTGGCAGGGCTTTCCACCACCGATGCGCAGAAATCTTCGGATATGTTCTCAAAGTGCCGCTACATGGATGAGCTGACCGGTGGGCGCGGCGTGGTGTTTGCCACCGGCACCCCGGTTTCCAACTCCATGACGGAGCTATATACTATTCAGCGCTATTTGCAGCATGACCGCTTGCAGGAGATGGGCATGGGGCATTTTGACTGCTGGGCAAGCCGTTTTGGAGAAACCACCACCGCGCTGGAGCTTGCCCCGGAGGGAACCGGCTACCGGGCAAGGACGCGCTTTGCAAAGTTTTTCAACTTACCCGAATTGATGAATCTGTTCAAAGAGGTTGCCGACATCAAAACGGCGGATCAGCTCCACTTACCCACGCCGGAGGTTGCGTATCACACCATCGCCACCAAACCCACGCAGATCCAGCAGGACATGGTGAAAGCCCTCTCGGAACGAGCGTCCAAGGTACACAGCGGTGCGGTCAGCCCGGATGTGGACAATATGCTCAAAATCACCTCGGACGGACGCAAGCTGGGGCTTGACCAGCGCATCATCAATCCCATGCTCCCCGACGAGGAAACCACCAAGGTCAATCAGTGCGTGGCGAACATTCTCCAATACTGGCGCGACGGCGAGGAGGAAAAACTGACACAGCTTGTGTTTTGCGACATTTCTACGCCAAAGTCCACGCCCTCGCAGCGGGCGGCAAAGGCTTCCCCCGGTACGCTGGACAGCCCGGAAATTCATGCGCTGGAGAGCGCGATCCCGTTGGAAGAAAGCTCTGACACGCCGTTTACGGTCTATGAGGATGTGCGCCAAAAGCTCATTGACGCCGGTATGCCCCCGGAGCAGATCGCGTTCATCCACGACGCCAATACGGAGGTCAAAAAGCGAGAACTGTTCGCAAAGGTACGCAGCGGTCAGGTGCGCGTCCTGATGGGCAGCACGGCCAAGATGGGCGCGGGCACCAACGTGCAGGATCGTTTGGTCGCACTTCACGATTTGGATTGCCCGTGGCGTCCCCGTGATCTCACGCAGCGAAAAGGCCGCATTGAGCGTCAGGGCAATCAGAACAAGCTCGTTCATGTATGCCGCTATGTGACCGAAGGGACGTTTGACGCCTACCTCTGGCAGACCGTTGAGAACAAGCAGAAATTCATCTCTCAGATCATGACCTCAAAATCCCCGGTTCGCTCCTGTGAGGACGTGGACGCTACAGCGCTGTCCTTTGCGGAGATCAAAGCGCTATGCGCCGGTGATCCCCGCATCAAAGAGCGCATGGATTTGGACATTGAGGTGTCCAAGCTCAAAATTATGAAAGCAGACCACAACAGCAAGCAATTCCGCTTGGAGGACAGTCTGCTGAAATACTTTCCGGAAAAGATAGAGGAACACAAGGGCTTTGTTCGTGGGCTGGAGGCGGATATGCAGACCCTCGCGGCGCATCCGCTCCCGGCAGAGGGCTTTGTCGGCATGGAGATTCGCGGCGACCGGCTCACCGATAAGGAAAACGCCGGTGCCGCGCTGCTGGACACCTGCAAGGAGGTCAAGGGCAAAGACCCGGTACAGATCGGCAGCTATCGCGGCTTTACCATGTCCGTTGCTTTTGATTCCATGTGGAAAACGTACACGTTGACGCTGAAAGGCCAGATGACCCATCGCGTTGAACTCGGCTCGGATGCCAGGGGCAACCTTGTCCGCATCGAGAACGCGCTGGATAAAATGCCGGAGCGTTTGCGCAGCGTTCAGGAGCAGCTTGAAAACCTCTATAACCAGCAGGCAGCGGCAAAGGCCGAGGTCGGTAAGCCGTTCCCGCAGGAGCAGGAGCTGGCCGCAAAAACGGCGCGGCTGATTGAGTTGGATATGGAGCTGAATCTGGACGGTAAGGGACAGCCGCAGCCTGAGCAGGCGATTGCAAAATCGGCGCGGCCTTCCGTTCTGGACAGGCTGAAAGCGCCGCCCGTTCATGGCACACCGGAAAAGCCCCACAAAAAAGAAATGGAGGCACGATGATGAAAAATATTCCTGTTTACAAGCACACGGCGGCCTACGCCAGAGAGCATGACGAGCTTGCGGCCTACCGCGCTTCCAATCAGGCGAACACGGCCTGCAAGGAAGCGATCGAAGCCACCATCCGCGACCACTACCGGGATAACCGGCTGGATACAGCGGCAGTCGATCAGGTGGTGCAGCAGTTTGGCTATGGCCGCGCATTTCATATCCTTGCCATCACCGTCTGTCAAGCGGACTGGGACAGACGCTATTCTCCCGACAACAGGGCTTGGGCAAACGCCATGTCCATCCCCGCCAATCCCGACGCATGGGGTACTGACCGCAACTGCTATCTGGCCGTCAGCAGCCATCCCGGTTTGGTCGATCTGTTTCTCAGCCAGACCCGCAAAGCCTACGCGCAGGAGCAGCAGAAAACCTCTGTCCGGGATATGCTGAAAAAGCTGCCTGAAACAACTTCGCCGAAAATTTCGGCGAAGTCCAAATCCCCGGAGCGTTGAGCGATGGCAAAGCGCAAACGGGACATTCAGCTTAAATTCCGCGTTACACCGCAGGAGCGGGAAATGATTGAAACGAAGATGGCGCAGTTCGGCACCACCAACATGGCGGCATATCTCCGCAAGATGGCGATTGACGGATATGTGGTAAAGCTCGATCTTCCGGAGCTGCGGGAGCTGGTGTCGCTGCTTCGGTATTCCAGCAACAACCTCAACCAATTCACCCGCCGCGCCCACGAAACAGGCCGCATCTACGAAACCGATCTGGAGGACATTCAGCAAAGTCAGGAACGGATATGGACGGCGGCAGAGAAAATCGTTTCCTCGCTGGCGGCACTGAAATAAGTCGCAGGGGCGGCGGAATGACCGCTGCCCCTGCCCGTACAAAAGCAAAAGCCCCGACGCAAAACAGCATCGGAGCTTCTACGGTTCCAGATTATTTTCATCGAATAACGGCGAGGCAAAAAAGCTGCTCAGGTCGATCTCCAATCCCTGACAAAGCTCGTGTATGATCCGCAACTTCATGGACGGGTATGCGCAGTTCACAAGATTACCGATGGTGGATTTCGGTACGCCGCTTTTCATATAGAGCTGATATTGCGTCATGCCGCGCTCCTGCATCAGCTCGACCAAACGCCTGCTGACGGCTTCATTCAACTGCAAGTACCACACCTCCCGTCCCTGTAACTGTACCAACATTATATTTCCCATCTGGAGAAAATTAGTTCAGGTAGCTGTACTAAAGAAGGATTATGTGATATGGTTAGATGTCGGGCAAAAGGCGAAAACTATTCGTATGACTTTGCCGCATCCTTGCAAAACACTAATGAGCAAAGTAATCTAATATCAGAAAGAGATTTGACCGCTTGGAAAGGAGCTGCGGAACGCATGCTGACAAACGAAATTGTGCTGAAGGTATTTTCTGACTACCTCGCCCGCGATGATGATTTTGAAGTTGTCCTCACCAGCAAGGGCTACACCGTTATGGGCTTTGACTGCTATCGGCAGGACTGGAACACCGTGGACTTTTGCCATACGCCCGAAGATTTGTTGGATTCTCTGCTGGATGCCTATGAGAATTTCCGCATGATGGAGATTACGGGTGGAGATCGTGATCTGACCGAAAAGGAAGAAGCAAAGCTCGCCAAAGAGCGTGACGCGCTGACCGCACTTTGTGAAAAGGAGGCCGCAAAATGTTCATCCTGAAAATTCTCTTTGCGCCGCTGTCGCTTATCCTGTCCCTGTTCGTTTGGCTGTGCGCGGGGCTGCTGTCCTGTTCCGGCTTCGTGTTCAAGCTGGCAAGCGGACTGCTCTCCCTGCTGGCTTTCGCCGTGCTGATTACCTACTCCGTAAAGAACGGCATCATCCTCCTTGTGCTGGCGTTTCTGATCAGCCCGATGGGACTTCCGATGCTGGCTGTGCAGGGACTTGGCAAGCTGCAAGACGTGAACTCTGCCATGAAAAACTTCATTCATAGTTAAAGTGCAAGCCGGGGCGAACGCCTCGGCTTGCTTTTCTAAAATCGCTGTTTACTTTCTTGCTAATCTCGGATATAATATTAGCAAGAAGGAAGTGATAACATGACCGCCTACGACCGGCTTGATCTGCTTTTTCAGCAAAACAATGGGATCGTCAAAACCGCGCAGGTTTTGGAAATCGGTATTGCCAAGTCCACGTTTTACGCCTACGCTAAGCAGCGCGGCGTGGAGCAGGCAGCGCACGGCGTTTATGTTTCGCCCGACGCATGGACGGACGCCATGTACCTGCTGCACCTTCGCTGTGCGCAGGCCGTATTCTCCCATGAAAGCGCATTGTTTTTCCATGACCTGACCGACCGGGAGCCGAGTCCGTATTCCATCACGGTCAAGACTGGCTACAATCCCGCCAGTCTGCAAGCGGATGGCATCAAGGTCTACACCATCAAGAAAGAATTGCATGACGTGGGGATCGTCACGATGAACACGCCGTTCGGGAATCCCGTTCCCGTCTATGATATGGAGCGTACCATCTGCGATCTGATCCGCAGCCGCAGTGGAATCGAGATGCAGACCTTTCAGGATGCACTCAAGCAATACGCAAAACGAAAAGACAAGAACTTACGGAATCTGATGCGCTATGCGCAGATGTTCCGTGTTGAAAAACTGCTTCGGCAGTATTTGGAGGTACTCTTATGATTAAGACCGCGCGGCAGCTCAAAGACCTGATCCGCAATCTCTCCAAGGACAAATCCGCAGATGCACAAATCCTGATGCGCAATTACATGATGGAGCGCTTTCTGGAGCGCATTTCTCTTTCGGAGTACCGGGACAAGTTCATTCTCAAGGGCGGGATGCTGGTGGCTGCAATGGTCGGCCTTGACGCCCGCTCCACGATGGACATTGACGCGACCGTAAAGGGTGCGACGGTCGGCATCGAGGAAGTGGAGAATATGATTGCCTCCATCATCTCCGTGCCGGTGGACGATGGCGTAGAGTTCCGTGTGAAGCGCATTTCCGAGATCATGGACGAAGCCGAGTATCCGGGCATCCGCATCAGCATGGAAACGGAGTTTGACGGCGTAATAACGCCGCTCAAAATCGACATTTCCACCGGTGACGCTATCACGCCCCGCGAAGTGCGTTACAGCTTCAAGCTGATGCTGGAGGATCGCTCCATTGAGATTTGGGCGTACAATCTGGAAACCGTTCTGGCTGAAAAGCTGGAAACCGTCGTGTCCCGCGCCACCACCAACACCCGCATGAGAGATTTCTATGATCTGCACATTCTGAGCCAGCTCCACGGCCAGAGCATCGTCCCTGCTGATCTCCGGACGGCGCTCATTGCAACGGCCAAGAAACGCGGTACAGAGAAGTATCTTGCCGACGCGCCTGCGGCCTTTGATGAAGTCGAGGCCGACCCAAATATGGAAAAGCTGTGGCAGGCTTATCAGAAGAAGTTCTCCTATGCTGCCGACCTGTCGTGGCATACGGTCGTGGAATCCATCCGCAGTCTATATAGATTAGCGCGGGCTGAATAATATGGGAAACAGTAATAAGGTCTGCCCGAACTGCGGCAGAAAGATGAAGCAGCAGTTCATAGGCTTGCAGCATTGCAAATGCGGCATGAGCTGGAAAAAGGACGAAGGCTTTTTCGAACGCACCCCTGATATGATCTTTGCTCTGGAACGACGAACCATTGGAGGAAAGGTAAAACAGGTTCCGATTATCCGCTATCAATCCGATAAATGAAGAATAAAACGGTCTGCTTCGGCAGGCCGTTTGACTTTTCAAGGAGGTGTCAACATGGCAACCACGCGCCTGATGCCCCTGCACACCGGCAAAGGCCGCACGGTGGGACAGGCCATCAGCGACATCATCGACTACACCGAAAATCCGCAAAAGACGGACGGCGGCAGGCTGATTACGAGCTGGCAATGCGACAGCAGGATCGCCGACGCCGAGTTTCTTTTCACCAAGAATCAGTACATTCAAAAGACCGGCAGGGTGCGCGGCGAGGATGATGTGATCGCCTACCATTTGCGGCAGTCCTTTGTCCCCGGAGAGATCACACCGGAGGACGCGAACCGTTTGGGCTGTGAGCTGGCCAAGCGCTTCACCAAGGGCAATCACGCCTATATCGTCTGCACCCATATCGACAAAGCCCATATTCACAATCATGTGATCTGGAACTCCACCGCACTCAGCCAGACCCGGAAATTCAGAAACTTTTGGGGCAGCAGCCGCGCTGTGCGGCGGCTCAACGATACCATCTGCATCGAGAACGGCTACTCCATCGTGGAGAATCCGAAGCGCCACGGCAAGAGCTACAACAAGTGGCTGGGTGACAAGAAGAAGCCATCCCATCGGGAGCGGATCTGCGCGGCCATTGACGATGCGCTGGCACAAAATCCCGACAGCTTTGAAGCGCTGCTGGAGCTGCTGCGGCAGGCCGGATATGAGGTCAAGGGCAAAAAAGTCCCGTCCCTGTTGGGCGGCGAACAGAAAAAGTCCATTCGCATGGACACCCTCGGCGACGGTTATACTCCCACAGATCTCCGTGCGGTGATTGCCGGTGAAAAGACGCATACACCGCGAAAGAGCGCCGCCGCGCCGGTCAAACTGGAAAAGCGCAGCGGGAATCTGCTGGTGGACATTCAGGCCAAATTACGCGCTGGCAAGGATGCCGGTTATGCGCGTTGGGCGACGTTGTTCAACCTGAAACAGATGGCACAGACGGTGGCCTATCTGCAAGACCATGAGCTTTTAGATTACGCCGTTCTCTCGGAGAAAGCGGCGGCAGCGTCCGCTCACTTTAACGAGCTTTCCGCAAGGATCAAGGCTGCGGAAAAGCGCATGGCCGAGATTGCCGTGCTGCGGGAGCATATCGTGGGTTATGCCAAGACCCGCGATACCTACGTTGCCTATCGCAAGGCCGGGTACTCCAAGAAATTTCTTGCAGAGCATGAAAGTGAGATCACGATCCACAAGGCCGCAAAGAACTATTTTGATGGACTGGGCTTTAAGAAGCTGCCCACCATCAAGGCGCTGAATACCGAGTACGCCGAGCTGCTGGCGGAGAAGAAAGCGGCCTACGCCGACTACCGAAAAGCCCGTGAGGAAATGAAAGAGCTGCTGACGGCCAAGGCCAATATCGACCGTATTCTGGAGTTGGATAAGGAGCAGGAGGAAGCGAATGAACGACGGGAAAAAGAGGCGGAGCAGCGCTGAGCTGCCCGCCCACAAGCGATTTGAAAAATCGCGCAGCCGATGGATTTATCCATCGTTCCAGAACACAGTTTTTGTGTTCTGCGGGGATTGGGGCAGCGCCCCAACAAGCATGAAACAGGCGGGCTCCGTGTAAACGGAATCCGCTTGTTTTCGCAAAGTGGGTACCGCTTTGCATTGCTTGCCAGTTTCTTGTTCCCGTTCGTAACCCCTCTGAAGCCGTGGTTTTCGATGCCGCATATAGCGTAACGCTTCGCCTCGCACGCGGCCGGTTGACCGTGTCTGCGTCTGCGCCTCGTCGTACCCGAACTGCGCGACATGGCACTCTGCCCCTGCGGGAACGTCCCTGATTTTTTCTGTAGCAGCTTGCATTCGTGCTGAAAATTGACTTTCAGGCGTAAATCGTGTAAACTATATTAGTACATTAGTCACTGCTAACCGAAAAAAGGAGGGCATCCAATGACAAGCGAATACATGAACAACCTCTATCGGGATCTGCTCTCCAATTCACCGCAGACCGTAACGATCCCGATTCCTTCTGATATGGGAACCGGACAAATTGCGCAGGTGGTGACAAAACAGGGTGCCGTTGTTTCAGACTGGAAGATGAATTATTTTTCTGACATGAATGTGCGCGGGATTAACAGCGAGGACTATATTCAAATGCTGTTCTGCCTGAACGACGGCGTGTCGTGGAATATTGCAGGCAGCAGAGAGGGCGCTTGTCTTGCAAAGGGAGAATCCTGCATTTACCGTGGACACGGGAAAATGGAGTCTCTCTGTTATGCGCAAAACAGCGACTTCTATTTTAAGAACATCAAAATTCCCGTTCCATATTTCAAACGTTTATTACAGGACTACTTCGAGGATGGCGAGATTACCGTCTATGAAAAGAAACTGCTGACCGGAATTTCAAAGGTGAGCATAACGCCATATATGGAGCATATTTTCGCAGAGTTACAAGACTTTACACATTATCGGGGTGGGCTTGGGTATCTGTTTCTGGAAAGCAAAATCCACGAATTGCTGTCAGTATATTTGAGCGAAGTGTTGGAGCTGCGAATCCTCTCGCCGGAATACTGCTGCATATCAAAAAGTGAACGTGATTGCATCATCGAGGCAAAGAGAATCATTGACAGCGAGCTTGCCTTTGCGCCAAGCTGTGAAGGACTGGCAAGGCAGGTTCAAATCAGCGTCTCTAAATTATCAAGGGGATTCTCCATGATGTACGGCATTTCGGTTCATGCGTATGTTATTGAGCAGCGGTTAGAGCGAGCCGCAGGATTGTTATTGGAGAGCAATATGAACATTGGGCAGATAGCGGTTCTTGTGGGTTATACAAAGCCCAGCAACTTTTCTGCTGCATTTAAGAAAAAGTATGGAGTTATGCCAAAAGATTATCGAGAGGCCAGCCGAATCAAATAGGTGCTTTGCATACCCAAAATAAATACCGATTTTGGGTAGAATGAAATTGCTTTTGGGTTGGATATTGGACATGAAATTGCTAAAATGCGTGGTGTGGTTAGAACACTCTAACCACACCACATTTTCATTTTCTCAGAGGAGGATACTGGTATGAGTTCCCAGAAAAAAAGTTCCCGGCTTGAGGGAAAAGATTTAATTACTATCGGCATCTACACCGTCATCTATGTCGTCATTGTTATGCTGGTGGCGATGCTTGGCTTCATCCCCATTTTTATTCCGCTGATGGCGGTGCTGTGTCCTTTGATTGGCGGCATCCCCTATATGCTGTATGTTACAAAGGCTAAAAAATTCG
>OIGJ01000213.1_pt1 | contig 19557 bp, 18 predicted proteins | sample 1582271 | NCBI WGS metagenome assembly OIGJ01 (sample SAMN02674607, study PRJEB24791) | human gut metagenome, SKBSTL069 | isolation source: stool | host: Homo sapiens | place: USA
TCTGGCGCAGCTCGATGCGGGTGTGGAAGATGCCGGCCAGATCCTTGACCAGCTCCCGGAAGTCCACCCGCCCGTCGGCGGTGAAGTAGAACATGATCTTGGAGCGGTCCAGCGTGTACTCGGCCTCCACCAGCTTCATCTCCAGCCCGTGGCGGACGATGCACTCCTGACAGGTGTGGAAGGCGCGTTTTTCGTCCTCGCGGTTCTGGCGCATCCGGCGGATATCCACGCTGTCGGCCATGCGGGTGATGGGCTTCAGCGCCTTGGGCACGGCTGCATCCGCCAGCTCCCGCACGCCCTGCACCACCTCGCCGCACTCCACGCCGCGGGCAGTTTCCACAATAACGTATTCCCCGGTGTGGATGACGGCATCACCGGGATCAAAATAATAGCTTTTGCCGTTTTCCTTAAAACGGACCGAAATGACTTTTTTCATAGTGTTCCTCGTTTTTGTATCGGATAAGCCCCTTGCAGGGGGGCAGCTTTTTCAATCTGCTGTTAGTATACCATAATCAAAAGCACATTTCTATGCAAAAAGAAAAGTCTTTGGGGGGATGAACTCCCCCAGTCACGGCTGCGCCGTGCCAGCCCCCTCTGAGATGGGGCCTTTGGCATAGAGGTACAGTTTCTGGTCAAACCGCAAAGTATCCGGTCACGCCAGAGGCTCCCTCCCCGAGGGAGCTGGCAAAACCGTCAGGTTTTGACTGAGGGAGTTAAGCTGAGAGGGTCTCAACAAAAAAGAGCCATTGCACGCATTTTGTGCAATGGCTCTTTTGGTATGCTGTTACAGATCCACCACGCTGCCGACCTCGGCGGGGGTGGTGGGCACGGGGCCCAGAGCGGCTTCATCGGTATTACGGCGCACCGTAAAGATGGCGCTGCGCCCGGCGGCAAAGTCCGGATGCCATGTCAGCTCAAGGGTCTGCCAGTCCTCCGGCACGGCGCAGAAACAGTGCAGCAGCGCACCGCGTCCGGCGGCAAGGTTCAGGGTGAACACCGAAGCATCCGCCGCGTTCTCGCTGTACAGCGGGGCGGCAAAGCTGCCGCAGGGCACGCTCTGGCCGTTGCAGGCAGCGGTCACGCCGGTGCCCATGCTGTACAGCTGCTCCCGGGTGCGCAGCCCGCGGCTTTGCAGATAGCTGGTATCCACCGGCAGGCTGGCTGCCGAAAGGTTTTCCACCGAGAGGTACACCAGCACGCCGCCCAGCTCCGGTGCCGGGGCATAGCCCAGCAGCTCCACGGCAGCTTTGCCGTCCAGCAGGGCAGGCTCGCCCGTAAGACACGGCTGCTGCGCCGCAGCACAGACCCCGGTAAGCAGCGCAGCCGCAAGGCTGACCGCACCGGAACCGGCACATTTCAGGAATGACCGGCGGGAGAGGGATTGGGACATGACAGCGTTCCTCCTGTGTACGATACAATACTACCCTTTAACAATAAAGGATTCTGCGCGTTCTGTCAAGGGGCAGCGGAAAACTGTAACCCTTTCTTATTCGTAAGCCTCGTTTTCCTCGGCTTCGGCCTGCCCTTGCAGGGTGTCGGCGTAGCCAAAAGGTACGATGTCGATGGCCTCCACCAGCTTGTCCCGCATCCACAGCTGCACATCGGTCTGCACGGTGTAGCCGCAGCCCGGGTCTGCCATCCACTGCTCGGGACGGCGGGTGGGCACGGCGCGCTGGCTGAGCATACTCATGATCACGCCGCCGTGGGTCACGCAGGCGGCCTCGGTAACGTCCATGCGGATCATGTACTCAAACAGCTTCATAAGGCTGTCGGCGCAGCGGGCGTGGAACTGCTCGGTGGGCTCTGCGCCCTCCGGCAGATAGCCGGAACCCGGGGTGATCCACTTTTTGAAGTCCTCGTCCTGCACAAGCTCCTTCACCGGTCTGCCCTCAAACTTGCCAAAGCCGGCTTCCCGCAGATCGTGCACCGTAAACTGGTGGGCAGCCCCGGGGAACAGGATGTTGGCGGTCTCCACCGCACGCAGCAGCGGAGAGGAAAACACGGTGTCTACCTGCGGGTAGGCGAACCGCTCCTTCAGGTCAGCCAGCTGGGCGCGGCCCTCGTCGCACAGGGGCAGGTCGGTGCCGCTGCCGATGTACAGGCCCTGCAGGTTGCCTGCGGTTATGCCGTGGCGGATGAGATGAAGCTTGAAGGTTTTCATGGATCACACCTCTTTTGGTTTAAAATTACGGATGGGGCTTAGCCCTCGGCGTAGTTGACCTCCACGGTAGCGGGGAACACATTCATGTCCAGACGGCAGTTGTCGCGGAGGGTCACGCTGGTCAGGGCGTTGCAGTCCTTGAATGCGCCAGTCTTGATGTAGCCCACGCTCAGAGGGATGTTGACCTCGGTCAGGGCGGTGCAGCCGTTGAAAGCACCGGCCTCGATGTACTCCACACCGTCAGCGATGTTCACGGTGGTCAGGGCAGTGCAGCCCTTGAAGGCGGTAGCGCCCACGCTGGTAACGGTGCCCTCCACCTCAACGGTGGTGATCTGGTCGGCCTGATCAGCCCAGGGAGCCGGAGCATCCTTGGTGAAGTTGGTCATACGGCCGGTGCCGCTGATGGTCAGGGTGCCGTCAGCCAGTGCCCAGGTCACGCCCTCGCCGCAGCTGTTGTTCGCAGCAGCGGTGGAAGCAGCCACAGAAGAAGCGGCTGCGGAAGAAGCAGTGGACTTGGAGCCGCCGCAGCCGGTCAGGGCGATGGCGGCGATCAGGACAGCAGCGGCAGCGCTGCACAGACGGACTTTGCGCTCGAGTTTCATACTAAAGTTTCCTCTTTCTTATTCTTGGTATATTACCTTTTATAGCGTCTGGCTTGTCCTTTGCAGATTTGTGCGCCGGTCAAGAACAGTCGCCAAAAAGAGATTATAGCACAAACTGCAGAAAGATGGAACCACCTGTTTGAAAAAATTTTGTTTCAGAAAAGACGGGCTTTCACCACGGCTGTCGTTTTTCTGCCGCAGCGGAAACACAAAATCTATGTGTTAATACCCATAGTTTAGCATAGATGTGGGGCCCCGGCAAGACTTTTGACAATAATGACGAAAAAAGACGAAAAATATCGGCATTTTTCTTGCTTTACAAGTCGTTTTCCAATGTGTATAATCAACCTGTTGTAAACCAAAAACAAGGATATCACCAAAAAATCCCTTCGGATATTGAGGAGAGCATACCATGGAGTTCAATCGTATCATCAAGCTGCTGCGCAAGGAGCGCGGCATTACCCAAAAGCAGGCGGCAGAGGATCTGGGGGTCTCTCAGGCGCTGCTGTCCCACTACGAAAAAGGCATCCGCGAGTGCGGCTTGGACTTTGTGGTGCGGGTGGCAGATTATTATAATGTTTCCTGCGACTACCTGCTGGGCCGCAGCGCCGAGCGCAACGGCATGATGCTCTCTGCCGAGGATCTGCCCAACCCCGAAAAGATGAAGGACAACGTCTACCACGGCAGCGTTTTGCCCACCATGAACAAAAAACTCATCTCCAACAGCCTGAACGTGCTCTACGCCAAGATCGGCCAGTGCCACAGCAAGGCGCTGACCACGGAGGTGAGCGCTTACCTGATGATGGCGGTGGCCAAGATGTTCCGGCTGCTCTACTCTGCAGAGCCGCACAACGCCTCCAGTATGTTCAGCATCGAGCCCCGCCGCTGGCACGGCTATTCCGACGCTGTGATGCGGATGGCAGAGTCCAATGTGGAAGCGCTGCTGGACGGGCAGGACGTAAACGGCGGCGAGGGCGTCAAGGATCCCGCCTGCCTTGCCATGACCACCGAGAGCCTGACAAGAGAATTTCCGCTGTACACGCCCAGCCTGTTAAACCTGGTCAAAACCAGCGAGACCCACGTCAAGGGGCTTTCGCCGCAGGAGTGACCCCGCTTGTGAAATTGTTGTAAATAATCGCCCCGGACACTTGCATCTGCGTCCGGGAAACGGTATAACCAAATAAGAAAGAAAAAGAAAATCACCCTTCAAGGAGGATATAACGTTATGTCTACTGTCATTTCCCGCCGCAGCTTCCTCAAGTGCACCGGCGTATCCGCTGCTGCACTGGGTGCAGCCAGCCTGCTGGGCGGCTGCCAGTCCAACGGCGATGACACCGTGGTAGAGGTCAAGGTCGGCGATACCGTCCGCAGCTGGAACGGTCTGGGCGTGCAGCTGACCAGCGTGTTCCACCTGACGCAGGACCCCGTGCAGCCGGCGGGCTACGAGTATCTGGGCGTGCGGGTGACCACCGTCAACCGCAGCAAGACCGAGAGCTACGCCATCGGCGCGCAGGGCATTGATGCCATCAACGAGGCCTACCCCGTGCCCCCGCTGGAGAACGTGGACGCAAACTTTCAGGCCATGGCCGCTGCCACCCCGGACTTTACCGCCGTCTGCGATGGCCAGCCCGCAGCCTGCTGCGCCAATATCTCGCTGTACAACGCCAATTCCCAGAGCTTTTCCGATGCAGAGAGCCTGCCCCCGCAGGGCAGCGCCTACATCGTGCTGATGATCATGGTACCCAAGGACTGGAAACAGCTGAAGGTCACCTACGTGCCCACCTTCCTGGAGGGCAAGAGCCTGACCTTTGTCATGAACGCTTCCGATGTGATCCGCAGCTGACACAATTGCCAAAAAATCCGCTTAAGCTTCGTCTAAAATGTACGATGCTGCCACAAAATCTTCACATTTGTTTTGCGGAAAATCATTGACATTTTTCTCTGTTTCGCCTATTGTATAGGTAGTGCCTTATGGCAGAATCTGTATTGATGTGTTCTGAAGGAGGAACGAATATGACTGGGGAATTTTCCCGCCGCTCTTTCCTGAAATATACCGCACTTACCGCTGTAGTTGTGGCTGGCAGCAGTCTGCTGACCGGCTGCGGCGGCGATGCCCCGGTGCAGCGCGCCGTCGGCACCAGCAACAGGGTGCTGAAAGTCGTATCCAAGCTGGAGCAGGTGGAGTGCGATGCCACTTCCGATACCACCACCTTTAAGCTGGTGGTGACCAACGGCCGCAATAACGCACTGGAAGTGACCAAGGCAAACTTTGCCGTAAAGGCAGACAAGTATCTGGCCTACCAGAACGATAAGCTGCAGGTGACCAGCCCGGATGCGCTGAGCCATCAGGTCAAGAAGGGCGAGACCGTTACTTATTATGTGACCGCAAAGGGTCTGAACGCGCTGACGGACGGCCCGGTGACCTTTACCTTCTATCCCGATCTGGAATACAGCGAGTTCAGCGCCAACTGGGAGCTGACCGCAGACGCCTTGAAGTCTGCGACCTGAGCCCCAACATACTGGTAAAAAACGGAGGAACAAGCTATGTCTTATACATTTTCCCGCCGCGCATTCCTGAAGTATTCGGCAGCCACCGCAGTGGCTGTGGCCGGTGCCAGTCTGCTGGGCGGCTGTGAGTATCAGGATCCCAACAACCCGGTAAGCAAAGCGCTGCCCAGTGCGATCACCAGCGAGCTGCAGGTGATCGGTGGTCTGCGGGGTTTGAAGATCGAAAACGGCACCTGCACGATGGAAGTCGACATCGAGTCTGGCCGCGCAAACCCCATCCCGCTGGATCCCTACCGCTTCTCTCTTGCCATCAAGGACGCCGAGGGCAAGCAGGTCTACTTCAGCGGAAACAACGGCGGCGTGAAGATCACGGACGCCGAGAACAGCCTGATCGTGAAAAAGACGCCCGTCACGCTCCATCTTGAAGCCGCCAAGGTGCCCGACCTGCAGGACGGCTACACTGTGGTGTTCAAGTATATGCCCATCCGCGAGAACTCTGAGTACTCCATGACTTGGGAGATCACCAAGGAAGTGTACGACAAGGCTCTGGCCGAGGCCGCCAAGAAGAGCAACGGCTGAGCAGATACATAATCGCTGTGCTTTTACCAAAGACCGCTGCGCATTTTGCGCGGCGGTCTTTTTGCATCCAAGTTTTCGGCGATATGTCTGTAAAAAAGCAAGGTTTTTCGTCAGGTTTGTGTCTTGTGCACAGCGGCATTTTTCAGTACAATAAAGAAGCAGAGAAGAAAAATAAGCGCTGCAACCAGAACGCTGCCGCGCTGTTTTGTATTTTGCGGCGCAGCTGCGCCCGGTGAAAAAAGGAGTGCTGTACAATGATCAACATGGTCAAGCTTCCCACCAGCAAAAGCGAACTGTTCCTGCGGGTGGCCAAGGGACATTTTGCCACCAGCCACAGCCACATCAACTATTACATCGACGTGACCACCCAAAAGACCCGCCTTTCCGAGGCAAAGGCCGTGGCAAAGGAGCTGGTCAGCGCTTACCAGCACAGCACCATCGTGGATACCGTGCTCTGTCTGGACGGCACACAGGTCATCGGCACCTGCCTTGCCAACGAGCTGACCAAGGACGGCTTTACCAATATGAACGCCCACAAGACCATCTATATCGTCACGCCGGAGTACACTTCCGGCAGCCAGATCATTCTGCGGGACAATCTTGCCCCCATGGTCAAGGGCAAGCACGTGCTCATCCTTGCGGCATCCATCACCACCGGCTACACCATTCAGGCAGCCGTGGAAGCCGTGAACTACTACGGCGGCATCGTGGCAGGGCTTTCGGCTATTTTTGCCACCACCCACGAGTGCTTGGGCTACCCGGTCACCTCCATCTTTGACCCCACCTGTCTGCCGGATTACGCCAGCTTCGACTCCCGCGACTGCCCCCTGTGCAAAGCCGGGCAGCACATTGACGCGCTGGTGAACAGCTTTGGCTACTCGGCGCTGTAACGCAAATGCCAAATGATTGAAAATGCGCTCCGCGTTGCTCTGCGCATATTCAGAGGAAGATATCTTTTTAATTTCGGGGTTCAGGAAAGTCTGCGGAGCTTGTCGGGGCAAAGCCCCTCCATCTGCTAACGCAGACCGCTCTGCCGCTTAAAAGCCCCACTGGGGCTTTCATTGCTACGCTGCGCTCCGCAAACGCGGTCGCTCCAAACGCGAAATATAAAGAATTGTTCCGCTATTTATGCGCAGAGCGAAGCGGAGCGCATTTTAAATGTCTTTCGGCAGAGTGTTCAACGGCGGGGCGGCGGTGTTGTACGGAATATCCAAAAATTGCGCGGATGCTTGTATTTTGCTTGCGGAGCGTGTACAATAAGCACAGAATATGTTTGCGCAGAGCAGGAGAGCGACAGACAGAGCAGATGGCTTTGTTTGGTGCGCTCTTTTTTGTTTTGCGCTCAAGCTTCAGAGCAAGGAGAGAGCATTATGAGCCAGACCAAATATATCCTCTCATTGGATCAGGGCACTACCAGCAGCCGGGCGATCCTGTTTGACAACGAGCAGAACATTGTCTGCGTGCAGCAGCGGGAATTTGAGCAGATCTACCCCCATCAGGGCTGGGTGGAGCACAACCCTATGGAGATCTGGTCCAGCCAGTACGGCGTGATGAACGAGGTCATTGCCCAGAGCGGCGTAGACCCCAGGGACATTGCGGGCATCGGTATCACCAACCAGCGCGAGACTACGATCCTGTGGGATAAGAACACCGGACGCCCGGTGTATAACGCCATCGTCTGGCAGTGCCGCCGCACCGCGCCCCTTGTGGACGAGCTGCTCCGGACCCCCGGCATGGCGGACTATATCCGGGAAAACACCGGCCTTGTGCCGGACGCCTATTTCTCTGCCACCAAGATCAAGTGGATCTTAGAGAACGTCCCCGGTGCACGGGAAAAGGCCGAAGCAGGGGAGCTTTTGTTCGGCACGGTGGACACTTGGCTGGTCTGGAAGCTGACCGGCGGCAAGGTGCACGTTACCGACCGCACCAACGCCAGCCGCACCATGCTGTACAACATCCGCACGCTGGATTGGGACGACACCCTGCTCAAGGCACTGGACATCCCCCGCTGCATCCTGCCCAGTGTGAAAGACTCCAGCGAGGTATACGGCTACACCAACATTCAGGGCGTGGATGTGCCGGTAGCCGGTATTGCGGGCGACCAGCAGGCTGCGCTGTTCGGGCAGGGCTGCTTTAAGCCCGGCGACGTGAAAAACACCTACGGCACCGGCTGTTTCCTGTTGATGAACACCGGCAACAAGATCTACCAGAGCAAGAACGGTCTGGTCACCACCATCGCCATCAGCCTTGACGGCGAGGTGGAGTATGCGCTGGAAGGCTCCGTCTTTGTGGGCGGCGCAGTCATCCAGTGGATCCGGGACGGGATGCACCTGATCCAGGACAGCTGCGATTCCGAGTACTATGCCCAGAAGGTGCCGGACAACGGCGGCGTGTACATCGTGCCAGCCTTTACCGGTCTGGGCGCGCCCTACTGGGATATGTACGCACGGGGTGCCATTCTGGGCATTACCCGCGGCACCACCCAGAACCACATCATCCGCGCGGCAGAGGAATCCATCGCTTACCAGAGCGCCGACCTGATGTGGGCGATGGAAAAGGACACCGATATCACCATCAGCACCCTGAAGGTGGACGGCGGTGCCAGCCGCGACCACTTCCTGATGCAGTTCCAGTCCGATATCCTGAACAAGGAGGTGCTGCGCCCGGCCATCCGGGAGACCACCGCCCTTGGTGCGGCGTATCTGGCAGGTCTTGCCACCGGCGTGTGGAAGAGCAGGGAGGAGATCAGCCATCTGTGGAGCTGCAACCAGCTGTTTGAGCCCAAAATGGACGCTGCCCAGCGGGAAAAACTGGTCAAGGGCTGGCACAAGGCCGTGGGCCGCAGTCAGGACTGGGCGGAGCACGAGGTGTAAGGCAGAAAACTTCTGACAGGATAACGCGATACCCCCCGGCAGGCTGCCGCCGCAAGAGCGATAGCCTGCCGGGGGTATTTTGTGCCGTTCCGCTCCAGCATGGACGGGTGGATGACGCAGCAAAAAAGCCCCTGACCGAGGTCAGAGGCTTTGATCAAGGGGTGCGAAGTTCCAAACTTTGCCAGAAACAGAGGTTATCGGGTGGAAGCCGCATTGTCTGCGGGCCACGATCTTCTGAGCGCCGCATAGGAGACAAGGAAGTTTGCCAGCCAGCCCGCCGGGACGGCAAGCCAGACAAAGGCGATGCCGAAACGCGGTGCGCAGATCAGGGCAACGGACAGACGGATCGCAAGGTTTACCATGTTGGCAATAAGAAACGGGCGCATGACGCCAAGCCCGCGCAGGACGCCATCGGTCGCCATCTTGATGCCCATGAAGATGAAGAAATAGCCGAGCCATCTCATGTAATCACCGGACACCTGATAAGCCAACGCGGTTCCGTCCTTGCCCAAGAACAGCGAGGAGATCTGGGTATGCAGGGTCTCGATGACCACGAATGCAAGAACGGCAAAGCAGAGATCCAGAATCAGTGCGGCGTGGTAGCCTTTTTTGAGACGACCGGTTTTCTTTGCGCCGAGATTCTGGGAAACGTAGGGCGAAACGGCATTGCCGATGGATACAAAGATCAGGGAGAAAACATTCTCTACCCGCATCGTTGCCGAATACCCTGCAAGTGCCTGTGTGCCAAAGGGATTTACCACGGCCTGCACGATCATCATACCGATGGACACGGTGGACTGCTGTAAAATCGACGGGACGGCAAGGCGGAGCATGGACTGCAGCTCCTGCCCGTCGAACCAGTGAAAGGGGCTTTTGTACCGCCGCATCCGCGCAAAGAAGATCAAAAGCGAGAACACAGCAGAAATGCCCTGTGCGATCAGGGTCGCAAGGGCTGCGCCGAACACGCCGAGATCAAGACCGGCTACCATCCAGAGATCCATAAAGATATTCAGGATGGACGAGAAGATCAGCAGCCCCAGCGGGATCTTGGATTCCCCGATAGAGGTGAACATGGTGGAAAGAATGTTGTACATGAACAGGAACGGGAAGCCTGCAAAATAGACCCGCAGGTACAGCACTGCATCTTCCAGAATGTCGGCAGGGGTCTGCAAGCCGCTCATCATCGAATGGGAAAAGCAAAAGCCAAAAACGCCAAGGACGATGCTCAGGATCAAAAAGCTGAGCAGGGATGTTGACACGATGGTCTTCATTTTGCCATAGTCTTTGGCACCAAAATAGCGGCTTACAAGCACGCCTGCACCCACACCTGCACCAAGCGCCACACAAATAAAAACGTTGGTCAGCGCAGCACAGGCACCGACAGCCGCAAGCGCGGAGGAACCAACAAACTGACCGACGATGATGGAGTCGGCCATGTTGTAGACCTGCTGGAAAAAGCTGCCGAGGATCATCGGCATTGCAAAAACCGTCAGCGCTTTCAGGGGCGCATCGGTGATCAGATATTCATCCTTTGACATGATTCCGTTCCTTCTGAAATTTATTGCTCTTCTGAGTCAAATCCAAGTATACCACACCCGTCAAAAAAATACACCCCAAGATGCCGGAATTGACAGGCAGACGTTCTGCTACTGCCAACCACAAAAAATCCCCAGACCGAATGGTCTGGGGATGTGGTGGACGGTACAGGACTCGAACCTGTGACCTCCTGCACGTCAAGCAGATGCTCTACCAGCTGAGCTAACCGTCCATGTCATATCGACTTGGATAGTTTACCACAGCTTTTTGCAAAAAGCAAGACCTTTTGTGCTTTTTTATGCGTTCTTTTTTACTTTTCCGGCGAGAGCGCCCGGCGGATGATATCGTACAGCACCGGCTTCATGGCGTCAATGTTGTCCGGCTTGCCCTCCAGAATGCTGGAATAGCACACCGACATACACATACTGCCAAGGGCGGTGATGCGCTGGTAGACCTCCCGCTCACTACGTCCGGCCATCTCCGGGCTGGAAAGCACGATGGTCAGCAGCTTGCGCATCAGGGGCTCGGCCTCCCTGCTGGCTTCGATCTGGTCCAGCCCGGGCCAGACGAAGTTGCGCTCCAGAAACCGCAGCACCAGCGCATCCCGCCGCAGCGCCTCGATGATATGGTCGATGACGAACACCACCTGTGCGGTAAAGTCGGGCAGCTCGGGGTGCTGCTCGACCGCAAGGCAGGCATCGCTCAGCAGCTGGTAGCTCACCCGCCCCAGCAGCGCCTGCATCACCGCGCCCTTATCCTGAAAATACAGATAAAACGTGCCTTTGCCCACCTTTGCCCGGCTGGTGATATCCTCCACGCTGGTCTTGGCGGTGCCCCGCTCCAGAAACAGCTCGTAGGCTGCATCCAGCAGGGCGCGGCGCTTTTCCTGTTTCTTACCTTCCACGGTGCTCATGCTCTGGGTAGATTCCTCTTTTCTCTGAATTTAGACGCAGGTATGTGCTGCGTCCGGCCTGTGCTACTTAGTTTAGCAGTCCTTTGCCGTTTGTGCAAGCCCGATTTCTTATACAATTTTTTGCAGGTGATAAAAAAACTGACTTTCAGTCACTTTTCCTGCTTGACACACTGTCCGGGGTGGATATAATAGTGTTTGCCCGGAAGATGACCAGCAGTCAGTTTTGCGGGCGTTCCCAATCAACTTTCTATTCTGGAGGGTTCTCATGAAAAAGATCGCACAAGGCATCGTGCGTCTGCGCAAGTTGATCTTAACAGTGGCAGTGCTGCTGTTGATCCCTTCCGCGATCGGCGCCATTGCCACCCGCATCAATTATGACATCCTCACCTACCTGCCGCAGGATCTGGACTCCATGATCGGCGAGGTAGCCCTTGAGGACGATTTCCATCTGGCCTCCACCGGTATGATCACGGTAGAGGGCCTGCCAACCAACGAACTCATCGCTATGAAAAAGGAGATAGAAGCCGTGCCCGGCGTCACCCAGACCTTCTGGCTCAGCGATGTGATCGACCCCAACATCCCCACCGCCATGCTGCCTGCCGATGTGCAGCAGTTCATGTTCGGCAAAAACGATTCCACCATGCTGATCGTCCGCTTTGACGCCCCCAGCGCCAGCGACGAGACCATGGAAGCCGTCAAGCAGATCGAAAAGCTGCTGCGCAAGGACTGCTTCTTCGGCGGCATGAGCGTCATTCTGCAGGACACCAAGGCGCTGGTCAATCAGGAAATGCCCCTGTACATTCTGATCGCCGTGGGTGCCAGCCTGCTGGTGCTGTTCCTCTCGCTGGAAAGCACCCTCACCCCGCTGCTGTTCATGCTGGGTCTGCTGTTCCCCATCGCGTACAACTTCGGCACCAACATCTTTTTGGGGCAGATCAGCTACATCACCGAGGCGCTTGCCACCGTGCTGCAGCTGGGCGTTACGATGGACTTCTCTATCTTCCTGCTGCACCGCTATGAGGAAGAAAAGGAGCTGCGCTCCTCCAACGAGGAGGCCATGACCAGCGCTATCTGCAAGACCATGACCTCCATCTCCGCTTCCAGCCTGACCACCATTGCGGGCTTCCTTGCACTGTGCGCCATGCGTCTGACGCTGGGCCGCGATATCGGCCTTGTCATGGCAAAGGGCGTGGCACTGGGCGTCATCTGCACCGTGGTCATCCTGCCCTCTTTGATCCTTACCTTTGATAAGTGGGTGGAAAAATACAAGCATCGCACCGTTATCCCCCGGCTGACCAAGCTGAGCTACTTTGTTTCCAAGCACGCAGCGCCCATCGTGGTCGTCTTTATCCTCATCCTTATTCCATTTGCCATTGCGCAGAACAAGACCAGCGTGTACTACACCCTGTTCGACTCTCTGCCCCAGGACCTGACCGGCATCGTGGGCACCAACAAGCTGGGCGAGGACTTCGGCATGACCACCAGCCACTTCATTCTGGTGCATGACGATCTGACCGCTACGCAGGTGTCCGACCTGTGCGATGAGCTGAAGGACGTGGACGGCATCACGCAGGTGGTAAGTCTGGACTCCATTACCGGCCCCGGCTTTGACACCGAGCTGCTGCCCGACAGCGTGATGGAGATCCTGCAGTCCGGCGGCTACAAGCTGATCCTTGCCAACAGCTCCTACAAGACCGGCACGGACGCCATCAACAGCCAGCTGGACGAAATGATCAGCCTGATCAAAAACGTAGACCCCGAGGGCGTCATCACCGGTGAAGGTGCCATGACCAAAGACCTGATCGAGGTGGCAGACGTGGACTTCAAGAACGTCAACGTCTGGTCGATCATGGCCGTTCTGGTCATCATCGCCATCTCCTTCAAGAGCATCTCCATCCCGGTGCTGCTGGTTGCCAGCATCGAAGCCGCAATTGCCATCAATATGGGCATCCCGTACTTTACCGGTACGCAGCTGCCCTTCATCGCCAGCATCGTCATCGGCACCATCCAGCTGGGCGCTACCGTGGACTACTCCATCCTGATGACCACCCGTTACCACGAGGAGCGCGCCTTTGGCCGCACCCCCAAGGAAGCTGCCCAGCAGTCGCTGGAACATTGCAGCCAGTCCATCCTGACCAGTGGTCTGACCTTCTTCGCCGCTACGGTCGGCGTGGCAGCCATCAGTAAGATGGAGCTGCTGCGGAGCATCTGCCTGCTGATCTCCCGCGGCGCGCTGATCAGTATGCTGGTCATTCTGGTGGTGCTGCCCGCCGCCCTGATGCTGTGTGACTGGCTCATCCGCCACACCACCCTGAAATGGATGGTACCTGAATCTGCCAACGCCAAGAAGTCTGAAAAGGAGTAATGCGTTATGAAAAAATCGCTTCGTTTCGCCAGTGCGGCGCTGGCAGTTGCCCTTGCCGCCAGCTGTGCAGCCCCGGCTTTTGCCGCAGGCGGCAGCAGCTTTACCAAGTCTGAGACCGTGTACGCTGTGATGAACGCCGATGGCTCCATCCGGAGCACCACCGTCAGCGAGCACGTTTACAGCGCCTCCGGTCTGTCCAAGGTGACCGACCAGAGCACCCTGACCAATATCCAGAACACCGAGAGCAGCGCTGAGTTCACACAGGACGGCGAAAAGCTGGTGTGGAACACCGACGATACCGATGTGTATTATAAAGGTGACACCGACCGCGCCCTGCCCATTCAGGCTACCGTTACCTACGCGCTGGACGGTCAGGAAGCCGCACTGGAAGATCTGATCGGCAAGAGCGGTCATCTGACCATGACCATCGCCCTGAAGAACAACGAGACCGGCACCGTGAACGTGAACGGCACCGACCGCACCATCGTTACCCCGCTGGTCACCGCTGTGGGCGTGATTTTCGGGCAGGATGCCACCAACGTGGTGGCTGCCCACGGTCTGGTGGAAAGCGCTGCCAAGAGCAATGTGGCTGCCTTTGTCACCCTGCCGGGCGTGAAGGACTCCCTGTCCGGTCTGCTGCCGGACGAGCTGGACACCATCGAGGACTATCTGCAGGACACCATCACGGTGGAAGCAGATGTTACCGGGCTGACCTGCCCGCAGGTGATGATGGCCTGCGCCACCAGCGCTGCGGCTCTGGGCACTGACAATGTGTTTGACCTGAGCAGCATCAACGACCTGACCGACGGCATCAACCAGCTGAACGATGCCATGAGCCAGCTGCTGGACGGCGCTTCTCAGCTGGAAGATGGTACCACCCAGCTGGCCAGCGGTGTGCTGGCACTGCTGGACGGTGCCAACACCCTGAACACCGGCGCAGCCGCACTGGACGAGGGTCTGGGGCAGCTGACCAACGGTCTGGACACCCTGAGCGCCAACAACAGCGCACTGAACAGCGGTGCACAGCAGGTGGCGGACGGCGTGCTGGCTTCTGCCAACAAGACCCTGAAAGAGGGCGGTCTGATCGACACCGACATGACTTGGGACAACTACGCCGCCGTCATCGACAACATCCTGACCATGAACGACAAGACGCTGGCTGCCGGACGCCGCAAGATGGTGCGCACCATCTGGGAGCAGGCTCCCAGCTTCAAGGACAGCCAGCTGGATCTGGCGCTGTACCTTTCCGCTACCAAGACGAACCATGATCTGGAGGCCGCTCTGCACCTGATGCAGAACTACGATCCCTCCATGCTGTGCGGACTGGTGCAGCTGCTGACCAGTCAGGAGGCTAAGGACACCGCCAAGGCAGAGCTGAAGTATCAGGTAGAGAACAGTCAGGATATCGCGGATGTGCGTGCCCTGAAGGACAGCCTTTCCAAGATCCAGCTCTTTGTTTCCAGCGTGGGGCAGTACACTGCCGGTGTGCAGACCGCCGCAGATGGTGCCCATTCTGCCAAGGACGGCAGCGCACAGCTTGCCGCCGGTACCAAGACCCTGTATGACGGTGTGAACACCCTGAACGAGGGCGCAAGCCAGCTGAACGACGGCACCCATCAGCTGAACGACGGTCTGAACCAGTTCAACGAGGAGGGCATCTCCAAGCTGACCGGCGCACTGGATCAGGATCAGCTGCACGGCCTTAAGACCGTGCTGGACGAGATGAGCGACCGGCTGGAAAACTACACCAGCTTTGCCGGTGCACCCGAGGACGCCGAGAGCAGCGTGAAGTTCGTCTACAAGACCGCCGAGACCGTGGCCGCTGCCGACAACGTTGTGGCGGAGACCGAGACGGTGAAGGAGGGCAACATCTTTACCCGCCTGTGGCAGCGCATTGTGGACCTGTTCAAGTTCTGATAATGCCAACATCCTTCCAGAATCGTATATAGATGCACAAGGAGCGCCCCGCAGCCATTCGGCTGCGGGGCGCTTCCTGTCTCTGCGGGAATATTTCAGGGTGAAAAGCATACAATAAAAAGAAAGCATCTTGATTGCATTTTGCTTTCTCTTGTGGTAAAATCAAAGAAAGAAGGAGGTGCTGGATATGGCACAGATCAGTGTACGCGTAGATGATGCCGTGAAGCATGAAGCGGAGCAGACCTTTGACGAGATCGGTCTGAGCATGAACACGGCCATCACCATCTTTCTCAAGGCTTGCGCCCGGGAAAAACGCATTCCGTTTGAACTGACCGCAGACCCCTTTTATTCCTCTGCCAATCAGCGTTATCTGGAAGGCATCATGCGGGATGTGCGCAGCGGCAAGGCGCATTTTGCCCCGCATGATCTCATCGAGGAAGCCTGATGCGGCTGCTGTGGGAAGATCGCGCATGGGAGGATTATCTTTATTGGCAAATGCAGGACAAAAAGACATTGAAACGCATCAACGCGCTGATCAAAGATATGGCCCGCAACGCCTTTGACGGCATCGGCAAGCCGGAACCGCTGCGCGGTACGCTCAGCGGCTGGTGGAGCCGCCGTATCGACGATGTGAACCGCATCGTTTACTACGAAGAAAACGGCATTGTGTTTATCGTTTCCTGCCGCGGACATTACGATGACACCTGACAGCAGCCGCTGTATCTAAAAAAGGACACCGGATAGCCTACGGGCTGTCCGGTGTCCCTTTTTAAATAATCTTACTGATCCTTTTCCACCATCATCTTGCTGGCTTTATAGATATCGCCGCAGCCGAGGGTGATGACCAGATCGCCGGGCTGGGCGTTCTGCTTGACCCAGTCGGCGGCTTCCTGCAGGCTGTTCACCAGCACGGAGCCGGGGATCTGCGCTGCCAGCTTTGCGCTGGTAATGGTGGGGTCGTTGGGCTCGCGGCTGCCCATGATGGGGGTCAGCACCGTGATGTCCGGGATCTTGAGCACATCCACAAAGTCGTTGAACAGCATCTTGGTGCGGCTGTATGTAAACGGCTGGTGGACGGCGATGAGGCGCTTGTAGCCCAGTTCCTTGGCGGTGTTCAGGGTCGCACGCAGCTCGGTGGGGTGATGAGCGTAGTCATCCACCACCACAGCGCCGTTGCACTCACCGTAGACCTCGAAACGGCGTCCTGCGCCCTTGAAGCTTGCGGCAGCGGCGGCGCACTGCTCCACCGTCAGGCCCGCAAAACGGCAGACCGCGCACATGGCCAGCGCATTATAGATGTTGTGACGGCCCGGCACAGCCAGACGGATGTGGCCCGTGACCTTGCTCCACTCCTTCAAATCGAACTCGAAGAAGCCGGGCTTATACTCCTGCACGTTGATGGCCTGATAATCGCCGTCGTTGTCGATGCCGAAGGTGCACACACGGCGGTCAAGGGTATACATGACGTCCATCGTGTTCTTGTCGTCGGCGTTGGCGAAGATCATGAACTGGGTCATCAGGGCAAAGCGCTTGAAGGCGAACTTCAGCTCACCCATGCTGCCGTAGTAGTCCAGATGGTCGTTGTCGATGTTCAGCACGACGGAGAGGTAGGGAGTCAGCTTCAGGAAGGTCTCAGAGAACTCGCAGGCTTCGATGACGATGTCATCGCCCTTGCCGGCCTTGCCGTAGCCGTGGATGAGGGGCAGCTTGCCGCCGATGACCGCAGAGGGGTCGCGGCCTGCCAGCTCCAGCGCCGTGGTGATCATGGAGGTGGTCGTGGTCTTGCCGTGGGTGCCGGAGACGCAGATGCTCTGCTTGTACAGACGGCTCACATAGCCCAGCAGGACGCTGCGCTCCACCGTCGTGATGCCGTAGGAGGCTGCCGCATTCAGCTCCACATTGTCCTTTGCGATGGCGGCAGAGTAGACCACCAGGTCTGCACCGACGACATTATCAGCGCTGTGGCCCAGCGTGACCTTGACGCCCATCTCCCGCTCGGAGCGGATGATGCTGCCGTCCAGCACATCGCTGCCCGAAATGTCGTAGCCCTTTGCGGAGAGGATCTGGATGAGAGGATACATACCGCTGCCGCCGCAGCCGATGAAGTGTATCTTCTTCACATTATCCAGCAAATGCTGGGTGTAGTCGGTGTACATGAACATAGAAAGCAACCTCCAATAATATAAACGGCCGCTGGGCAGACCGTATCCATTCTAGTGACACATAGTATTATATAATTTTTGGAGCACAAAATAAACACTTCAGAGCGAATTTTCGGAAAGAACTATAAATTGACCGGCACTTTTGTGCTTTGTGTACAGAATCCGCGGCTTTGCGAGATACTTTTTGACGCTTCATAAAAGATTTACATTTCACTCAGGATAAATAGATAACGATCTTGAGATTTTTGTGTTATAGTTAGAAAGGAAATTTTGCTGCGGCAGCGCCTGCACCGACGTCGGCTGCTCCCGGCACGAAAAGAGGAGACACCTTTTGAACATCAAGATCACCGCCGACAGCACCTGTGATTTGTCCGAAGAGCTGCTGCGGCAATGGAACATTTCCCTGATGCCCATGCACATCCTGATGGGCGACGATACTTATCTGGACGGCGTCACCATTCATCCGGCTGACGTCTTTGCCCATGTGGATGCAGGCGGCCAGCCCCCGAGATCCGCTGCCGCAAACCCCGTGGAGTACATCGACTTCTTCGAGCCCTTTGCCAAGGAGTACGACGCCGTCATCCACATCTCGGTCAGCGCCAAGCTTTCCTCCTGCTACCAGAACGCCTGCCTTGCCGCACAGGAATACGCCAACGTGTCCGTCATCGACAGCGAGAATATCTGCACCGGTCAGGGCTATCTTGTCCTTCGTGCTGCCAAGTGGGCTGCGGACGGCCTGACGGCCCGGAACATCTGTATGCGCCTCCAGAACCTCGCCAACCGGGTCGAGCTGAGCTTTGTGCTCAACCAGCTCAACTACATGGCCAAGAGCGGTCGCTGCTCCGGTGTGCTGGCGTTCGGTGCCAACATTCTGGGCATCAAACCTAGCCTCGCCATCATCGACGGTGAGCTGAAGGTCGTCAGGAAGTACCGCGGCAGCCTGCCCATCTGCGTGGGCAAGTACATCACCGACCTGCTGGATGGCCGGGACGACATCGACAACAGCATGGTCTTTATCTCGTCCTGCCAGCCCAAACCCGGCTGCATGGAGGCCATCAAAGCCGGTCTGCGCAAATACGGCAAGTTTGAGAACATTATTGAGACCGACATCGGCACGACCATCGGCGGCTACTCCGGCCCCGGCACCATCGGCATCGTATTTGCGAAGAAAGTTTAATCGGCATTCAACCAAAGCGGCCCTGCCATGTGGAGAATTCCACGGCAGGGCCGCTTTTTAGTTCCGAGAACACTTTTCCGCGTCGATGGCCAGCACGAACATCAGCACGTACAGCGCATCCTCCGGATCTGCAATGTCCAGCACATAAGTATCCGTCCAGTGGAGCAGCTCCTTTGAGATCGCCGCCACCTTTTCCCCATCCGGCCCGGTGATGGTGTAGTCCCATTCCGTCCAGTCGCCTTCGATGTGCCAGCCGTTGAAGTCGATATTATACCGTGGTCTGAACCAGCCCCACGGTTCTTTTTTCAGGGTGCCGATGCAGTCGCTCCCCTCGTAAAGTTCGAATTGGGGCCACCAGGAAAAAATCTGCTCCTTCACGGTACCCAGCTCATGCTCCTCGCTGGCGTCGAATATTTTCAGGCAGTGTCCCCACGAGAGCTGCCCTTTCACGACATAGACCGTATTTTCGTTTTCGTCGTAAATGTCATAGCTGTCAAACCAGGTAAATGCACGCTGTTTGAATAAAAGCTTCATGCTGTCCTCCTTGGCATTCCTGCCGCATTACAGACACCTTTATCCTATATACGATTGAGGACGGCATTTTCATGCAGGAACTGGGAAATTTTTTCATCGGCAAGAGCTTTGGACGAAAAAAGCAAAAAGAAAACGCTCCAAGATTTCTCTTAGAGCGTTTTGATCAAGTCGGCGGCTACCTATTTTCACAAGCCGTTTCCAGCTAACTATCTTGGGCACGAGTGAGCTTA
>OIGJ01000278.1_pt1 | contig 15422 bp, 15 predicted proteins | sample 1582271 | NCBI WGS metagenome assembly OIGJ01 (sample SAMN02674607, study PRJEB24791) | human gut metagenome, SKBSTL069 | isolation source: stool | host: Homo sapiens | place: USA
CAGTAGGAAAGGAGCAACACACCTATGGATCATCTGCAGAACGTGATGGGATATTTCGACCAGCAGCAGCCGCTGTGTGCCGAGCACGACCGCATCGCCAAAGACCTCTACCGGGAATTTGGCGTCAAGGCGGGCCTGCGCGACGAAAACGGCAAGGGCGTGCTGGCGGGTCTGACGAATATTTCCGATATCCGCGCCTTTCAGTATGTGAACGGCGTAAAAAAGCCGGCGGACGGCCAGCTGCTTTACCGCGGCTATGATGTCAAGGACCTGATCCGGGGATCGTCCGGCAGCCGGTTTGCCTTTGAAGAGGCGGCCTATCTGCTGCTGTTCGGTGAACTGCCCACGCAGGAAAAACTGGAGGAGTTCTGCCGGGTGCTGGGCGAGTGCCGCACCATGCCCACCAACTTTACCCGCGATGTCATTATGAAGGCACCCAGCCACGATATCATGAACAGCATGGCGCGCAGCGTGCTGACGCTGGCTTCCTACGACCCCAAGGCGGCGGACTTGGACACCGCCAACGTGCTGCGCCAGAGCATCCAGCTGGCGGGCATCTTCCCCATGCTGGCGGTGTACAGCTACCACGCCTATAACCACTACGAAAAAGACGCCAGTATGTATATCCACCGCCCGGACCCCAGCCTTTCCACCGCAGAGAACTTTTTGCGGATGCTGCGCCCGGATATGCAGTACACCCCGCTGGAAGCCCGCGTGCTGGACGTGGCGCTGCTGCTGCACGCCGAGCACGGCGGCGGCAACAACTCCACCTTTACCACCCGTGTGGTCACCTCCTCCGGCACCGACACCTACTCGGCCATGGCGGCGGCGCTGTGCTCCCTCAAGGGCCCGCGCCACGGCGGTGCCAACCTGATGGTCATGCATATGATGCAGAACATCCGGGACAACCTCCACGACCTTGAGGACGATGAGGAGCTGGAAGCATACCTGAAAAAGCTGCTCCATGGCGAGGCCTTCGACCGCAAGGGTCTGATCTACGGCATGGGTCACGCCGTCTACTCCCTCAGCGACCCGCGCGAGGTGGTGTTCAAGGGCTATGTGGAGCAGCTGGCCCACGAAAAAGGCCGAGATAAGGAGCTTTCCCTCTACACCCGCATCGAGCGCATGGCACCCCAGCTTATCGCGCAGGAGCGCAAGATTTTCAAAGGCGTAAGCCCCAACGTGGACTTTTACAGCGGCTTTGTGTACGAGATGCTGGGCATTCCCATGGAGCTGTACACTCCGCTGTTTGCCGTGGCGCGCGTCATGGGCTGGAGCGCCCACCGCATCGAGGAGCTGCTCAGCGCCAACAAGATCATCCGCCCGGCCTACAAGAGCCTTGGCGGCACCCACGATTATATCCCGCGCAGCCAGCGGGCATAAAGGGAGGGCATCGGCATGGAAGAAATGCAGCAGCATCAGGGGGAATGGTTCTTCCTCCACGAGCTCAACGTGGATAAGGTGTTCAGCACCATCCAGCGGGCAGATTATCTCATCCTGTATTATATCAAGGTAGAGCAGGAGACACGCCCCGGCGAAAAACTCTATCTTGCCGACCTTGCCGCCGCCATGGGAGTGCGGGTGACCGAACTTTCCAAGGGCATCGAGAAGCTGCAGGACAGCGGCTTTGTGGCATGGAAGACCGACCGTGAGGCCGGGCGCACCTATGTGGAGCTTTCCAGCAAGGCGGTGGAGCTGATGGCAGAGGAGCAGGCGCTTTTGCAGCGCTGCTACCGCCGGATGCGCGCCGAGCTTGGGGATGAAGAACTGCGCCGCGCCGCTGCCACCATGCAGCGCGCCACCGCCATTTTGAAGGAAGAGCGGGAGAAGGAGTTCCCCGCCGGGCAGTAACAGATCAAAACGACCAAGCAATATAAAATACCGGAGCATCTGCAGATGCTCCGGTATTTTCGTTTTGTCGATATAAATATACAAACAAAAAGCAGGCAGTGTCGTGGAAAGGAGGAGGAAAGCGACACTGCCTGCTGTATTAGGAACCCCTGAACATTGCGGCTTGATCAGGAGGGATTTGGTAGTCTGTCCGCCGTTCTGGCTATTGCCTCGCATAGAAACGGGAGACAGTTTTATGGGCCTGCTGTGCACCGCTGCTGCGGCTGCACCCGCAGGGAAATGTGCCTGCATGGGCATTTGCGGGGAGAACCTTTCGGAGGTTATGGGGGATGTCCGTTCCGTTCTCCCTGAGTGCACCCTTATTATGCCAGATAATCGTGGCAATTCTTTGTGGTAATTTTGAACAGTTTGCAAATAAACGCCCGCACGGGTGGATGCCGCAATGCAAAAACCGCCCCGGCTTCCTGCTGTGGAAACCGGGGCGGTTCGTTTGCTTTATTTGTGCTTTTTCAAGCGCTCACGCAATTACTTGCGGTGGTTCTTGATAGCAGCCTGAGCGGGTGCCAAAATTGCAGAGCGTTCGGGAATCACTCTTCTCCCTCCGGGTACTGTTCAACACTTCCTTTTGAGCTGAGCAGCTTCGGCTTGTGATGCCTTTTTACTTCTTCTATTTTCATCACACGGATGGCAAACATCCAATCGTCGCCGAAGTCGTAGTGGAGCGAGAATTTCTGCCCTTCTATCAGCCCCAGTTCATCCAATGTAATATCGGTTTCCTCTGCATCATCTTCGTCAAACATGTCAACTTTCATCGGATTGAATCGATAGCAGTCTTCGCTGTACATCTTGTTATCCATGCAAAATTCATACAGATGCTCTGCCGTAAAATCAAATGCGCTCAAAATCGCCATGCAGAGTTGATCCAGTGTATCCGTACCACAAATTGTCATCGTTCTGTATACACTGCGCCCAAGTCCTGCCGGATAAAGCTTTAATGTATACTGTATCCTCATTACGTTCCTTCTTTCTTTTGATCTTATTTCAATTCAATTTTCTGCATCTGTTCCAGAATCGCATTCTTCACCCCATCCTTCAAATAGGCCTCATTCAGCGTTTTCTTGGTATAATTCAGATATGTTCCAGCCGTTTTCTCTGTCAGAAGTGCAGTAAAGTAACGTTCCCAGCTGAAATAGTCTTTGCCATCGATGTAGTCAGACGGTGTCTGCAATATCTGTGCAACCTCCACATCTTTCAGGATTCCAGAAGAAAGGATCAGCCATTCAAAAGATTCCGGCAGATATAGTGCCAGATTTTTTCTTGTCTGCACCAACTGCAACACCCTGTCCATTTCCGGGCCAAAAGCGGCACCATCTGCAATCACCAGAATCTTTTCATCCTTATGAACCTTCAAATAGGAAAATACATTAGATTTTCCGTTCGCAGTATCACATTGCATTTGATGTTCTGTACAGACCGCATCAAAAAACTGATACCCCGAATTGCTGTCCTCAGTCAAGATCTTCTCCGGCTTAATATTCTCAGTCGTACTATCCGGGTAAATCCGATAGAACGAATGATAGCTCTGTTTCAGCGAGCCATACTTTCCAGCGGTTCGGATTCCATACACTTCTTCCACACTGTATGGCAGGGCCGGCAAACCCTCTCTGGTCACGATGACATAATAGTTGTCGGTCTGCTGAATCGCACGTGCAAAATCTTTGGTCTTGACAAACTCGTTTCCTTCGTCGATAAAAACAATGCTGTCCTGAATATTGTCAAGTTGTCCCTTCCAAAGATTTCCTTCTACCACATAGCAACCTTTGTCACAATTCAGAGTGACCGGTCCACTTTCTCCATCGTTCATATGTGTACGAATCATATCCACGAGGGTCGTTTTACCCGTTGCGCTATCCCCGCGAATGATAGTTAAGTTGCGCCGCAGTTCAAATTCATATTTCAGGTACTTTGTGCCAACGACCACTTTATGAATGCCTTTCATTTCTGTCAGCCCCTTTACACAAACTCACCTGCGACCAAAATCAGCTCTTCCATACTGTGAACGATTTGATTCGTATTCAGCACTTTTACTGTAAATGGCTTTTTACCAAAATCCATCAGGTGACGCAAATTCACCGTGCGATCCTCCTGCTCTGCAATTTTGAGCAGCCACTTTGCACAGTTGTTACCACAAGTCGATACATTGAACACTTTCTCCGGCTCAAACTTTACCAAAATCAGTGTCTTTACGCCACCAGACAAACCAATCGGTGGAATTTTGCCCAAGACCGGGCTGTCAATGATACCACTATCGATAACGGTAGACTTATCCACATCCTGAATCATTTCCTTGACCATCGGGTCAACGATCCAGTCTTCTTCGTAATCGTATTTGAAATAAGAAGCCGTATTGTACACCGCTTCCTTCATATCACCGTAAAAAATGTTCAGCATCTTATCACCTCATCGATGTGCGTACTTCTGCTATCATTGTACCCTCTTTCAGCTTACAAAACAAGATGCAAAAAGCTCTTGGCCTCCATTACAGAAGCCAAGAGCTTTTATCTTCTTTGTCCTACCAGATTTTATTTCCGGGGAGACTTAATCGCAGCCTGGGCGGGTGCCAAAATTACAGAGCGTTCCTCGCTTCATTTGTTCTATGTGATTGCCCTCAATCTCATAGCCTTTTTTCAAATCCGCCATGGATCAGAGGACCTACAAAGAATGTGACGAAGGCATTGGGATCCTGCTCGTGAATAATTTCCTGCAGCTCCCCGATTTCATACTTGTTCACGGCACAGAAAAGGATCTTCTTAGGGTGGTTGGTGTACGCACCGTATCCGTTCCAGAAGGTGACGCCGCGTCCCATCTTCTGCAGGATTTCAGTCTGCACAGTGGAAACATCCGTAAATATCAGGGCCGCCACATTGATGTTCTGGTCGTGAAACCTATCTGCCACCGTATACAGGATTGCCACAAAGATGATGGAGTACATCGTAGTTTCCAAATCAAAAAGGAATAGGCAGACCGAAAAGAGAACCGCATTGACATAAATAGAAAGCCGTCCGCTTTTAAAATCTGGGTATTTCTTTACCAAACACATGCATGCAATGTCCATGCCGCCGCAGCACCCACTGCCCCGCAGCGCATAACCGACACCTACACCACAGAGAATAGCGCCGAAGATGCTGTTTAGCAGCACATCTTCCACAAGGGGTGCTTTGAGCGGCGGAAGTACTGAGAGAAGCAACGTCTGCACTGCTACCGAGAGCATGGTTTTGATGCAGAACCTGCGGCTCATGACCCGGTATCCTATCAGGAACAGCGGTACATTGATGAGGAAATTGATCATACCAACAAGGTTTGCATCACTGCGGATTGCAATGAACCTACGCAGAAAAATCTCTATAATCTGAGCCAGGCCTATCACACCGCCAAAGTTGATACCATTGGGGGTGACAAACAGGTAGATACCCAAAGTCAGTAGTGTGGAGCCAAATATCAGATCAAAATACTGCTTATATGCTTTATTCATAGCACTCTTCCCGAATCTTCTGTGCATACCAACCAAAAGAATCTTTTTTGTAGCGGGCGAGGTCTCCGGTGCCGTCGTTATGTTTATTTACATAGACCAGTCCGTACCGCTTATCCATTTCACCGCCGCCCGCGCTGACCAGATCGATGATGCCCCAGACCAGATATCCCATGCAGGGAATGCCGTCCTCCAGAACGGCTTTTTTCATCTGGGTGATATGAGCATCGAGATACTCCACCCGGTAGGGGTCATGGACGGAACCGTCCACTTCCAGAGTATCCTCCACGCCCAAACCGTTTTCCACAATGAACAGCGGCTTGTGATAGCGATCATACAGATCATTCATGGTCACGCGCAGGCCGACCGGGTCGATCTGACGTCCCCATTTCGTGATCTGCAGATACGGGTTGCGCAGGGTAGTAATGGCGTTGCCATCCGCTACATTTTTCAGATGCTCCGGATCCGTGGAGATCAGCCTGGAGGAATAGTAACTGAATCCCAGAAAATCGCAGGTGTTCTGAGCCAGAAGTTCGTCATCACCCGGCTGTTCGTCCAGCGTGATGCCCAATTTTGCAAAGTAATTCCGGGCGAATCCGGAGTAACAGCCGTTCAATTGGACATCCGGAAAAATGTAATTTTTGTTGTTACTGATACGTGCTTCCATCACATCATTGGGGTTACAGGAATAGGGATAAAAGCTTCCGGCCGCCATCATACATCCAATTCGGAAATTCGGGTTGATTTTTTTACCGATCCGCACCGCGCAGGCACTTGCCACCAGCTGGTTATGCGCGGCATTGTACACGATCTGGTTGAACTCCGGGTCGTCCTTGTCCACCAGCAGGCCACCGCCCAGATAAGGGATGTGGGTGATCATGTTGATCTCATTGAAGGTCATCCAGTATTTTACCAGATTCCGGTAGCGGTCAAACACGGTGGCAGCATATTTTTCATACAGTGCAATCAGCCTGCGGTCTGCCCAGGCACCATATTTCCGGATCAGGGCTTCCGGCACATCAAAGTGGCACAGGGTGACCACCGGCTCTATCCCGTACCTACGACACTCCGTAAACAGTTCCTCGTAAAAACGCAGGCCATCTTCGTTCGGGGCGTTCTCTTCCCCGGTCGGATAGATCCGCGTCCATGAAATGGACAAACGCAGCGCCTTGATCCCGCTCTCTGCAAGAAGGCGGATATCCTCTTTGTATCGATGATAAAAATCAATTGCTTCCCGACTAGGATAATAATCGTACCGCGTTTCCAGAACGTTTCCCGGATGCAGCATGGCATTCCATCTGCCGTGGGCTGCATCCGGCAGAAAGTCAGCAGACGCAGGCAGCCTGCCGTCTTCCTGCCAGGCACCCTCGCACTGGTTAGCCGCAAGTGCTCCACCCCACAAAAAATCGGACTTAAGTTTCATAATACCTCCAACGCCCCGGGACGCATGCGCTCCCCGGGGCGAACAAAATTTTGAGATTAGTGTTTCTTCAAGATTTCCTCGTCAAAGCCAAAGAGAATCGTAAGTACACAGGATGCTACGATCGTCACGATGATTGCAATAACCATAGCCACGATGGTATCCTCAAAGATCGGCAGGGCAAACAGGGAGGAAGAGCCATACTCGTAGTTATGGGCACCCAGCAGAGCGGCCACGACACCACCGATGGCGCCGCCGAGGGAAACAGCCCACATAGGTTTCTTCAGCGGCAGGTTAAAACCGTAAATGGCCGGCTCGGTCACACTAGCAAAGATGCAGCCCACTGCAACGGACAGTGCTTCGGATTTGATTGCCTTGTCCTTTGCCTTGATGGCGATACCCAGAGAAGCGCCGCCTTCTGCCATGTTGGACAGCAGCATACCGGGGCGGAACAGGGGATCAAAACCAGTTTCCGACAGCAGCTGGATCATGGGAGCTCCCAAAGTCATGTGCATACCGGTCATGACCATGTAGGGGAACAGAGCCGTAAACAGAGCAACCGTGATGGGGCCTGCAATGTTATACAACCACAGGATCGCGGCGGTGACATAGGTACCTGCCAGCTGACCCAGAGGCGCCAGTGCAAGGATCGAGACGGCATAGGTGGCGGCCATTGTCAACGTACCGACAAAGATAGGCTTGAACACGCCGGGGATCACTTTGTTCAGGAATTTTTCCACATAATACGCAACGATTGCCAGCAGCAGCGCAGGAAGCAGAGAACTGCCGTATCCTTTCAGGGCAACATTGATACCAAACATGGTGACTGGATCGCCAGCACTTACAATAGCCGTCCATTCAGGAGCGACCAGTGCACCGGCCACGACCATGGAATACGTGGGGGTCGCACCCAGTTTTTTGGCCGCTCCATAAGCGACCAGAATGGGCATGAAATAAAATACCGCATTGCCCACGATGCTTAGCAGCGTATAAGTAGAACTGTTCGCAAAGGGAGCATAAACCTTGGAGATCAGCAGTAGGAACACCTTGATCATACCGCCGCCGATCAGTGCTGGAACCATAGGCTGTACGGCAGCGGATATGTAACCAATCACTGCCTGCCCAACCGAAATCTTTTCGCCTTTCAGGTCACCGTCCAGTTTTTCGTCCACAGCGCCGCCATCGCTGTAGCCCAGCTTCAGCACCTCTTCATAAACCTTCAGCAGATCCTTGCCGATGATGACCTGCAGCTGACCGCCCTGATAGGTGACGCCCAACACGCCGTCCAGATCATTGATAGCTTTCTGGTCTACCTTCTTGACGTCCTTGACCGTCATGCGCAGACGGGTCATGCAGTGAAATACGGAAGTAACATTTTCCTTTGCTCCAGCCAACGTCATGATATTCTGCGCCAGCTGTTTGAAATTTTTTGCCATTGTAACATCCTCCAAAAAATCTTCCTGGATGGTAACGGACAGAATGTTCCGGTTCAGTTCCGTACCGGAAACCCCATCCAAACGGTTCAGTTCTTCTAGATCTGCCATACCGCTGTCTTTCACAGTGACATACAGGTGCTCTCCGTCAAAACGTTTTCGTGCAACATTGCCTTCACCACCGATGTGATGTATGATAGTTTGAAAGAATGCATCCTGTTTCATGGCTAATCCTCCTGATTTTTTATCTGAAAAACGATGCGGGCCCTGCACCGCTGTTCATTCAATATGTAATAAAAGATCCGGGCACAAAGCGCCTTCAAACCACCTGAAAACGCAAGCGTTTTCAGGTCGGATGCGCTCTGTCCCCGGATCACGTCCCGCAAATGGCGAGTGCCGCTCCAAGCAACGGAAGCTGTTTATGTATTTTTCTGGCAGACGCGGTTGATATGCAACATCAAATAGAGAAGCTCCTCATCATTACAGCACCAATTCTCCTGCTTTTGCAAGAAAGCCGCAATCTTTTTAGCACAGATATATGTTTTAGGGTAATCATTGGCCAGCATCTTTACCATGCTGCCACTCCCCGTTTCGCTCTGAGTACCGCTCATCAGCCGTTGGATGAGATAGCGGATATGCATCGTGAACCGGTAGTAACTGTAGCTGTCCTTATCCAGTTTCAGGTTCATTTCCCGCTCCACAATGGACTCCACGCCTTCCTGAATCTCCAACGCCTTTACGAGGGAATGGATCTCGCTGTTTTCGATTTCAGCATTGATCAAATGCATTGCAATGCTGACCGCTTCGGAATCCGGAAGTGAGACCCCCGTGTATTCCTTCAGGATATCCAATGCTTTTACGCCCAGATCAAACTCATTGGGATACAGATGACGGATATCATAGGCAATGGGGATCGTCAGGTTCAACCCGCTGCGAAAACGCTCCACCGCAAAGTTCAGGTGGTCGGCCAGTGTCAGCGGCAGGTTGGAGTTAAGGGTCGTATTCAGTACGACCTGCGCATCTTCTGTAATGTCGGCACTCGCCAGAAGAATCTCCTGCGGAAGAGTACTGATCATCTCAAAATAACGCGGGTCGATATCGTAAAACGTGCGGTCTATCCGCGACATATCCGTCAGTTCGTATGGAACCGCCGGAAACCCGATGCCCTTACCAATCACGATCAGTTCCTTTCCGCGGGAGTCCTGAGCAACAGCGGCACTGTTATTGATTTTCCGAACAATTCGCATAGCACCCACCCTCTCCGTTTCGGATAAAGAAAAAGCCTCGGACTGCAGTCATAATTATACCTGCAGGTATAGACACTCTACCGAGCACTATCCTTTGTTCACAAGTACAACTGACGCTTCCGAGGAATCACGTGTTGTAATAAGATGTTAACATAAAATTCATAGAGATTCCATTCGCCTTTTTTACAATTTTATCGATCATTTTTTGTGCATAAATACTTCTTCTTTTAACTTTAAACCATTCATAAATCCACCACCTTATTCGACCGATGTACGCTTTCTTTTCTATTATTGGAACCTCTTTCCGCTTACAAAACAAGATGCAAAAAAGCTCTTGGCCTCCATTACAGAAGCCAAGAGCTTTTTTCTTCTTTGTCCTATCAGATTTTATTTCCGGGGAGACTTAATCGCAGCCTGGGCGGGTGCCAAAATTGCAGAGCGTTCGGAACAACGGCACATCGCTATTTTCAATTTTTCAGTTGATTCCAAGCGCTTTCATCAGTTCAGAACGACTCTTTTCATCTTCAGAAGCCCTCTTTACATCGTCAATGCGATTTTGTTCAAAGAGCTTCTTTACCAGTAGAGCCATTTTGTTTTCACCACAGCTCTCACCTTTCACGATGCCTTTTTCAATGCCTCTGTTTTCCACTTTATCAAGCACATCACACATATTGCGTGGGCCTCCTTTCCTGTCATCGGTACTGGTATTGTATGCGTCTTCAAATCGGTGGTCATTCGTCATGATGCTTAACAACTGAAGCGTTTCCTGCACATGAGTCAAATCCTGTGAGCTTGGCACATAGTCGCCATTCTCTCTTTTCTGTACAAAGTAGTCTGCAACGACCTTGAAATCGCTTTGGAACAATTCTACCTGCTCACGAGTCAGATACGCAATCTGGAACAGGTTGATTTTATAATCGTTGACGTATGGCTCAAACTCTTTTGGGACATTCAATCGTTCTTTCAGAGAAAGCGGCCCACTCCACGGTTTTTCATGTCCAAAATAGAGAACCAGCGTCACGACTGGGTAGCGACTCCCTGTATCATTATCTCCCAGAAGCTACGCCCGATACTCTGCACCATCATAACCTATCACTCGGAGCGGCATGTCCGGGTCAGAAGCTGTTTGGTTCTCAAATCCGATACACGCCACCCGGATATTACCATTCTTCCATCGTTTGGCAACATCACGTTCAATTTCATGGAGTCTGCCATCTGCTTTATAATAGGTGCGCGGAGCCTGATCTTCCAATTCGTCTGCACCTAAAACTTGCCTTCCGTTGAATAGCAGTACATTTACAATATCGGAGAATACATCATTGTAGGATTCCAGAATCTTTTCAGATGCGTCTTTTTCTGCCACAGACTCACCGCCTTTCTTTTTTCTTATATTACCACATCACACAGACTGAATCAATCACGCCCATGTGAACTTTTCACTCTACCACTTGCTAAATCCAGAAATCCACAGCTCCACACCATATCATCCTTCCGCCATCTTATTTAACTCCGAGTTCTTGAACATCCGAATCACATTTTAGATGAGGCAGTTTGACACTCAATTCGTCCACAGTCATTGTGCTTCCCTTCCTCGACTGTCAAAACCCATTAGTAGTGTTAGTAGCATTTATTTCTTTAGCCTGAGACGAACTTCTTCCTTCTGCGTAGCAGGAATCATTCTTGTATTCTAAGGCGAATAAGAAATATTACGAACCCGATATTGATTATCCCTCGGAAAGTGCTATAACGGTTTATACATTATGCTCATTTTTGCAGAGAGAGGACGAAAAAGTATGTCTAAGTTGCACGTGTGCATTGATGAAACATGGCTATTCAAGGTTGTTGAAGGTAATGTATTTGATCGTTTTCTATCAAATCCACACTACTTTCGCTTATTGTACCCTCATTGTGCCCTCAAAACAAGACGCAAAAATCCAACCAGCTCATCGTTGAAAAAGCCTACCGACAAAAATCCCTCCACTTTCTTCTGGCTGAAAGCGGAGGGACTGCTTATCACTGAGCAGATTCAATTGTAATCACAGGGTTATCATTTGCGCACAGATACGGCAAAAGTTTTGTCATATCCTTTCCGGGGATTTTGATGTCTCCGTACCAGCCTAACACTTAGCACAAAATCACTTCTTCATCCAATGCTTGAGCCAGTATTCATAGACCCCAACATATTCCCGATAGGCCCCTGTTTTGTCCGGCGTACAAAACAACCGCCATGCCTGCTGAAGAAATGGCTTTGACCATTCACTTATAGGCTTTCTGGCTTTCAGAAATTTTACCAGCTGACTGTAAGCGGTTTCACGATTTTGCGGTAAAAAGGAATGACCTGAGGACAGTGCAAAACTTTTCCTCAGGTCTTTTCAATAAGATAATATATAAATGAAATTCTACAAAATACGCTTCGGCCTGTGCCGGGTGTGTCGGTTGTGTCGATCTTCCGTAAACCTCAATCGTGCAAATCCTGCTTTTCAGGCCATATAACAGGCAAAATATGCCATATAGTAAAAGGATTTCCGAATCTTTTGACACATTCGGCACATTCAACACATGACCTTATGGACAGATTTTTGAGCGGATTCCTACTACTACGGTGAGATTATTCCAATCCCTTCTATGGATTTTCTGGTTCCGTGAAGCCTTGAACGCTTTGGCATCTTCAAATGGAATTACGAAACGAGCCAGCTCCATGAAACCGTCCATCGTACAGGATGTCATATTGATGCCTTTCACCTCGGACAGTTGGAAATCCAGCACCCACCGAAATTCCTCATTGCTTACAGGCGTAATCTGTGCTACGCAGCTGTTAATAAGTTTCCTGCTGACATCCGTTTTGGCCGCTTTCTGCCACTCATCCAGCTTCTGGGAAATCAGCTTCATATCAATGCTCCCACTGCGTTCGTCCTCCTGTTCGATGCTTTCGTACTGGGATTGCAACTCAGCGATCCGCGCATCCAGTCCCTTGCGGCGATCCACCAGTTCCTGCTTCGTGATAACTCCGTCAGCGCACAGGTCAATATACCTGCCCAGCCGTTCTTTCTGTTTGGCGATACTGTTTTCCAGCATTGCCTTTTTGGAAATGCGCACAGTCTTTTCCTCTGCCATGCAGCGGTTCAGAATCCGGTATACCTCTTTGACGGTTTTACCTTTATCAAACGTCAGATTCTGGAACACCTTGGATGCCATCAGATCCAGCTTCCATTCACTGATGGCTTTGATCTGGCAGCTGATGCCCAAATCCAGACCATGCTCCTGTAAGTAGCTGATGCTTGGCCTGCGTGTACGGCGGTAGCACTGAAATCCGTGAACAACTGCCCCATCACGGTTTACTCTCCATTTGAACTGGATAAATCCAGCTCCGCAGCTGCACCGCAGCTTTGCTGTCCAGACAGATTTTGGCGTATTCCGCATATATTTGTGCTTTTTGCCGTTCTCGTTGATGACCCGTGCAGAGCGGGACAGCAGAATCTGCTGACATCTGTCCCACATCTCTTCTGATACCAACGACTCAAAATCCCCTTTCACATAGACATAGCTGCTCTCATCCGGATTTTTTATACGTTTCTGCGTCAGATAGCCATCACTGTGGGATTTGTTATAGCAGATGCAGCCTTTATAGGTCGCATTATGCAAAACGCGGCTCACTTTGGAAGCGTCCCATGATACATGACCACCTGCATCCAGCCGTCCCAGCCGATATAACTCGTTCACGATTTGAGTAAGCCCCTTTTCGCCATCCGAATACATCTGAAAAATCAACCTCACCGTTTCGGCCTGATCTGGGTCCGGAACGTAGGTTCCGTTCTCCCTGCGGTATCCCAAAATGTTTCCACTGCCATATAAAACATGTTTTTCCCGGCTGATTTTTTTGTCCAGCCTTTACTCGCTCCGAAATCTTTCGACTTTCGTCCTGCGCCATAGAGGACATGATCGTCAGACGGAGTTCTCCATCGTTGGTCGCTGTATTGATGCCATCATTGATGAAAAACACGTTGACCCCCATTGCCTTCAGTTCACGGGTATAGGACAGGGCATCCACCGTACTGTATCCACGAAATATCCTCTGGCCCAGAAATGCCGATTGCCATACTTGTACTTCAAATTCGCATGTCTGTCGAAAATCATCAGGCTACTTTTTCCTTTAAGATAGCCCATGACGTAAGAAATGCTATACTTTGGAGAAAAACTTATCAACATATGGATGTGGTCAGGACATCCCTCTGCTGCGCCGAACACAAGGCGGTCAAACTGCTCCGGGAGCTGGAGGACATCGACCTCATCGAACGCAAACGCCGTGGTCTGGGCAGACCCAGCCTACAGCAAGAAGTTTTTGGAAGAACACCGGGAACAAATCACGCTACACAAGGCGGCAAAAGCCGCTTTTGACGAAGCGAGTTTGAAAAAGTTGCCAAAGGTAAAAGAACTGGATACCGAATACTCCGCACTGCTTTCTCAAAAGAAAGCTGCCTATCCGAAGTACCGCAAGGCACGGGATGAAATGCAGGAATTAAAAAAAACACACAGAAGAATGTAGAGTTGTTCTTCGCCGAGAAAAAAGACACCAAGGAAAAATCGCAGACCCGTTAAACAGAAAACACCGAGGATCTTTCCCATTTTGGGGAGAGAGTCCTCGGTGTTCTTTTTAAGAACTTGAGTGAAGAAAAACCACCAGCTAAGCTGGTGGTTGTGAATCGCTCAAGCACTCAACCAAAACCCTCCCCGGCAAAACCATTCAGTTTCACCGGGGAGGGTTTATCATACGTTTATCTTCCCATGTTTTGCACGATTAGTGCATCCTCATGCAACAATCTTACTTTCTGGGATTTTTGATAGCAGCCTGTTCTGCACTTTATAAACAGAGAGCACAAGAAAACGCACATTTACGTTATTTATTTTTTCAAACATTCGATTTTTTATTCCTTTCGTAATATTTTCAGAAAAAAACACATTTTTGCTTTTACAGTTTTCGGAACAAACTACAACGCATTTTTTCATCTTTTTTCCATCCATTTTTTCTCGAAAATGGAACTTCAAAAAAATTTCCATATCACAAAAAGGAGGTGTTTTTCCACATGAACGCACCCATACAGTTGAAAATCCGAGGTCACACCAAATGATGCTGGACTACTTTTATGGTCAGTCGGGCGAATTGTTCTCCTATTTCCGCATCCCCAAGGCACTGTTCCAAGACCACCGCTTCCGGCAGCTCTCCACCGATGCCCGGACACTGTACGGCATCCTGCTGGACCGCATGAGCCTGTCGGTCAAGAACGGCTGGCTGGACGAGCAAGGTCGGGTGTATATCATTTACACCGTCCGCGAAGTGCAGGAATCTCTCTGCTGCGCCGAACACAAGGCGGTCAAGCTGTTCCGGGAACTGGAGGACTTCGACCTCATCGAGCGCAAACGCCGTGGTCTGGGCAGACCCAGCCTGATCTACGTCAAGGACTTTTCCTCCGGCTTGCCAAAAGCGCAAGTACAGAATTGCCCAAACGGCAATTCAGGCGCTGCCGAAAGCGCAACTCTGGAACAGCCAAAACCGCAAGCAAATAAGACTGATAAGAATAAAACTGAGTGTAACGATCCTGACCCTATCTATTCCGGGGGCATCCGGGAGCAGCTTGAGGACTATTTTTATCAGGTATTAGAGGTAGACCTTCTGCTCCGGCTCTGCCCGGACGAGGAGGATACTATCTATCAGATCGTAGACCTACTTGTGGACACCTGTTCCACCAAACGCAAGATGTTGCGGATTGCCGGAGACGACAAGCCCACCGAGGTGGTACGCAGTCGGCTGAAAAAGTTGAACGCCGACCACATCCGTTTCGTGCTGGATTCGCTGGCAGAAAACACTGCCCCGGTGCGGAACATGAAGCAGTATCTGCTGGCAATGCTCTACAATGCGCCCACCACCATGAACCTCTACTATCAGA
>OIGJ01000291.1_pt1 | contig 15025 bp, 9 predicted proteins | sample 1582271 | NCBI WGS metagenome assembly OIGJ01 (sample SAMN02674607, study PRJEB24791) | human gut metagenome, SKBSTL069 | isolation source: stool | host: Homo sapiens | place: USA
CTTTCCCTACACGACGCTCTTCCGATCTAATTGAAACCATGTCCTCCATATCTGAAAAATACAGTTCATGTATCAGGTTTCAGTGAGGAACGTCTGAAACTGAAACATCCGGGAACAAAGGCAAGAGTGATTCAGATGCTTGAGAAACAGATTGTGACAAGGGATGTTCTGGAAGAGGTTCCATGGATAGAATCGGATGGTGAGAAATATTTTGCTCCGGACGGGGAATATCAGAAGATTGCAGTGATCGAGCGTCATAAGAATACGGGCAAGATGGGAGTGGGCATTGTAAAAGGCTATGGAATCCGCGGCGGAGCCATTGCTTCCAGTGTTTCTCATGATTCCCACAATATTATTGTAGTAGGAGATAATGATCGTGATATGGCTATTGCTGTAAAAGAAATGATGCGGACGCAAGGTGGTTATACTCTGGTATGCAATGGAGAGATTTATGGAACCTTACCACTTCCTGTCATGGGACTGATGAGCGATGCCGGCTATGAGAGTGTAAACGAAGCACTTGCAAAAATGATTCCGAAGGCCCATGAGATGGGAGTGAAAGCTGGTGCGGCCACTTTGATGAGTTCTTTCAATGACATCAGTGGAGTACCTGGGTCAGCTAATCCTTATATCATGACCGAGATATTAAAGAAACGCTGGAAACATGACGGGTTCATTGTGTCTGACTGGGGGGCTGTGGAACAGTTAAAGAATCAGGGATTAGCCGCTACAAAGAAAGATGCTGCTCGGTATGCTTTTAATGCGGGGCTTGAAATGGATATGATGTCTCATGCCTACGATCGTCATCTGAAAGAGCTTGTAGAGGAAGGTAAGGTAACAATGGCACAAGTTGACGAATCAGTCCGTCGAGTATTGCGTGTAAAATTCCGTCTGGGTTTGTTCGAACGTCCTTATACTCCGGTTACTAATGAGAAGGATCGTTTTTTCCGTCCGCAAAGTATGGCTGTGGCCGCTCAACTGGCAGCAGAATCAATGGTGCTGTTGAAAAATGACAATCAGATATTACCACTTACAAACAAAAAAAAGATTGCCGTAGTAGGTCCAATGGCAAAAAATGGTTGGGACTTATTGGGTTCCTGGTGCGGACATGGAAAAGATACGGATGTGGAAATGCTCTATGATGGGTTGACTGCCGAGTTTGGAGGAGACGCCGAATTACGTTATGCAATGGGATGCAAACCGCAGGGCAATGACCGTTCAGGTTTTGCTGGCGCATTGGACGTTGCTCGTTGGTCTGATGTAGTCATTGTTTGTTTGGGTGAGATGCTTACCTGGAGTGGTGAGAATGCTTCCCGTTCTACGATTGCTTTGCCACAGATTCAGGAAGAATTGGTGAAAGAACTAAAGGAGGCTGGTAAACCTATTATATTGGTGCTTTCTAATGGACGTCCCTTGGAGTTAAATCGCATGGAACCTCTTTGTGATGCTATATTGGAGATATGGCAACCGGGAATAAATGGTGCGCGTTCAATGGCAGGAATTTTATCCGGACGTATCAACCCTTCCGGTAAACTAGCCATGACGTTCCCTTATTCCACAGGACAAATTCCTATTTATTATAATCGCCGCAAGAGCGGACGCGGACATCAGGGATTTTATAAAGATATAACAAGCGATCCGTTATATCCGTTCGGGCATGGATTAAGTTATACCGAATTTAAGTATGGCACTGTTACCCCTTCTGCTACTAAGGTGAAGCGCGGCGATAAACTGTCGGCAGAAGTGACCGTCACCAACACCGGTGCCCGCGACGGAGCAGAGACTGTTCATTGGTTTATTTCCGATCCTTATTGCTCTATCACCCGTCCGGTGAAAGAACTGAAACACTTTGAGAAACAACTTATCAAAGTCGGCGAAACGAAGACTTTCCGTTTCGACATCGACCTGGAACGTGATTTCGGTTTTGTCAATGAGGATGGTAAACGCTTCCTTGAAGCCGGCGAATATCATATTCTGGTACAAGGACAGACCGTTAAAATAGAACTGATAGACTAAAAATGTAAAGAACAAAAGTGTGTGAAGAGCTGATAGCTAAGTTGGTTTTTTACACATGCTATATTAACACAGAATCACCATGAAAAAGAAAATAGGAGGCATAGGTTTATGTATGCTATGGAGCATATTAACCTGTGCACAGACAATCACTCCCCAAGCCGAACAACGTGCGAAGGACATTGTAACAAAAATGACTTTGCAAGAGAAAATAGAGTATATCTCCGGATATACCAGTTTTTCTCTGCGTGCCATTCCCCGTTTGGGAATACCTGAAATCAAGTTGGCTGACGGGCCGCAGGGAATTCGTAATCATGCTCCCAAGAGCACTTTATATCCTTCCGGAATACTTTCCGCTTCTACTTGGAACCGGGAATTACTTTATAAGTTAGGGCAAGGCTTGGGACAGGATGCCAAGGCAAGAGGAGTTAATATCCTGTTGGGGCCGGGCGTGAATATCTATCGTGCTCCATTGTGCGGCCGTAACTTTGAATACTTCGGTGAAGACCCTTACTTGACAGGTGAAACGGCGAAACAATATATCCTGGGAGTACAATCGGAAGGAGTCATTGCTACAATCAAACACTTTGCTGCCAACAACCAGGAATGGAGCCGCCACCATGCCAGCTCTGACATAGACGAACGTACTTTGCAGGAAATCTATTTCCCGGCTTTCCGGAAAGCAGTACAGGAAGCCAATGTCGGCGCCGTAATGAACAGCTACAATCTGTTGAACGGTGTCCATGCCACCGAACATAAATGGCTGAATATTGATGTCTTGCGCAATCTTTGGGGCTTCAAAGGTATTCTGATGTCGGACTGGACTTCTGTATATTCCGCCGTAGGCGCTGCTAACGCCGGACTTGACCTCGAAATGCCGAAAGGACGTTTTATGAATTTGGAGAATCTGTTGCCTGCTATCAAAGCCGGCACAGTGACAGAAGAAACCATCAACCTGAAAGTACAACACATCCTGCAAACTTTGATTGCTTATGGTATGCTGGATAAGGAACAGAAAGACAGTAATATTCCGTTGGATAATCCATTCTCTCGCCAAACAGCTTTAGAACTGGCACGCGAGGGAGTAGTATTGTTGAAGAATGAAGCAAACTTGCTCCCGTTGAAAGGAAAAACAGCCGTAATGGGTCCTAATGCAGATTTGATACCTACCGGTGGCGGCAGTGGTTTTGTCACTCCTTTTTCTACCGTCTCAGTGGCTCAAGGCTTGAAAGAATTGAAGAAAAAGAATCTGTTACTATTGACGGATGATGTGATTTATGAAGATATTGTCCATGAGTTTTATACTGATGCTAATCGTCAGATGAAAGGCTTCAAAGCTGAATACTTTAAAAACAAGACTCTTTCGGGCCAGCCTGAAGTAATACGCACGGAATCCTCTGTTGATTATGACTGGGGATATGGAGCACCTTTGGACGGCTTTCCGACAGATGGCTTCTCTGTCCGTTGGACAGCCTGCTACATGCCACAAACTGACGGGCAGTTGAAACTTCATATCGGTGGTGATGACGGTTATCGTCTGTTTGTGAATGACAAGCATATTACAGGAGATTGGGGAAATCATTCATACTCTAGCCGTGAAGTTGAACTGCCGGTTGAGGGTGGTAAGGAATACCGTTTCCGGATTGAATTCTTTGATAATATTTCTTCGGCCATCATTCGTTTTAATGCTTATAGCCTTAATGAGGCGAAACTTCGTCAAGGATTGGCAAAGGTGGATAATGTTGTGTTCTGCACAGGTTTCAATAGTAATACCGAAGGCGAAGGCTTTGACCGTCCGTTTGCCTTGCTTCGCTATCAAGAATTGTTTATCAAGAAGATTGCGTCTATGCATCCCAATGTTGTGGTTGTACTGAATGCCGGTGGCGGTGTGGATTTCACCAACTGGTATGATGCTGCAAAAGCGATTCTTATGGCCTGGTATCCGGGGCAGGAAGGCGGCCAGGCGATAGCTGAAATCCTGACCGGTAAGATTTCTCCAAGCGGAAAGCTACCGATTTCTATCGAGCGGAAATGGGAAGATAATCCGGTGTACGGCAGTTATTACGAGAACTTAAAGGCGGAGATTAAGCGTGTAGACTATTCTGAAGGTGTTTTTGTCGGTTATCGTGGATACGACCGTTCGGGAAAAGAACCTTTCTATCCGTTTGGCTACGGTTTGTCCTATACTACTTTCGCTTATAGTAATATGGCTGCGGAGAAAACGGGTGAGCATCAGGTTACCGTTAGCTTTGATATAGAGAATACAGGTAAGATGGATGCTTCGGAGGTGGCACAAGTGTATGTGCATGATGTACAGTCTTCTGTTCCCCGTCCGTTGAAAGAACTGAAAGGATATGAAAAGGTATTCTTGAAGAAAGGGGAGAAGAAGCGGGTTTCTGTTGTGCTGGATGAGGATGCATTCTCTTTTTACGATATGAATCAACACCGCTTTGTAGTGGAAAAAGGAGACTTTGAGATCTTAGTCGGTCCTGCTTCCAGTCAATTGCCTTTAAAGGCTATGGTTGAACTGTAATGACCGAATGATAAACAAATAAATATATAATGAAAAAAACACTTTTATTGGGAGCGTCTCTGTTATGTTCCGTTTTTATAATGGCAACAGAGATTCTTTTTCAAAAAGCAGAAATAAAGTCTATCATGCGAAAGGTGGCGGATTGGCAGATTGCCAATCCACACCCCGCTCCTGAACATGACGACTTGAACTGGCCGCAAGGCGCTCTTTATGTCGGCATGGTGGATTGGGCGGAATTGGCTGAAAAAGAAGACAATGATGATACATATTATAAGTGGCTGACTCGTATCGGGCAGCGGAATTGTTGGCAGCCGGACAAACGGTTTTATCATGCTGATGACATCGCTGTTTCACAGTCCTTTTTGGATTTATACCGCAAGTACAAAGATGAAGCAATGATTATCCCTACGCTCGCCCGTACGGAATGGATTGTCAATCATCCGTCCGAAGGCAGTTTCAAGCTGGTGGAGGGAGACTTAAAGACCTTGGAACGTTGGACTTGGTGTGACGCTCTCTTTATGGCTCCCCCTGTATATGCCAAACTGTATATGCTGACCGGAGAGAAAAAATATATCAAATTTATGAATCGTGAGTATAAAGCGACTTATGATTACCTGTTCGATAAAGAAGAAAACTTGTTCTACCGTGACTGGCGTTATTTTGATAAGCGCGAAGCCAATGGTAAGAAAGTCTTTTGGGGACGTGGCAACGGTTGGGTGCTTGGTGGCCTGGTTGAAATATTAAAGGAACTGCCCAAGAAAGATGAGAACCGCAAATTCTATGAGGAATTATTTGTAAAACTGGCTACACGTGTTGCCGGATTACAGCATCCGGACGGTTTCTGGCATGCCAGTCTCTTGGATCCTGCCTCTTATCCATCACCGGAAACGAGTTGCACTACTTTCATTGTCTATTCCATTGCTTATGGAATAAACGAAGGTTTATTGGATAAGGAAATTTATCTTCCTGTAATGATAAAAGGCTGGAATGCATTAGTCTCGGCTGTGGAACCGAATGGGAAACTGGGTTATGTGCAGCAAATCGGTGCCGACCCGAAGAAAGTGACTCGTGACATGACGGAAGTTTATGGAGTTGGTGCTTTTTTGATGGCAGGCAATGAAATTTACAAAATGGCGAGATAATCTGTTCCCTCTGTGAAGATAGTAGACAATAATCATAAAAACGTTGTACTGTGATGAAAAAATTCTTATTGACATGCATAGCCGTAGCCTGTAGCCTTGTGGCTGTAGCCGAAGAACTGCTCATCGAAGCAGAAAGCTTCAGCCAGCGAGGCGGCTGGGTGCTCGACCAGCAGTTCATGGATCAAATGGGTTCGCCCTATCTCATGGCACATGGTATGGGCATTCCTGTGGCGGATGCTACGGCAGAAATCAACATTTCCCAGGCGGGCACTTACTACGTATATGCCCGTACTTACAACTGGACTTCACCTTGGACCGATGCTGAGGGCCCCGGAAAGTTCCGCCTGGCTTTAGGCGGCAAATTGCTGAAAGCTACATTAGGACATACCGGTAATTCCTGGCAATGGCAATTTGCCGGAAAGACAGTATTGAAAGCAGGGACTACTATCCTTGCCCTGAAAGATCTCACCGGTTTCGACGGTCGTTGCGATGCCATTTACCTTACGACCGATGCGAACACGCAGCCCGCTACCTGGGATGCGGCAGAGACAGCCGCACTTCGTGCCCGCTTGCGACAACAACAGACGGTGCCCGCTCATCAATACGACTTTGTGGTAGTAGGAGGGGGAATAGCCGGAATGTGTGCTGCAGCATCTGCTGCCCGATTAGGTTGTAAGGTAGCACTAGTGAACGACCGTCCTGTATTGGGCGGCAATAACTCGTCAGAGATTCGTGTACATCTCGGCGGTATCATCGAAATGGGACCTAATCAGGGATTGGGGCGTATGATACGTGAATTCGGTCATGAACGTTCCGGCAATGCACAACCGGGTGACTACTACGAAGACCAGAAGAAAGAAGACTTTATAGTTGCCGAAAAGAACATTACTCTTTATGCCTCTCAGCGTGCGGTAGCCGTGAAGATGCAAGGAGACCGCATTGCGTCAGTCACTATCCAGCACATCGAGACGGGCGAACAAACTGAACTTACTGCTCCTCTCTTTAGCGACTGCACAGGTGATGCTACCATAGGCTATTTAGCCGGTGCCGATTGGGCTATGGGACGTGAAGGCCGCGATGAATATGGCGAGAGCCTTGCTCCCGAGCAACCCGACTCATTGGTGATGGGGGCTTCTATACAATGGTATAGTAAGGACATGAAGAAGAAAACCTCATTCCCTCATTTTGAATATGGCGTGCGCTTTGACGCTGAAAACTGTGAGCCTGTAACCATGGGCGAGTGGAAATGGGAAACGGGTATGAACCGTAATCAAGTCAGCGAAGCTGAACGTGTACGCGACTATGGACTTTTGGTGATATATTCCAACTGGAGCTATCTGAAGAATCACTATAAAGACCATAAGAAGTATGCCAACCGTTCCCTCGACTGGGTGGCGTATGTTTCAGGCAAACGTGAATCACGCCGTCTCTTGGGCGACTACGTACTGTCACAGGACGATATAGACAAGAATGTGGCGCACGAGGATGCTTCGTTTACCACAACTTGGAGCATCGACCTTCACTTCCCCGACAGCGTGAACAGTGTCCGCTTTCCCGGCAATGAATTCAAGTCGGCTACGGTGCATCGTTGGATTCATCCTTATGCCGTTCCCTATCGCTGTCTCTATTCGCGCAATGTGGACAACCTCTTTATGGCAGGCCGCAATATGAGCTGCACCCATGTAGCTTTGGGTACGGTACGTGTGATGCGTACTACCGGCATGATGGGTGAAGTAGTAGGTATGGCAGCCGGACTCTGCCACAAGCATCGTGTAGAGCCGCGCGACATCTATCATCATCACCTGCCCGAACTGAAGCAACTTATGCAAGCGGGTCTGGGCAAACGCGATGTGCCCGATAACCAACGCTTCAACGAACCCAACAAATTGTTGGAAGTTCCGGGAGCTTACATCAAACCGTAGACAAACTATGAGCAAAAAAAATATTATCACGATATTTCTATCGGCAATATGTACCTTGCCGCTTTGGGGAGGACAACAGTATTACGCTTTTCTGAAAGGTGACACGCTACGTATGGGCAATAACTATATGGAACGCGCCATGCTGTGGAATAACGGTGCGCCTGTTACTATCAGCCTTACTGACAAGCAACACGGAAAAACCATTCCGGTACAGGGCAAACAACCCGATTTCTCGATTGTGAAAGGTATCCCTACGGACGCCACATTCACCGTGAACGAGATACCGACGAACGGCATCCACGCCAGTTATCTGCAGGCTACCGTGGCTTGCACTATCGGTTCGCTGAATATAGAGCGTCGCTATCGCATTTATGCAGACTGTCCCGCCATTGCTTGCGACACCTATCTGAAAGGGCAAGTGGAACTTTATCAGAATAAGGAGGATAACCGCTCTAACGCCGACCGCAAAAATATAGAGCACACGGCCGATATGGCTACGGGGGTGAAAACTCCCACGCTCGACAGGCTGCAACTATCCGGCAATCATTGGAGTGCCCGCACAATAGAGTTTTTCGACTACACCGATTGGAACGACAATCTGGTGGCCGGGCGTACCTGGCTTCCTTACCGTCGCAATACGTATCGTGGTAATTTGCTTTTTGCTCATGACGTAGTTACGCGTCAAGGCTTCTTTTTTTTGAAAGAGGCTCCTAGCAGCAGTACCCAATTACATTATCCGGGTTCTGACTTCGTGGCGGACTTTAGCGATTTTATGGTAGTGGGGCTGGGCGTTGCGTCTCATGATGTAAAGCCGGATAGCTGGACTCGCGTTTATGGATGCGTTACCGGCATCTATACCGGCGGCGAGCAAGAAGCGCTTACTGCCTTGCGCCTCTATCAGAAACAACTGCGCCATCATACCGCCGTACAGGATGAGATGATTATGCTCAATACCTGGGGCGACCGTAGCCAGGATGCCAAAATAGATGAGGCTTTCTGTCTGGCAGAACTAGACCGTGCCGCACGCATGGGCATCACCCTCTTTCAACTGGACGATGGCTGGCAGAGCGGAAAAAGCCCTAACTCGAAGACTGCCGGAGGTAGTTTTAAGGATATTTGGAAGAATACCGGTTACTGGACGCCCAACCCCACGAAATTCCCTCATGGTCTGAAACCTATTGTAGAGAAAGGCAAGAAATTGGGTATTCGCATCGGATTATGGTTCAACCCCAGCATACAGAATGATTTTGCCGATTGGCAAAAAGATGCGCAAGCCATTATCGGACTTTATAAGAAGTACGGCATCTGCTGTTTCAAGATAGACGGCCTGCAGATACCTACCAAGACAGCCGAACAGAATCTGCGCCGACTGTTTGATACCGTGTTGGAGCAAACCAACTATGAAGTGATTTTCAACCTCGATGCCACTGCCGGTCGTCGCGGCGGGTATCACTATATGAACGAGTACGGCAACATCTTTCTGGAAAACCGCTATACCGATTGGGGCAACTATTACCCTTATCGCACCTTGCGCAACCTCTGGATGCTGTCTCGCTATGTACCGGCGGAGAAGATGCAGATAGAGTTTCTTAATAAATGGCGTAATGCCGACAAGTATGACGCTGCCGATCCTTTTGCCCCCGCCCGTTACAGTTTCGATTACCTCTTTGCTATCACCTTGGCGGCACAGCCGTTGGCTTGGATGGAGGCTTCGAACTTGCCCGAAGAGGCTTATATTACGGCATCTCTGCTCAAGAAATACCAACCCTTGCAACTCCGGTTTCATCAAGGCGTCATACTGCCTATTGGTGAAGAACCCTCGGGACGCTCGTGGACCGGATTTCAATCGACCGTCTCCGGCACGCAAGGTTATCTTGTTGTTTACCGTGAAGACAACGAGCAAGCCAGGGGGACTATTGACACTTGGCTTCCTGAGGGTAAGAAAGTTACTTTTACCCCTGTAATGGGAAGTGGCAAAAAGTTTGCCGCAAAAGTCGGCGCACAGGGTAGAGTAAGTTTCGAGCTAAATGATAAGAACTCTTTCGCACTCTATCAATACGAAGTAAAACCATAAAAAGGCGGCTATCTGCATTCTACGCTAATCACGAATGATGTGTTAACTTCTGATTCGCAGAGTATTATGATGTGTGGAGAAGAGCATTAATATCTCTGCTGTTGGATGTTAATAGTTGAGTTGTCAGGTATTAATAGTTGGGCGGATAGGTATTAATAGTTGAGACAATGGGTATTAATAGTTTGAGACAATGAGTATTAATAGCTGATAAATGGGATATTAATATAACAACGACAAATGAAATAAAATAGGGAACTATGGTAAAAAGTGTACGTTTTCTTCTTCTCCTGATAGCATTTGTCTCCATGCAGATAGTTGCATGGGGACAGCCGCAGGAAAGACTGGTTCAAGTGCAGGTCACTCCCGACCACACCAATTGGCTGTATAAACCGGGAGAAAAAGTGAAATTCAAAGTGGCGGTATTGAAATGCAATATCCCGCAGGATAATCTGGAAGTGCGCTATGAGATTTCGGAAGACATGATGAAACCTCATCAGACAGGCAAACAGCCTTTGAAGAACGAAAAGCTTGAAATTAACGCAGGGACTATGAAAAAAGAAGGGTTCCTGCGTTGCCGTGCTTTTGTCACTTGCCAAGGGCGTGAGTATGAAGGCGTGGCTACCGTCGGCTTCTCTCCTGAGAAATTGCAACCGACCACTCCGTTGCCCGTCGACTTTCTGGAATTTTGGAAAAGTACCAAAGAAGCCGCTGAAAAGTGGGCACTGGAACCGATAATGACTTTACTGCCGGAAAGGTGCACAGATAAGGTGAACGTATATCATGTTTCCTTCGCGAACAATGACTATGCGTCCCGTATGTACGGCATCCTTTGTGTTCCGAAGGCTTCCGGGGAATATCCGGCGATTCTGAAAGTGCCGGGCGCAGGCATCCGTGCCTATAACGGAGAAGCCGAACGTGCCGGAAAAGGTTTTATTATTCTGGAAATCGGTATCCACGGCATTCCGGTCAACCTGACGGGAGATGTGTATCACCGGCTTTATAATGGTGCTTTGAAGAATTACCACTCGTTCAATATGGACAATCGGGACAAGTACTATTACAAACGGGTTTATACAGGCTGTGTGAGAGCCATTGATTTCATTTACACACTTCCCGAATTTAACGGTAATCTGGCGACTTTTGGAGGAAGCCAGGGCGGTGCGCTTTCCATTGTAATTGCCGGACTGGATGCTCGTGTCAAGGGATTGGTTTCTTTCTATCCTGCTTTGTGTGATATGGCGGGTTATACCCACGGTCGTGCAGGCGGTTGGCCGCATCTGTTTAAGGATGAGAAGAACCGGACACCGGAAAAGATTAAAACCATTCAGTATTTTGATGTAGTCAACTTTGCCCGTCAGGTTAAAGTGCCGGGATTTTATATCTTCGGATATAATGACAGAGTTTGTCCGCCTACCACCACTTACTCCACTTATAACGTGATTAATGCTCCAAAAGAACTGTTTGTAGCTGAAACGACCGCTCACTATGCCTATGCCGAACAGTGGAGCGCAGCCTGGAACTGGGTAATGAATTTCCTAAAAAATAAATCGAAATAGGCACGGATTACACGGATTAACACTGTTGTTTTACCTATTCTATTCTAAAAGCCGTGTAATCCGTGCCTGAACTTATTATATACACTAATTATAACAACATACTTAAATGAAAACAGGTGAGAAATTAAGTCTATGTCTATTGTTGCTAATCGCTTTTGCCGGAAGCGTTGCGGCACAGGAGCTGATAACGAATGTATATGGTCGCAACATCCATTCGCTGAATGGTAAATGGAATGCCATCATCGACCTGTACGACCAGGGACAACGGATGAAAATCTATGAAAACCGGCAACCGGAAGGAAATATTGATTTCTACGAATATGCGTTTGAAGGCGGGTTGCGTCTTAATGTTCCGGGTGACTGGAACTCTCAATCGCCCGAATTGAAGTATTACGAAGGCACTGTATGGTATGCCCGTCACTTTGATGCCAAACGCTTGGCAGACAAACGCCAGTTCCTTTATTTCGGTGCTGTCAGCTATCGTTGCAAAGTCTACCTGAACGGAAAAGAGATAGCAGAGCACGAAGGCGGTTTTACTCCTTTCCAAGTGGAAGTGACAGACCTGTTGAAAGACGGTGACAACTTCCTGGCGGTAGAAGTGAACAACCGCCGTACCAAAGACGCCATTCCCGCTATGGCATTCGACTGGTGGAACTATGGCGGCATCACAAGAGATGTATTGCTGGTGAAAACTCCCCGGACATTTATAAAAGATTATTTCATCCAATTGGATAAAAACACTCCAGACCGCATCATCGCGCGCGTGCATCTTTCAGATAAAAAGGCTGGTGAGAAAGTAACAGTTGCCATCCCCGAACTCAAAATCAACGCGGAGCTCACCACCGACGCAGAAGGAAGGGCGGAAACCGTATTGAATGCGAAGAGGCTGCAACGCTGGTCGCCGGAAGAACCGAAACTCTATGGCGTGACTGTATCTTCAAATACCGACCGCGTGGAAGAACAAATCGGCTTCCGCAATATCACCGTGAAAGGAACTGATATTTACCTGAACGGGAAGCCGACATTTATGTGCTGTATCTCTTTCCACGAAGAAATCCCGCAACGTATGGGGCGTGCTTTCTCGGAAGCCGATGCAGCCATGTTGCTGAATGAAGCGAAAGCGCTTGGCGTGAACATGATTCGCCTGGCTCATTATCCGCAGAATGAGTACACGGTACGCCTGGCGGAAAAGATGGGCTTCCTTCTCTGGCAGGAGATTCCCATTTGGCAAGGCATTGACTTTACAGACAATGATACCCGTAAGAAAGCGCAGAGGATGCTTTCTGAAATGATTAAGCGCGATCAAAACCGCTGCGCGGTAGGTTATTGGGGTGTTGCCAATGAAACACAGCCTTCCAAAGAACGGAATGAATTCCTTACTTCCCTGCTCGAAACGGGAAAGCAACTGGACACTACCCGCCTGTATGTTGCCGCTTTCGACCTTGTGCACTTCAATAGCGAAAAACAGCGTTTTGTAATGGAAGATTCTTTTACTTCCCAACTGGACGTCGTAGCTATCAATAAATATATGGGCTGGTATCATCCGTGGCCTGTGGAACCGAAAGACGCTATATGGGAAGTAGTGACGGACAAACCGTTGATTATCTCGGAATTTGGCGGCGAAGCATTGTACGGTCAGTCCGGTGATGAGAATGTAGTCAGTTCTTGGAGTGAGGAATACCAGGCACGTCTGTATAGGGATAATATCCGTATGTTCGACAATATCCCGAACCTGCGTGGCGTATCTCCCTGGATTCTGTTCGACTTCCGTTCCCCATTCCGTTTCCACCCCACCAATCAGGATGGCTGGAACCGCAAAGGGCTCATATCCGACCAAGGTATGCGTAAGAAAGCGTGGTATCTGATGAGAGATTATTACATGAAAAAGAGAAATAACCGATAAGTTTAGTTATATTTGAATGTGATGAAGCAATATAAGATTGTAGTGATTTGTATGTGCATACTGCTCCTTCTTGCCGGAGGAGTGTATGCGCAGCAAAAAACGGTCAGGATACTTGCCATCGGCAACAGCTTCTCCCAAGATGCCGTGGAGCAATATCTGCATGAACTTGCCGAAGCCGAAGGCATTTCAACCATAATCGGCAATATGTTTATTGGCGGCTGTTCCCTGGAACGTCATGTGAAAAATGCCCGTGACAATGCTCCTGCCTATGCCTACCGGAAAATCGGTACGGATGGAAAGAAGCGGGAAAAAGGCAAGATGTCTTTGGAAGCGGTGCTGGCAGATGAAGACTGGGATTACGTCAGCCTGCAACAGGCAAGTCCTTTTTCGGGAATGTATGAGACGTATGAAGCCTCTCTTCCCAAGCTCATAGAATATGTAAAAGTACGCCTTCCAAAGAAAACAAAGCTGATGTTGCACCAAACCTGGGCGTATGCGTCTACTTCCAAGCATAGTGGATTTAAAAACTACAACTGCAATCAACTGACCATGTATCAGGCCATTGCCGATGCAGTGAAGAAGGCGGCTAAGGTGAATAAGATAAAGATTGTCATCCCTTCGGGCACTGCCATACAAAATGCGCGCACCTCTTTCATCGGCGACCACCTGAATCGGGACGGCTATCATCTGGATGTGAAGATTGGACGTTATACCGCTGCCTGTACCTGGTTCGAACGCATCTTCAAACACAATGTAGTCGGGAATCCTTATGCCCCGGAAGGGTTGGATGAGGCGAGGAAAACTGTTGCCCAGAAAGCTGCCCATGCAGCAGTAAAGCATCCGTATAAGGTAACCGAGCTGTCTATTACTAACTAACAATGGACATTGCCGCCCGTCTTGCAGCAGAATCCACGGTATTATAGATGACTTGATTCAAATGTAAATGCAGCACACCAAAGGCGATTTGATTGCTCGTGGCAACCCGATGGTGTACTGCATTTATTTTTCGTATATTGTATGGTTTACTCCATTAAGAACTGGCGTATAGGACAATGGCGTATACCCTCGTAGCTGTTTCCGCTGAATGTATCTTCTGTTAACACTATTTTGGGATAGTTGTCCTGTATCTTTAGTAAGTTTCCAAATTCTCTTTCTGCTGTGTCGCCATCTATTTTTAAAGCGACCTGTATATATAGTTTTTCTCCATTCTTCTCTCCGATAAAATCAATTTCCTTATCTCCGTAATAGCCAACCTTAATGTCGTAACCTTTGTATAGAAGGTGGTTATACACTAGATTTTAACAAAAGTATGCTTTCTTATAGGGAAACACTTTGTTTCAACCTTTGAAACTAATAGTTTCCCTGTTTGAAACATTTCGTTTCTCGGTGAGAAACAAATGGTTTCATGGCATGAAACAAACCACGGCTTGTGGGGTGACGCCCAGTATGCTGTGGGATGACTGAAGATGACCTTTAAGCAAACTTGAGGTGTATTTATAATGAAAGCTGGAGAAAGGGATTGTTTTATCCTTCCTCCAGCTTTTATATTATTGATGAGCAGTGAATTACTTCACTTCCCAAGTATCATTAGTCATTAGCAGCTCCTGAAAATTATGATATTTTTTCTTGCCTTTGATTTCTTCGATTTGTTCAGCGACAGCATCATTGTAAGTTGGAGCATCTACATCACGGATTACACCGAGTGCAATCGGGAAGTCAGGACCTTCCATCAAAGCCAGTTTCAATTGAAGCGTATTGTCCTGGCAGTGTGCGTCGTGGATAAGGATATCTTTTTCTGTGACACCGTTCTCACCAAGTTTCACTACTTTCAGCCCGAAGCCTTCCTGCATCAATCCGAATTCCTTATTTTCACCAAATAACA
>OIGJ01000302.1_pt1 | contig 14689 bp, 18 predicted proteins | sample 1582271 | NCBI WGS metagenome assembly OIGJ01 (sample SAMN02674607, study PRJEB24791) | human gut metagenome, SKBSTL069 | isolation source: stool | host: Homo sapiens | place: USA
TATGTTGCGAGAATCGCCCAGAATACACTGGCGCCGAACATCGCAATCACATTTACCGGGGATATTCACAAGGAAACGGATTACGAGCAGATCGGACCGGCAATCGCTCAGATTCTTAGAGATGAACTGGAAACAGCACCGGAGGGATTATACTGATGAGCTACAGCGTGTACATCAAATACAGGAGTAAACGGTATAAGCTTCCGGTGAACCCGGAAGAAATCAAGAAGAAACTCGTCACCGCTGCCGAGCGTCGTGGATACGATACGAGCCAGTTGAAGTGGATCGAGCAACTCTGATCGCAATCTGCGCCTGATAACCTAAGATTATTTTGCCGGAGTGCTTAACGAACAATGAGACAACTTTAAAACAACAGCAATTATGAATTACGAAATTATTCATCAGCCCGAACAAAAATTGTTCAAGACAGAAGTAGACGGTCGCACCGCCTTTGTACAATATCGCCTGATAGGTGATTCTCTTGATATTATCCACACAATTGTGCCACAACCCATTGAAGGGCGGGGGATTGCCGCTGCTTTGGTAAAAGCTGCTTACGCCTATGCATTAGCTAACGGGATGAAGCCGAAAGCAACGTGCTCTTATGCAGTGAAGTGGTTGGAAAGACACCCGGAAATAAATGGTTAAATACTCGCTTTTGATTCGTCGGAAAAGGAAATAATATTATCTTTGTAATTGGAAATCAATGAAGAAAAATAGTGTTATGATAAAAGAAGGTGAAAAGGTAAAAGTGGATCCTAGGTTAACGGGACTCGATGAATGGATAGAGGGTACAGTAATTGATATTGAACATAATCCGTTCAAAGGCTTAGTTATAGCGATTCGTGATAAATTTAACCGTATTTTCTTTGGTGAGCAGAAATATTTTATTCCTGTAAATGAGGATAATGTATGTATGCAATAGCCTTTGATATGGTCATTACAGACCTACGTGCCAATTATGGAGAGCCTTATAACAATGCCTATTTTGAAATAAATAAAGTGTTGCGTCAGTATGAGTTTTATAATACGCAGGGTAGTGTATATCTAACAGAGAAAACTGATATGGCAAATCTTTTTCGTGCAATTGACGCATTGAAACGTATTCCTTGGTTTCAGGCGTCAGTTCGTGATCTTCGTGCGTTTCGTGTAGAAGACTGGTCGAACTTTACGGATTTTATAAAAGAAAATAAGTAGATAAGCTTTCAGGTCTGAATATGTATTCATGCCTGAAAGCTCCTTTTATTTCTCAATTACTGTTTCCACCTCTTCAACTGTGGAAAGTACTCCTTCATCGTTTTCCGTGCTTCCTCCACTGTGTATTTCACTTCCGAGTCTTTATTGAACTCATCCAGATAATTCAGATTAAGCTCGATCATCTCGTCCATGGTACACTCTTTCGTGAAATGTCCGTCCGCATAGCAATAGTGGCAATAATCTTCGTTCTTGCTACCGTCCGTTTCTTTTCCAAAAGTTGAGTCGTCTATCGGCATACCGCAACTTTGACAAAATTTTTGTTCCATCTTTTTTTGTTAGATTATAAGTTTATGTTACAAGACAAATGTAAGTAGAAATATTGGAAAAGAAGTAATCCGGTCTTGCTATTTATTCATTTATTTCTTTCCTGGTTTGCTTTTGGTGTTAATTGGTTTTCACGGGCAGCCGTTTCCACATCCAACGGGGAATCATTTTCCAGAAAAAGACCAGTATCCGGTAGCGCCAGTCGATCACTACTATCCGTTGTTTCCGCTCCAGTGACCAGGCGATGTGACGTCCCACTTTCGCTGCATCCATTAATAGCGGATAATGTTTCCCGTCGTTGAGCAAGTCGGTGGCAACAAATCCGGGACGGATATCAGTAAAACGGATATTCAGTTTTTGTAAATATGAAAGTTGTTCGAGAGCATCTATGTAAGTGTTCTGGAAGCGTTTGGTGGCAGAGTAGGCAGGAGCCACTCCAAGTCCTTTCGTTCCCGCGATGGAACTGATGACTGCCAGGTGGCCGCCTCCGCTTTTCCTGAAATAGATGAAAGCGGTATCCACCATGCGGATAAATCCCTCTACATTCGTGTATGCTGTGTTCAGCTCCACCTCCATGTTCAGATTCGTATTCTGGAAACCGATGCCCGAGCTAAGAAGAAACAAATCCATGCCGCCCACCTTGTCGATGAGCATATTCAATTTCTCGCCTGCATCTTCCTGGGTTACGTCCAACGTTTGAATTTGAATCTGATCCGGTGCTGCCCGTTGCAGGTTTTCGAGAGCAGATTGCCGTCTGCCGGCTACTCCGATTTGCCATCCATCCAGTAACAGACATTTTGCAACTTCTTGTCCGATGCCGGAGGTAGCGCCAATGATAATGGCTTTTTTCATTACTGATTTTTTTAGTAAGTTATAGGTTCAATAAATGTCGTATGGCCTGCCAGGGTGCATAAAGCAACATCCTCGGTCCGGAGAAACGCATCACCTGTCGCATTCGTTCGCGCATGACGGGTTTGTAACAATGTACGGTGCATTCTTTGCATGCACTCTTCTTCTCTCCAAACGGACAATGGTCGAGACGTGCGTGGGCATAGCGGAGCAACTCTTCACAGTCGGCACAAAGAATTGTATTTTTTTCTTTTTTCCGGCAATAGAGGCGGATCATCAACTCTACCGTTTTCTTTTCGTGCGCAATGCGTGATGCTTTCATCTCTTTCTTTTTTACACTTTGGAATGACAAAGATAGCGAAGATTATGCAGAAATGCAGGCGTATTCTGTTAAAATACACCTTCTTCTTTTTTCTATTTTGAAAAGCACCCTTTCATTTTGGTAGGGTATTTAGAGATTACTTTTTCAAAATGAAAAAAATATTGCATTGATTACAAGCTAATTATCAGAATCCTTTTCATTTTGGCATACTCTTGGCTATGAGGGGAACATACAAAATGATTCATGAGTTATGGAAGAGTACATTTCAGATAACAGTCTGTATATTCGGAGTAAGAATAATAGCATGATTAACCGGAAGATGATAGGGCGCGTGTTGGGTATGTTGCTATTTATCGAATTGGGGATGTTCTTACTTTGTGCCGGAGTGTCGGCTGGTTACGGGGAAAGTGATTATAAATACTTTCTTTACACCTGTATCATCAATGCTGTGGTAGGCGGATTGTTACTGCTCTACGGACGGGGAGCGGAGAATAAGATGAGCCGGAGAGACGGATATTGTGTGGTCACTCTTTCATGGGTGTTTTTTACCTTTTTCGGCATGCTTCCTTTTTATTTTAGCGGAAGCATTGATACGATAACCAATGCCTTTTTCGAAACCATGTCCGGGTTTACCACTACAGGAGCTACTATTCTCGATGATATTGAATCCCTTTCCCACGGTATGCTTTTCTGGCGAAGCCTGACGCAGTGGATCGGTGGTTTGGGGATTGTGTTTTTCACGATTGCCATTCTTCCTATCTTTACCACGGGAGGAGTGCAACTCTTCTCTGCTGAATCTACGGGAGTGACGCACGACCGTACCCATCCGAAAATCAATGTCATGGCCAAGTGGTTGTGGACAATTTATCTGGTATTGACAGTTTCGGAAACTGTCTTATTGATGTTTGGGGGCATGAGCTTGTTTGATGCCATTTGCCAGTCGTTTGCCACTACTGCTACGGGCGGATATTCTACCAAGCAGAACAGTATATCTTACTGGAATTCTCCGTATATAGAATATGTGGTGGCTATCTTTATGATTGTTTCCAGTATCAACTTCTCTTTGTTTCTGATGTGTTTGAAAGGAAAAGTCGGTCGTTTATTCAAAGATGAAGAGTTACACTGGTTTCTGGCGTCAGTGGGTATCTTGACTTTTCTTATCACGTTGGCGCTCGTCTTTCAAAATCATTATGACTGGGAACTGGCTTTCCGGAAAGCATTGTTCCAGGTGTCTACGGTGCATACTTCCTGCGGTTTTGCTACGGATGATTATAATATGTGGCCTCCTTTCACGTGGTTACTGTTGTTTATTGCGATGCTTTCGGGAGGGTGTACGGGTTCTACCAGTGGAGGTATCAAGAATATGCGGTTGCTGATTGTGGCACGTGCCATTCGGAATGAGTTCAAACATCTGCTCCACCCGAATGCCGTGCTTCCCGTACGTATCAATAAGCAGACGGTGTCTTCTTCTATTGTAACTACCGTATTGATTTTCTTTGCTTTTTATCTGGTTCTGATCCTGATTGGGTGGACGGCTCTTTTGTTTTTGGGAGTTGGCTTTTCCGAGTCCGTCAGTACGGTTATTTCGAGTATAGGCAATGTCGGTCCGGGATTGGGAACTTGCGGGCCTGCATATTCGTGGAATTCTTTACCTGATCTGGCAAAGTGGATACTTTCTTTTCTGATGCTGGTGGGACGTCTGGAATTGTTTAGTGTACTCCTGTTGTTTTATCCGGGATTCTGGAAGAATAGATAAACTGTAAATCATGAACGGGCTTCTGAAACATCGTTGGAAGGGTTTGTGGTTGACGGAAACAATCTGTATCTTTGCAGCATGAAAAAGTTATTGTGTCCGCAATGCAAGATTGCAGCTATGTATGTGAAGAATGAACAGGGTGACAGGCTGCTGGTTTATGTGCTCGAAGATGGTGAAGTCGTTCCCAAATATCCGGAAGATTCGATGGAAGGGTTCGACTTGACAGAGGTTTTCTGCCTGGGTTGTTCGTGGCATGGTTCGCCTAAACGACTTGTTAAGTGATTAACGGTTTAGTGTTTAATCACAATTTTTTGATTTATGTCAACTAAAAGAGGAACGCAAATCAAGAACTAATTCATTGAATTTTCCGTATCTTTGCATCCGATTTTAGAACATAGACGTATGGCAACTTCTAAAGAAATGACGGCAGGGCCGGCATTACCTCTCATTTTAAAGTTTACGCTGCCGCTTTTACTCGGCAATCTGTTGCAACAAACGTATTCGCTTGTTGATGCTGCAATTGTAGGAAAGTTTTTAGGAATTAACGCGTTAGCTTCTGTTGGAGCTAGCACATCGGTGGTGTTTCTTATTCTCGGGTTCTGCAATGGATGTTGCGGAGGTTTCGGAATACCCGTTGCGCAGAAGTTTGGGGCGCGGGATTACAGTACGATGCGCAGTTATGTGGCCGTCAGTCTGAAACTGGCTGCGGGAATGTCTGTGGTGATTGCTCTTCTCACCTGTATTTTATGTGAGGATATTCTTCGGATCATGCGTACGCCGGAGAATATTTTCGAAGGGGCGTATGCTTATTTGCTTGTCACGTTTATTGGTGTGCCGTGTACTTTCTTCTATAATCTTCTTTCGAGCATTATCCGTGCGTTGGGAGACAGTAAGACGCCTTTTTGGTTTCTGCTGTTTGCGGCTGTTCTGAATATCATTCTTGATTTGTTCTGTATTTTGGTACTTGGCTGGGGAGTGGCGGGAGCTGCTATTGCTACTGTCTTTTCGCAAGGATTGTCGGCTGTTCTCTGCTACATTTATATGTACCGGAAGTTTGAAATATTGCAAGGTACTCCGAAAGAACGCCGGTTCCAGTCGAAACTGGCTAAGACACTGCTTTACATTGGTGTGCCTATGGGATTGCAGTTTTCTATCACGGCTATCGGCAGCATCATGCTTCAGAGTGCGAATAATGCATTGGGAACGGCGTGTGTGGCAGCTTTTACGTCTGCTATGCGCATCAAGATGTTCTTTATCTGCACGTTCGAGAGTCTGGGAATTGCGATGGCTACGTATAGCGGACAGAATTATGGGGCAGGAAAACCGGAGCGTGTCTGGTTGGGAATTAAGGCGAGTGCTTTGATGATGATCGTTTATGCGGCATTTACATTCGTTCTTCTGATGGTGGGAGCTAAATATTTTGCATTGATCTTTGTAGATCCGTCGGAAACGGAAATACTGTTGGATACCGAGTTGTTCCTGCATGTCTCCTGTATGTTCTTCCCGATGCTTGGTTTGTTGTGCATCCTGCGCTACACGATTCAGGGAGTGGGATATACCAATCTTGCCATGTTTTCGGGAGTGGCGGAGATGATTGCTCGTATTCTTGTCAGTCTCTATGCCGTACCGGTATTCGGTTTTATTGCTGTCTGCTACGGTGATCCGATGGCTTGGATAGCGGCAGACTTATTCCTCGTGCCGGCCTTTATCTATGTTTATCGCAGGTTGAAGAAGCAGGTATTTACGAATAGTCAGGTTACGCAAACGGTGGCATGATTGCCGGTTGGTGGTTTGCGTAACCCGACTTGCAGTTTGCATAACCCGGTTTGTGGCTTGCGTAACCTGGTTTGCTTTGATTTTATTTCGGATATTTTAATCTTGTACAGGGTATAGCGGGTTTCCGCTTTCGTCTACCTCTGTCCATTCTTTCACACTGACATTGGCGAATGAGATGGAGTTTTCATTGATAACTGCCCGGAAAAGGTATGAATTTCCGGCTGACAGGAGGTTGTTGGGTGGAGTGAGCGGAGTGGTGTAGGTACGTGAAAAGCTTTCTCCGTTTACCATCAGCTCCAGTGTCAAAGTCATGGGAGAGGAGCTCTTTACGGGTAACATGATATATTGTACGGTGAAGTCGTTGATTCCCATATCGGCTGCTTTGTCATAGCTGACTTCCGAAGTGATGATACCTGTTGACAAATCCATGATTGCGCCCGGTTTCGGTGGGGTGATGGTAGCGGAAAGTATCTTGTTTAAAGTGATATTTTCTCCTCCGGCGATCGCTACAACTACTTGCGTGGCTGCGTGTTGGTAGGTTATGGGGATATTTATCTGTGAACTGGCGATGTCCTGATGAACTGCGTGCCACCAAAGATAATCTACTCCGTTGGATAAAGGTTCGGATAGTCCGTTGGTGAAAGTAGGCGCCGGGCTGGTGGAATTGCATGATACGGCATAAAAGCTATAGATAGCATTGCTCAAATACATTTTATATCCTAGATTTCCTGTCAGTACACCGGGGGAGGAGGTGACATAGTTGCCTTGAGCAACGGGAGCGTCTGTGATATTGTTCGATGTGTTGGCTGTATAGGCACACAACCAGCTTTGAAGTCCTTTTCCCATGGGGGACATGGCTCGTGTGATGTTTCGTCCTTCTACGGAAGCACTGAAAGTAATCAGTGCATTCTCTTTGGCCGGGTTGCCGTTGTTGTCATCATTGCCGGAGCCGGATGAACCTCCGTTGTTTTCTTCGTCAGGATAGTTGATGTAGATATTGTTTTTGGAGCAGGCTCCCAGTAGCAGCATTGCTAAAGCAGATACGGCTAAATACTTTGTAATGCGGAATTTGATGTCCATAGTCAGGTTCTTTTTGAAAATTAGTAATTACCCCTATATACATTTCAAAAAGAATTTGGTTCATGGCTTAATCATATTTTTTTATGGAAATCGGCCTCTTTCTGTATGCAGAGAATGTCTCCGTATATGGGATGGCGGAACTCTATATATTCGGCATGGAGGTATAGTCTGTCTGCTTTCTTTCCGTAGAGTTCGTCTCCAAGTATGGGGCATCCCAAGCCTTCCGGATGGGCGGCGTGTACTCTTAACTGATGTGTGCGTCCGGTCAATGGATAGAAGACAATCCGGGTGTATTTTCTTGACTCATTGATACTCCTTTCTGATTCATCAATCCTGTTTGATTCGTTGAAAGTGTTTTCAGATTCACTGGTAATTCTTTCAGACTCACTGATGATCTGATATTCTGTAATCGCTTCTTTCCCGTGTTCGCTACTGACCATTTGCCGAGGACGGTCGAGAGGATTCAGACAAAGAGGGAGTTCGATTCTTCCTGTATTTCCTGTTCTTTCTGCTTTTGCTGTTTTTTTCGTTAATACAGTTTCCTTTGCTATTAATATAGCTTTCTCTGCTATTGGCTTTATCTCTTTCTCTGTTTTTATTATCGCCCCATCCAGCACAGCCACATAGCGTTTCTTAATACTTCTGTTTGCAAATTGCGCCTGTAAATCCTGATGTACCTCTTTTGTTTTGGCAACGAGCAATAATCCTGAAGTAGCCATATCGAGCCGATGTACAATCATGGGACCGGTAGCTTCGGGATATTTTTTCTTCAAACGATGATAGACTGAATCTCTGTCCTCCGCTTTTCCCGGAACGGACAACATCCCTGCCGGTTTATTGACTACCAGTAACCATTCATCCTCAAACACGATTTCCAGTTCTTCCTCTTCATGAACAAGATTCAGCAGTGGATTTTCGTCTACCTCCAATCCTTGCAACATGTGTTGCAGAATCGGTTCGCACTTCCCTTTGCAGGAAGGATAATAATATCCGTGATGCCGGATTTCGTTTTTAGGAGAGTCTCCCCACCAGAATTCAGCCATAGCCAATGGCTTTAATTGATGAAGATACGCATATTGCAATAACTTAGGCAAAGCACATTCACCCGCACCGGCAGGAGGAACTTTCTGAACCGTTTGCTCGAAAATAGTATATAAGTCTTTCACCTCTCCTTGGGCATTTAGCATCCGGAACTGCTCGAATAATTTTCTTTGTAAAGCTGCCGAACGTTCTTTTCGTTCGGTTTTCAGTCGCTCTATTTCAATATCGAAGTGCCTGACTTCCGTTTCGAGCTCTTCCAATCGTTTCTTCCATTCCTTTTCCAGTCGTTTGTATTCCGCTTTTTGGTATTGGCTTTCCCGAATCAGGGAGGCTTGTTCTTCTTCGGAAAGCTCGGGAGATGACTGGCGGCGAATCTCTCTCGCCTCCTTTGCTATTTTAAGCTCCGCTTTTGCTTGATTCAAAACAGCTTTAGCCTGTTCCGTTTCTATCTTCCATTTCTCTTTTGAATCGAGATAAGAACTACTGTTTTCCAATTCACGAATACGGATATTAATGGCAGAAATCTGTTCTTCTTCGATTTTGAAGAATCCCTCCGGTTGTAATAGGTCATAAACAGGAGGAACGAAATAAGGATGCAGATTCTTTCCGGCCAGATTGCCGGAGAAAGCTGCAAGATAACCAATCTGATTTTCTTCGTTGTTTGTTATTCCGTTGTCCGTTTGCACAATCAACACTCCAAACATCTTTCCGGAAGCCAATTCCTCTTGCCATTCTTTCCGGCTTGCAATATATTCTTTCACTTCTTCCGCAGCCAACACACACAATGGATGAGGTGTATAATGGAAAGGATAAGTGAATTTCTCCGGCAACGCAAGGTAAGAAACGGGTTTCTTGAAAAAATGTATCATCGGTTTATATATATGAATGAATGTGATTACCTTTGCAAAAGTAACGTAAATCCGCGAATTTTATTCTATATTTGTTTGAGAGTTTGAGTGAGATAACGTGGACGTTTGAATGAAATTGTATGGATAGGATAGAAGAAAAACCAAAATTTGCCTTTCTTGGCAACAGTCACATGGCTTTTTGGGCACTAGATATCTATTTCCCGCAATGGGAATGTCTGAACTATGGTGCTCCCGGTGAAGGGCTGGCCTATGTGGAGTCTTTTGCGGTAGACACTTCCGATTGCCAGGTCGTCGTTCAATTTGGAACCAATGATATTTATCAGTTGAACGATGAAAATATAGATGAATATGTAGAGCGTTATGTAAAAGCGGTTCTTGCCGTCCCTTCACTGAAAACATATCTTTTCTGTATTTTTCCGCGTAATGATTACGATGATTACAGTACGGCTGTGAATAATTTTATTCAGATCCTTAACCGGAAGATACACGAAAAATTGCAGGGAACAGATATTGTCTATCTGGACGTATTCAATCGTTTATTGCAGGATGGCAGGCTGAATCCGGAGTTGACTCTCGACGATTTACATTTGAATGGCAGGGGTTACAGTATTTTGTCAGAAGCACTGAAACAGGCTTCCGGTTTGTAAAACATACCTAAATACTTCATTCCTTGCTTTTATTTATAAATTTGGTGGCATATCAGTTTATTTTTCCTATTTTTGTCCCCAATTTAATAGTAAATAACCCCCATAAAAACGATAAGACTTATGGAAAAAGTAATTATCAATTCGTACGAAGAATTCGAAAAACTAGTAGGCCAACAGATAGGTGTTTCCGATTATGTGGAACTCTCGCAGGAACGTATCAATCTTTTTGCTGATGCAACGCTGGATCATCAATGGATTCATGTAGATACGGAACGTGCTAAAGTAGACAGCCCTTATCATAGCACGATTGCTCACGGCTACCTGACATTATCCATGCTTCCTTATTTGTGGAATCAGATTATCCAGGTGAATAACCTGAAAATGATGATTAACTACGGCATGGACAAAATGAAATTCGGTCAGGCTGTATTGTCAGGACAGAGCATCCGTCTGGTGACTACTTTGCACTCGCTGACTAATCTGCGTGGTGTGGCAAAAGCGGAAATCAAGTTTGCTATTGAAATAAAAGACCAACCAAAGAAGGCGCTGGAAGGAATTGCTGTGTTCCTTTATTATTTCAATTAATGGCAAGCTGTTAAAGAAACAGATTTTATCCCCGGAAATGATCGAAATACGTCTCAAAAGTTAGATACAAAAACTTTTGGGATGTGCTTCAGATGGATCGTTTCCGGGGATAATTTTATCCTTTTACTCCCATAAATCTGAACGGCTGTGCCGGTTTAAACTCTTTCGTTGCATTTCCATGATAAGTTTCACCGTTGGCGATAGATAATTTGAGTACCGGAGCTCCTTCCGACAAGTCTGTTTCTTTTCCGAATAAACGACTCTTGTACACATAATTTTAATTTCTAGTTAAAGGTTTATTATAAGCTGCTTTCACGAGGTATTCAACCGATGCGGATTCATCTCGCAAAAGCATATTCTCAAAACAATAACGTTTCATTTATGTTTTAGATACATATCAGATATTAATAAAGTATCAAAAAACAGGTATTATGTCATTAAGTAATCTTCTCATCATATTTTCGTCATCGTTTATGGCGCTGTTTCCGGTGATAAATCCTTTGGGGAATGGTTTTGTCGTCAATGGATTCTTTACAGACCTCGATCCTCAACAACGGAAAGCAGCTATTCAGAAGCTGACGCTCAATTTTATAATGATCGGTGTAGGGACATTGGTGATAGGGCATTTGTTTCTGTTGATTTTCGGTTTGGCTATTCCTGTTATTCAGTTGGGAGGTGGAATATTGATTTGTAAGACGGCAATGGAGCTGTTGGGCGATTCAGGCTCGTCTGATAAAGAAGAAGCCAGTAAGAATGTAGACGGTTTCAGATGGAAAAACATCGAGCAGAAGATATTTTATCCCATCACGTTTCCTATCAGTATCGGACCGGGCAGTATATCGGTTATCTTTACTTTGATGGCGTCTGCCAGTGTTAAAGGCAAATTGTTGCAAACTGGGATTAATTATTTAGTCATTGCGCTTGTTATTATTTGTATGGCGGCCATCTTTTATGTATTCCTTTCACAAGGACAGAGGTTTATTCAGAGGTTGGGACCGGTGGGAAATCAAATCATTAATAAGCTCGTTGCTTTTTTCACTTTCTGCATCGGTATCCAGATTTCGGTGACGGGTATATCCCAGATATTCCATCTGAATATACTCTAATTGAACGGTGAGATAAAAGCGATAGAAATTATCTGTTTTTCTTTGCTTTCATGGCTTTCAGGGTATTTTTCCGTACGGAACGGATAGCGGGAACCAGTAAGTCGGGCTCCATGATTTCCAGTATTGTGCGTAGTTCCTGTTGCAGTTCCGGGATGGAGCGTGTCAGTTGATAAGCCAGTTTCATGCAGAGCGATTGCACGCCCGGTGGTTCCTCGCGGGATATCATGCGTTCCATGCAGAAATCGAGGAAATCCACTCGTGGCGGATCGGCGGCAGGTTGCTGGCATATCAGGTTCAGAATCATTCTTCGTTTTCCCGAGTGTGGGCAGGTCATGGCAGCGTCAATCAATTCTTCTTGTTTCCGGCTCAACCATTCTACATCTGCCTTTGAGAAATGCGTACATACCCACAATGCCTGATAGGAGACGATAGCGTCTTCGTCGAATATCAGTTGGTAGATTTCTTCTCTAAGCCGTTCATCATCCTGTATAAAGTGGAGTACCTCTCTGATATCTTCAATGTGTACTCGTTCGGATAATCTTGCACGTAGGTTCATGTAGCTTTCGTTTTTGGGAAATTAATCTCTATTAGCGGAATCAGCTTCCGGCAGTTGCAAATGAAGAATAGGGAAAGGTTTACCCATGCTGTCCGTTTCATCTCTGCCGATGACTTGGAATCCCAAATGGAGATAGAACTGGAGTGCTTTTTCATTCTGTTCGTTTACGTCCACCTTATCCATATGTTTTTTGTCTCTTGCATATTCCATTAATCGTTTGCCATATCCTTTTCCCTGTTCGTCGGGGTGTACGAATAACATTTCGATCAGTTCGTCGCTCAATCCCATGAAGGCGGCAATCTTTCCGTTGGCATTCCGGATGACAAAAAGTTCAACAGCGGGTAGATAATGCTTCCGCACCAGTGGTTTATAGAACTGGATATGTTCTTCCGTCAGGAAATCATGCGTGTGGCGAACGGACATTTCCCATACATGGAGGATTTCATCATAGTCTTCCGGAGTAGGTTGGGAGATGCCGGGCAGGTAGTAGCACTGGTGGTCGTAGATGTTTCCGTTGTAAGTCAGTTCTGCCTGATGAAGTGTACCTTCATAGATGAAACCGTTCTTTTTCAGTACTTTCTGCGAACGTTTGTTGTGCGGATAACAGGTAGCTGTGATGAGGCTAAGCCGCAATTCTTCAAAGCCATAGTTGAGGACACCCTGCACTGCTTCGGTCATGTATCCTTTGCCCCAATATGATTCGTCGAGCCAGTAACCCAACATTCTCACTTGTAGATTTTCGCGTTTAGGGTCGGGGATAATTCCTACCGAACCGATTAGCTGTTTTGTATCTTTTAGTATCACTGCCCATATTCCCTCTTGGTTGATAAATGTGGAATGAAGTATCCGGCGGGATTCATCCAACGTACGATGGGGTGGCCATCCGGCATTGTTTCCCAAATTCGGGTTCTGGCAACAAGCAAAGAACGCTTCAGCATCTCTTTCTTCGAAAGGGCGGAGAAATAAACGTTCTGTATGGAGCGTCACGGGGGGAATACTTTCTGTTTCAGTTTCCTGTCTTGCTTTGTTTTTCGATTCGTTTGCAGTTCTCCGATATACGCACTCAATCCGGTTTCCGTCAGGATCGAGGACTACACTTTCAAAGTATCCGTCTCCCGAAGTACGCGGTTCGCCGGCGATGGTATATCCTTCCGAACGCATTTGTTCGGTGAAGCGTAATACTTCTTCCTGGCTGGGAAAGGTGAAAGCAAAGTGTGTCAGTCCAACCCTGTTTTCTTCAATGGGAGTGTTCTGTACATCTGTACGACTCATCAGTTCCAAGTCTGTTCCCTCTCCAAAAGAGATAAAATAGGACTCGAATCCTTTCTTGGGATTGATATATTTTTCGTTGCTTTTTCCTCCGAAGAAGCGGACATAGAACTCTTTTAGTTCTTCCAGACGAAAAGTCCAGATAGCGATATGATGTAGTTTCATATAAATGAATTTTCTAATTTCTATTACTTTGTTTCAATCTTCATTCGTACCGAACGTACTTTGTCTCCATCTTAATGCTGCATTATATATTCGTAAACGATACGGGAAATATTAGCGATAATCTTACTGTTCGCCTGATTATTTTCTTCAGAATCCTTCACGAAGACAGCTATACTATAAGTACGTCCACCGGGCAAAAGAACGAAACCGATGTCATTACAACCGATTTGTTGTCCTTTCGCATTAAGATCTCCCGTTCCGGTTTTATGGCCTACGGTTACTTTTTTGTCGAGCAACGGAGCAACCAGACGGTCTTGTCCGGTTTGACACTCCACCATTGTTTGAAATATGAAGTCTTTGTACACGTTGGGAAATAATGGCTTCTTACGGAATATTTCCACTAATTCGGCTGCGGCTAACGGAGTAGTCCAATTTTCATAACATAGGTTCAAGTCTTCGTGCATGGCAGTTTCCGTACCGGCAATGGCACATTCCCGAATTCCCAGTGAATGGATATACTTGTTTACGGCATCCGGACCTCCCTGATAATCAAAAAGAATATCGCAGGCATTGTTGTCACTCTGTTGGAGTGTATATTTTAGCAGGTCGGCAATACTCATTTCAATTCCACCCTGCGGATATTTATCTCGTAGCGGACTGTAAGTATCCGGCTTTAAATCCGATTTTTTAATGGGTAACCGGGTTTCCAGCGATTGCCTCTGTTTTCCCATATAATCTGCCAATGCTAATGCCTGATGAAACTTGAATACGCTCATCAACGGGTAGTGAATGTCATTATTGACAGTTACCGTATCTTTTCCGTTAATAATAACGGCAATCCCTATTTCCGCCTTTTTCCCTTTAATAGCTTGTTCTAACAGTGTCTTGAGCTGGCTCTGTCGGGCAAAAAGGAGAGTCGGTATCAGACAGAGAAGAATAATGAATGAGCGCATAATCTATTTTTTTGTTAAACAGGTTTCTTGTTGAAAGCACAAAGATATGAATACTAAACTTAGAGACAAATTCTTATTCAATAATAGTAATGACACGATAGATTTTTTTACTTTTGTAAGTGAATAGGTTGAGGTAGTCTATTGAAGCAGTAAACATTATTAAAAGACAAAACTAATATGAGCACTTTTCGTTC
>OIGJ01000306.1_pt1 | contig 14505 bp, 10 predicted proteins | sample 1582271 | NCBI WGS metagenome assembly OIGJ01 (sample SAMN02674607, study PRJEB24791) | human gut metagenome, SKBSTL069 | isolation source: stool | host: Homo sapiens | place: USA
ACGACGCTCTTCCGATCTGACGGTGGGGGGTAAGGAAGTGAAGGAGCGTGAATATATTGCGCCGTTTTCCTCCCGTGAATATCCGCTGCCTGCGGGGGCATCGGGTAAGGTTCAGTGGAAGGTGATAACGGATTACGGCGGGACCAGTAAGCAGTTTGAGGCAGAGCTGAAGGGTTGAATACATAAGGTGATAACAGGGTAAATGGCGGGCTGACAGATGCGTGATACTTCTTCAGGGCGGATGAGAACGGGGGTGACAGGGCTGGCGCTGGCTGTGATGGTGGCCTGTGTGATGTTTCGTGCGGAGAGTGGTATTGCGCGCACCTACTCCTTTGATGCGGCCATGCTGAAAGGTGGCGGGAAGGGGGTGGACCTGACCCTGTTTGAGGAGGGTGGGCAGTTACCCGGCATTTATCCGGTTGACATTATCCTGAATGGTTCCCGTGTGGATTCACAGGAGATGGCCTTTCACGCGGAGAGGGACGCGGAGGGCAGGCCTTATCTGAAGACCTGTCTGACCCGTGAGATGCTGGCGCGTTACGGGGTCAGGATTGAGGAATATCCGGCGTTGTTCCGTGCATCCGGAGAGGGTCGTGGTGCCTCCGTGGCGGAGGAGGCCTGTGCTGACCTGACGGCGATACCGCAGGCCACGGAGAGTTATCAGTTTGCTGCCCAGCAGCTGGTTCTGGGTATCCCTCAGGTGGCACTGCGTCCGCAGCTGAGGGGGATTGCGCCGGAGGCTTTATGGGATGATGGCATTCCGGCTTTTCTGCTGAACTGGCAGGCGAATGCGGGGCGCAGTGAGTACCGGGGTTACGGGAAGCGTGTCACGGACAGTTACTGGGTCAGTCTGCAGCCGGGAATCAACATTGGACCCTGGCGTGTGAGGAACCTGACCACCTGGAACAGGTCATCCGGTCAGTCGGGAAAATGGGAGAGTTCATACATACGTGCTGAGCGGGGGCTGAACGGGATAAAGAGTCGCCTGACGCTGGGTGAGGATTACACGCCGTCAGACATTTTTGACAGTGTGCCTTTCCGGGGGGCGATGATGAGTTCTGATGAGAGTATGGTGCCTTATAACCTGCGTGAATTTGCGCCGGTTGTACGTGGCATTGCCCGCACGCAGGCCAGGATAGAGGTGCGTCAGAACGGCTATCTGATACAAAGTCAGACGGTGGCGCCGGGGGCATTTGCCCTGACGGACCTGCCGGTGACGGGGTCCGGCAGTGACCTGCAGGTGACGGTGCTGGAATCAGACGGGACGGCGCAGGTTTTCACGGTGCCGTTCACCACGCCGGCCATTGCGCTGCGTGAGGGGTACCTGAAGTACAACGTCACGGCGGGTCAGTACCGTTCACCGGATGATGCGGTTGAGCAGACGTCGCTGGGACAGGTGACGGCCATGTACGGTCTGCCGTGGGGGCTGACGGTGTACGGGGGTGTTCAGGGTGCGGAGCATTATCAGGCTGCGGCCCTGGGGCTTGGCTGGTCACTGGGGCGTCTGGGGGCGGTGTCGCTGGACACGACGCACTCCCGGGGGCAGCAGAAGGGACATGATTATGAGACCGGTGACACCTGGCGTATCCGTTATAACAAGTCGTTTGAGCTGACAGGGACGAGTTTTACGGCAGCGAGTTATCAGTACTCATCGGATGGTTACCATACGCTGCCGGACGTGCTGGACACCTGGCGTGATGACCGGTACACATACCGTCACACGGAGAACCGGAGTCGCCGTACCACGCTGAGTCTGAGTCAGTCCCTGGGTCAGTGGGGCTATGTGGGACTGAACGGCAGCCGGGATGAGTACCGTGACAGACCGCACCGTGATTATTTTGGCGCGTCATACAGTACGTCCTGGAACAATATCTCGCTGTCGGTTAACTGGTCACGCAACCGCAACAGCGGCGGCTATTACGGTGGCTGGTCGCGTACGGAAGACAGTGTCAGTATGTGGATGAGTGTGCCGCTGGGACGCTGGTTTGGGGGGACGGATAACGACATCAGTGCCACGGCGCAGATGCAGCGTTCCACGGGACAGGATACCCGGTATGAGGCCGGACTGAACGGACGGGCATTTGACCGCCGGCTGTACTGGGATGTCCGTGAGCAGATGGTGCCGGGCAGTGAGAGCCATGCTGACACCAGTCGTCTGAACCTGACGTGGTACGGGACATATGGTGAACTGACGGGGATGTACAGTTACAGCAGCACGATGCGCCAGCTGAACGCCGGGATGTCCGGCAGCATGGTGGCCCACAGTGAGGGGGTCACCTTTGGTCAGCGGACCGGGGATACGGTGGCACTGATTGCGGCACCGGGCGTGAGTGGTGCGTCTGTGGGTGGCTGGCCGGGTGTGAGAACGGATTTCCGGGGGTATACGCTGGCCGGTTATGCCTCGCCGTACCAGGAGAACGTGCTGACACTGGACCCGACGACGTTCCCGGAGGATGCGGAAGTGCCGCAGACGGACAGTCGTGTGGTGCCGACGAAGGGGGCAGTGGTCCGGGCCGGATTCAGGACCCGTGTGGGTGGTCGTGCGCTGGTGAGTCTGGCCCGTCAGGACGGAACGCCGCTGCCGTTTGGTGCGGTGGTGACAGTTGAGGGCGAAGCGGGTCAGGCTGCGGGCTCAGCCGGTGTGGTGGGAGACCGTGGTGAGGTGTACCTGAGCGGGCTGAAGGAAAGCGGTAAGCTGAAGGCGCAGTGGGGAGAGAACAGTCTGTGCCATGCGGATTACCGTCTTCCGGAAGAGAAGGGTCCTGCGGGGATATTTCTGACCCGTACGGTGTGTATGTGACGGGAGGAGCCGGAGATGAACGGGAGTATAAGGAAGATGATGCGTGTCACCTGCGGGATGTTACTGATGGTCATGAGTGGTGTGTCGCAGTCAGCGGAACTGACACTGGAGAGTCACGGCAGTCGCGGCGGGCAGTTACGTGATGGAGAGAAGCTGGCGACGGGGCGGATTATCTGCCGGGAGGCGCACACGGGTTTTCATGTATGGATGAATGAGCGTCAGGTGGACGGCAGGGCGGAGCGCTATGTGGTGCAGAGTAAGGATGGTCGTCATGAGCTTCGTGTCAGGACAGGAGGAGATGGCTGGTCGCCGGTGAAGGGAGAAGGCGGGAAGGGGGTGTCGAGGCCCGGTCAGGAGGAGCAGGTTTTTTTTGATGTGATGGTGGACGGAAATCAGAACATTGCTCCTGGTGAATACCGGTTTTCGGTTGGCGGAGCCTGTGTGGGGCCACAGGAATAAAGCGCAGAAGAAAAACAGAAGAAAAGACAAAGGCACAACACAGCATAAAACAAAAACAAAAACAAAAACAAAAACAAAAACAAAACAGAAAACACAGAGAGTATTTATTTCACCGGATTAAATTAACTGAAATGAAATAAACACGAATTCACGGGTGGCAGTGACTTGTATTCCGCAGAAGAGGCGGAGGGATACCTGCAACCCGGAGGGGGCACGCAGGGAATACAGGAAAGAATAAAGAATAAAGGAAAAATAAAAGACCAGAGAAGGAAAGCACAAAGCTGATTAACACAGGCAGTTAATCTGTGCTGGCGGTTTATTACATAAATATAAATCGGCCATCCGGATTTAATTTAAACAGTCAGAATCATTTAAATCAGAAACAAGGTGGAGGTTTTATTATGGGTAATCTGCCAGTGGGAAGTCGTGGTTTATATAAAGGGAAAAAACGCAGCGCCGGTATGAATGAATCACGTCATCCGGGAAGCACACAGATGACGTGCACTGGTCAGGCGCATCGTGGTGGCGAACACCGGCTGAACACGGGGCCACCGGACTGGCAGACCGTGGAATAAGGCATCACCGTGCACGTTGTCTGCGGCTTTATGAGCAAGCCCTGCAGTCAGAAACTTACTTATATGCAATGAACAGTCTCTGCTGCGGGTGCAGACATCTGTGAACGGTGGTTAATGTGGGGTAAGACAGCTTACTGATTCTGGGATGAATTAGACCGTACTATTGTGTTACCCCTTCACAAAACCAAACAAAACAGGTATCTACATGAAAAACAAAACGCTTATGACCATGATACTATGCGGGACCTTTGTTGGGACTACGCACGCAGCGGTGGATAAACACGCAACAGGCACCTACACACTAAACGTGACCGAAGAATGTGCCGTGCACCTAACCGACAACACCGAATCATTACGCAAGACTGACTTAACAGAAGGTAAACTCCTCGCAGGCGTTGGCCTTTCCGCCACAGGATGCGCAAACTCTAAGGTTGCCTTCTCGGCCGACGCCGGGAACCTCAAGGGCACAAATATCCTGCTCAAGGGCGCCGACAAAACGAGCTTCATTCCAGTCTCCTGGGAAACCGCGACGGCCGCAGGAGATGACAGCCATAACTGGACAGCCACTACTGAAGGGATTCACCGAAATTCCAACGGTCCATGGGAAGGGACTATTCGACTGCGCGTCATTGGCGACCAAACCTCGGCCAAGGCGCAAGCCTACACTTTAGTCCTCAACGGGGGCACGTGGATCGAATAAACCTGTAAGTATGGTACAATAACACATGGGAGGTGGTAACGTGACCTCCTCCCTTTCCTGTAATCACTCGTGCGAATGTGCCCACGCATATACAATAACGTGCTGCACCACGATCAATCCAACCATCCGACTGACACCCAGCGTCGTGCCCCCCCCCACGCACCCTCTCATGCGCCATGCCCCCGGCCACGCGTCCCTTTACTCCGACCACCGATTGCCACCCCTCTCCTGGAGACCGCCGTAACGACAACATACTAACCCGTCGTTAGCACTCGGTCCGGTCTTCTCATTTCTATCGCGATGTGAGCCTATCTATGTAACGTTCCGGTAAACACCTCTTCACCGGGGATGACACGCCACCGGAATTGCATACCTGTCTGAAAACTGGAGGAAAATGACAATCCATCGCACGCTAGACAATGAACTTACCAAACCACAGATAAATAGGCTGGCCAGTGGGCTTTCTCGGATGGCGTACTGCGACCAATTCTATATCCCCAATAAATCCATGCGCTACTGGCCGAAAGATATTGCACGAGCTGACAGGACCGCGCATGGACTCGCGTTGATCCCAGTCAGCATAATCCGGACTTCCGGAGTGTCTGGGGGACGACTGCGACTGCCCCCGCTAACGAACCGGTATCGTTAAATCTGCCCGGTGACACTGACTCTGGGGCCGGGCGGCGAAACTGGCTGGTTTATTCAGACTCTTCGCCCTGCTGTCGCCCAGATAACGTCTGACTGGACGTGAAACCCGTCGTTATGCGTGCCGATATCGACATCCTGACACAGTACGTTCAGAACGAACTTAACGCAGCATGGCATGACGGTGATGCGCTATATCTTTACCAACAAAGCCCGCTCCCGGATAAAAGTTCTCCGGTGGGACCAACATGGAGTATGGCTGTGTACCCGACGACTGCACCGGGTAAGCGTCCGCTGGCACCGGAAATGTGATGCCACATTGCATCCCACACCGGATGAGTTTCCCGGCTCTTCTGTGGCGTTGACTGGCAACAGGTCAATGGTCACGACCTGGCTACATGGCTCCCGGAAACACCTTCCGCATATACGCAAAATACAGCGATAACTCAGTGAAAAATAATGAATATCTATGCCTTAAGTGGTATACTCTACGGCATGGATATCTCCGCTCTCACCACAACAAATGACATCGAAAAACTGCGCGCGATGGCACTTGCCATGGTGCAAAAAGCCATGTCTGAGAATGCTGAAAAAGAGCGGGAATTACAGGCCAAAAGCCAGCGTATCCAGCTTCTGGAAGAAATGCTGAAACTGGTGCGTCAGCAACGCTTCGGTAAAAAATGCGAAACACTGGCCGGGATGCAGCGTTCCCTGTTCGAAGAGGACGTGGACGCTGACATCGCCGAAATCACTGCGCAACTGGATAAACTGCTGCCGCCCTCTGTTGAAGAAGACGACAAAGCGCCCCGTTCACGTCCGGTTCGTAAACCTTTACCGTCCCATCTTCCGCGTGTTGAAAAGGAAATCCTGCCGGCCATTGATCATTGCCCTGAATGTGACGAACCGCTGCGCCATATCCGCGATGCGGTGAGTGAAAAACTGGAGTATATCCCCGCGCACTTCGTGGTGAACCGCTATGTGCGCCCGCAGTACAGTTGCCCCTGTTGCCAGAAGGTGTTCAGTGGTGAAATGCCGGCTCACATCCTCCCGAAAAGTGCCGTTGAACCGTCGGTCATCGCGCAGGTGGTTATCAACAAATACTGTGACCATGCGCCCCTGTATCGTCAGAATAACATCTTCGCCCGCGCGGATGTTGACCTGCCAGAGAGCACGCTGTCAGATATGGTTGGTGCCGCAGGCGCGGCTCTGTCACTACTGGCGAAACTGTTACACACGAAACTCCTGACCCGCGGCGTGATACACGCCGACGAGACCGGGCTGCGTATCCTGGACACGAAAAAAGGCGGTAAATCACGTTCGGGTTATCTGTGGTGTTATGCCAGCGGAGAAAGAAGTGGTCCACAGATAGTCAGCTTCGACTGCCAGACCGGGCGTGGTCATGAACATCCTGAAAACTGGCTTCAGGGCTGGAGCGGGACGCTGGTTGTCGATGGTTACCAGGCTTACCGGACGATGGCGGGTAAAACGCCCGGTATTATCCTTGCCGGATGCTGGGCCCATGCCAGAAGGGGCTTCGCCGACCTGTATAAAATGAACAAAGATCCACGGGCAGCCATCGCGGTGAAAAAGATCGCCGGGTTGTACAGGCTGGAGAAAAAGATCAGCAGCCGTCCCGTGGAGAAAATCCGCCAGTGGCGACAGCGTTATGCCCGCCCGATACTGGAAGATCTGTGGTCCTGGCTTGAGGAGCAGGAGCAAAGATGCCCTCCGGGAGGTGCATTACACAAAGCGATCGTCTATGCGCTGGCGCGGCGTGTGGAACTGAGTCTGTTCCTGGAGGATGGCGCGGTCCCCCTCGACAATAACCCTTGTGAAAGAGCCATCAAAACGGTGGTCATGGGCAGAAAATCGTGGCTCTTCGCCGGTTCACTGATGGCCGGAAACCGCGCGGCACAGATAATGAGCCTTCTGGAAACGGCAAAACGTAATGGCCTGGAGCCACATGCCTGGCTGACGGATGTTCTGACGCGTCTGCCTGAATGGCCGGAGGAGCGACTGGCAGAGTTGCTGCCCCTTGAGGGATTTACCTTCGGTGAATGAGGGGGACCTGCCATCAGGTATCCGCATACCGGACCATTAACTGACTCTCCCGGGCGCATATTGCCCGGCACTTTACCACCCGGTCCATTCCCCCTGAATTTTCAGCACAGCTCTCCGTAGTTACCAGACTCGCTGCTGCGCGGCAGAACCCGTCGAACGTCGTCAGACTGCGATCATTCGTATGTGCCGCCGATGACGCCCATGGAAAATTCGGCAATATGAGTTCGCCGGAACGTTACGAAATGAAAAAGATTATTACTGTTTCAGCGATGGCCATGGCGGGTATGTTTTCAACCCAGACTCTGGCTGATGAAGGCAAAACAGGCTTTTATGTGACCGGTAAAGCCGGTGCTTCAGTTGTGACTCAGATTGACCAGCGCTTCCGTCAGGACTTTGGGGATGTTGTTTATAAGTATAAGGGCAGCGATAAGAACGATACTGTATTTGGTGCCGGCCTTGCGGTGGGCTATGATTTTTATCAACATTACAATGTTCCAGTACGCACGGAAGTGGAATTCTATGGCCGTGGAGCTGCAGACTCCCGTTATACACTGGATACATGGCGTTCTCCGATGGGCGATGGTGGTCGGGAAGACACACAAAACAGGCTCAGTGTGAATACCCTGATGATGAACACGTATTATGATTTCAGAAACAGCAGTGCATTCACGCCATGGGTATCTGTTGGGATGGGTTACGCACGGGTACATCATAAGGCGACATATACTGATACTTCCTGGAATAAATCTGGTGAGGTAAGTGATATTTCTGCATTACATTACTCGGGATATGATAACAACTTCGCATGGAGTATTGGGGCAGGTGTTCGCTATGACGTAACTCCGGATATCGCTCTTGACCTCAGCTATCGCTATCTGGATGCTGGTAAATCCTCCCTGTCTTACAAGGATACAGAAGGGGATAAATATAAATCAGAGGCTGACGTTAAAAGTCATGACATTATGTTTGGGGTAACTTATCATTTCTGATGAGAATGTTTATCCATGCCTGCATATTGCAAATGCAGGTGTGGGTATTATCCACAAATAAAAAGGAAAGTCTGGATGGTATATCCTCGTCCGCCAATGACTTTTATTTGCACGAAATGTAACTGGAAAAAAACAATTACCCATGTTAACTGTATAAGACCTTTTTCTTCATGCCCCCGATGTGGTTGTAAAGAAATTGCATTACGTCGTGCAGGTATCATCCCGATTTTATTGGCAGCATTTACGTCAGGTTCTTTTCCTGAACGTTGATATTCTGATTTTCATTTTTCGGTAATATTTCTGTCTATTATTGTTGAATAATAACTGGATATATAGAAGAAGCGAGGTCCTTATGTATGTGAACAGGGCACAATGTATAACGACGAAAGAATATTTCAGCCGTCTGTACGATGATATTTGTCATAATCTTCAACAGACAACAGATGATATTTCAAAACTGCATGTTGATAATGAAGACGGGAAAAAACAGCTTAACGTAATGATGGAGCAACTGCAGACATTACAGAATAATTTTAATCATAAGCTAAATTATCTGAAACAGCATGCTGAATGGGACAGATTTACTGTTGCCTTTTTTGGTGAAACAAATGCTGGTAAAAGTACCATTATTGAATCTTTAAGAATTTTTTTTGATGAACTCTCTCGCAAACAGCTTTTACAAAATAATCAGAATGATTTGCAACAGGCGGAGCAGGTGTTGTGCGAAAACCTGGAAATGCTACGTCGTGATTTAATACAGGCATATAGCGAAGTTGCCAATAAAACTCGTGACATCAGATTGTCTGCTAAGTGTTTGCAACAAATTATCGCTAATGAAAGTCAGTCTCGTTTGCAAATTTTACAACAGCAAACTCATGCTAAAGTTCGTTTCACGTTATTAGCGACTGCGTGTGGCTGTTTTATAGCAGGTGCTGGCGGGATGGCAGCCTTGTTGAGTCAAATATGGTAGGGGGCTGACAATGAGTGATACATGGTCTTCTGTAGAGGAGAATCCGGAGCGGGTATTCAGGGATACTCACCCGGAAGGTAACCCTGCGAGTGATATTCTGTACTTACTGGAGCAAAACTGGTCGCGTTTTGTCAGTTCTTTTATTCTGACAGAGAGATTAAAAAACAGGGCAAGGGCGTGTTGATGGTTTAATCATTGGTACTGGTGAATCCGATTTCACTAAAGGTAATACCCATTATGATTTATGTATTGACGATAAGGTTTTCCGGTTAATTGATGTACCTGGCATTGAAGGCAATGAAAATTGCTATGCTGATCTGGTTAAAGAAGCTGTTGCGCAAGCGCACCTGGTGGTTTATGTCAACGGTACTAATAAAAAACCCGAAGCAACAACAGCCAGGAAGATCAAATCTTATCTGGAATATGGTACTCAGGTTTATCCGTTGATCAATGTGCGCGGTTATTCTGAGGCCTATGAGTTTGATGAGGATCGTATCGATCTCGAACAACAGGGTAGGGCCGGTGACGCTTTATGTCAGACTGTTGGGGTTCTCGCTTCCGTATTAGGGCCGGATGTACTGCTGAATGGGAACTGTGTGCAGGGATTGCTGGCGTTTTCGGCGTTGGCTTATGACGACAATACACAAAGCACGACCATTCATCCTTCACGTGATCTTAATCTGGCGGTATATCAACGCGGTTTTTTTGATGTATTTCCTTCTCGTCAGGAAATGCTGACATTTAGCCAGATTGATGCCGTCGCTCAGACAATTAAAAATAAGGTCGCTACTTTTCGTGAGGATATTATCGAAAGCAATAAAGGTAAAGTCCGTGAAACGCTGGATCAATACTTACAGGTACTTGAAGAGCAATTGAGCAGCCATCACTGCTTTTTGCAAAAGATAATGCCGGAATTTGAAAAATGTCGGGTTGCATTCAGAAATGCGACTGGTGAATTTGAACGCCGTATCGCGAACAGTCGTCGTAATCGCTGGAATACCCTGTTTAATGACCTGAGCAATGCCAGTGACGATATTGTCGAAGATAATTTTGGTGATAACAGTGCTATTTCCACACGGATCCGTCGTGAGTATGAAAAGCGCCGTGAAATTATGGAACAAGTGATGCTGGAGGATACCGAAGAGAGTGTAAAGGTATTACAGCAGCAAACACTTCAGGCGGTAAATCGTTTGCTGAAAGATATTCACAATGTGGAACTTCAACACCCCCTCAGTTTTGCTCACAGCCGCAGTATTGAGTTTAGTGGTGAGATGATACCCCGTTACGATCTGGGGGTAACTGATTTCAGTTCAATGGCTTTAAAAGTTGGCAGTTATGCCATGTCAGGCAGTGCGATTGGCAGCGTCTTTCCCGTTATTGGCACGCTCGTTGGCTCTGCGCTTGGCGCGCTGGTCGGCATAATAATGACCGTTGCAGGTATTTTTACCAGTAAAGCGTCAAAAATACGTAAAGCACAAGGAAAAGTACGCGACAGGCTGGAGGAGGTGCGGGATAAATCTCTCGACAGCGTTGTCGATGAAACCCGCCTCCTGGTTGCTGCTATTGAAAAAGAACTTGAGAGTGGTCTGCTGCAAAAAGTCAACGATATGCAGGTGGCTCTGCAACAGCCTGTTGCCATTTTCGAAACACAAATCAGTCGAATCACAACATTAAAAAAACAACTGGAGGACATGCCTTATGGAACAATTCAAACAGTTCAGTATTGAAAAACAGGCTGTGATTAACTCGCTATTACAGTTGCGCGGAATGTTAGAAATGCTGGGAGAGATGGGGATAAACATCAGCGACGATTTACAAAAAGTCGCTTCTGCAATTAATGCCATCGAATCTGATGTCCTGCGTATTGCTCTGTTGGGGGCATTCTCCGATGGCAAAACCAGCGTTATCGCCGCATGGCTGGGTAAAGTAATGGATGATATGAATATTTCCATGGATGAGTCCTCCGATCGGTTGAGTATTTACAAACCGGAAGGTCTGCCAGACCAGTGTGAAATTGTTGATACGCCCGGGCTGTTTGGTGATAAAGAGCGCGAGGTGGACGGGAGACTGGTGATGTATGAAGACCTGACCAGACGCTATATATCTGAAGCACACCTGATTTTTTACGTGGTTGATGCCACGAACCCGCTCAAGGAGAGCCACAGTGACATCGTAAAATGGGTATTGCGCGATTTGAATAAATTTTCTTCAACCATCTTTGTTATCAATAAAATGGATGAAGTGACCAGCCTGACAGATCAGGCACTGTTTGACGAGCAGGCGGCAATTAAAAAGGCGAATCTGAAAGGCAAATTGCAACGTGCAGCGGATCTTACCGCTCAGGAGTGTGAGCAGCTAAATATCGTCTGCGTCGCCTCAAACCCAAATGGTCGCGGCTTAACGTACTGGTTTGCTAAACCCGAACATTACGAAAGTCGTTCGCGCATTAACGATCTTAAAAATGCTGCCACCGAAATACTGAAAACTAATGTGCCAGAGGTCTTGTTGGTGAAAACAGGTATGGACGTGGTGAAAGACATTGTCATTCAGCGTGTCACCCAGGCCAGCAGACACCTCGATGAACTGAATACCTTTGTCGAGAAGAATGACGAGGATATGCACCGTTTTAGTTACGACATAAAGCAAAGCCGCATTGAGGTTAAACGGCTGGCTGGAGAATTATTTGAAGAGCTGAACCTGATGGAAAAACAGCTGATGAGCCAACTGCGTCCACTCGATCTGGACGATATCCGCCCGTTTATGGACGATGAGTTGGGATATACAGAAGATGGGGTTGGCTTTAAGCTTCACCTGCGCATTAAGCAGTCAGTTGATCGCTTTTTCGAACAGTCGACAGCGGTCTCGCAACGCTTATCTGATGACATTACTCGCCAGTTGAGCTCCAGCGAGAACTTTCTAAGTGGCTTAGGCGAGGGAGCGTTTCGTTCTTTAGGCGGGGCCTTTAAGGGGGTGTCGAAAATTAGTCCGGCGACGCTCAAAACGACAATTTTGGCCGCACGCGATACGATTGGCAAACTAACGGGATATGTCTATAAATTTAAACCCTGGGAGGCTACCAAACTGGCTGGAAGCATTGCCAAATGGGCAGGTCCTGTGGGTGCAGCGTTTACGATTGGTTCTGATCTATGGGATGCCTATAAAGCACACGAGCGGGAGCAGGAACTGAAAGAAGTAAAAGCCTCGCTGGCGAAAATCATTAAAGAGCCGTTTGAAGATATCTATGACGTGCTGAGCTCTGATGAGAAAATGTTCGCCTTTTTTGCACCGCAGATCCAACAAATGGAGCAGGTTGTTACTGAGCTGGCAGAGAAAAGTCAGGCTATTCGCGACAACCGGCAGAAACTGAGTCTTATTCAGACGCAGCTTGCACAACTAATGGTACCTGCCACAGAAAACCATACTGCCAGATAGATGCATAATGCAGTTCCGTACACCTGTGGTTGAATAACAGCAGACTCTTTCATGATTTTCTGGATTGAAAGAGTGTCTGCTGCTTATTATCGGAAATATAACTTACTTAACACATGAGGCATAAATCAGTGAGATTATTGTTAAGGGGCGTTGTTGGAATGATAATGGTCTGGTTGGTCATTTATTTCGGAATAGAGTTACTTTTTATCGCCGATCGGGTTCATCCGGTATTAAGAATAATTGTTGTCCTGGGCGTGTTGTTCCTGATGATAATTATTGCGGGTGGTATGTGCTGTTCTCTTCTGTCACGAAAGAAAACATCATGACATTCCTGTTTACGCCGCTATATTTGTGGCGGCGGATGATGCCTGTTTTCTGATTATTCAGAAAAATGTATTTACCTGTCACACCATATTCAGCGACCAGCGTCGGACAGAAATATCGCTTTTACTCAATTATTATGAAAATTAATCTTCCGTTTATACACTGGTCGCGGATTTGCAATGATAAGCGTCTCGTGTTATCAGTGGTTGTCTTTACCCTTTCTAATCTCCTTGTATCCTCCGGCGCGCATCTGATCTACCGGGTGTTATTCTTTATCCTGGCACTTCTTATTATTAAGGCGATGAAATCGCTTACGCTGCGTTTTATTCTTGCCTTTTCGTTCACATTACTGACAGCGGCAGATATCAGTATCAGTTTGTATTCATGGTGTACATTCGGTACAACATTTAATGATGGTTTTGCAATCAGTATCCTTCAGACAGAGCCTGATGAAGTAATAAGAATGTTCAGAATGTATGTCGTTTATGTTATTGCGTTTATTATCCTCTTTTTATTGTTCTTCTGTTCTGCAATAAAGAAATCGTCTTCATTTTTTTCGAAAAAGAACACTGTAACCACGTTTTTATTGTTAATTACAGTAGCGTTATGTTCTTCCTTTCAGTTTGCGTTGAAGAAACAGTATCAAATAAATGAAGTTGATCCTTACATAGTCGCTTCCCGGTTTGCCACATATACAGCTTTCCTCCACTGCGTATAATGATTATCTGATTAATGCATGGATGGGGGTAACAAAGCCGGAACAACCGAAAACGCTGGAGGAGGTGATTACCCGCTGGCAGGGAAAATCAGATGTTTTTGATGCAAACCATAACGTGTTTGACTATAACGTATTGCGAAAGAACTTTAATGAACCCCTGGAATAATTCGTTAAAGTAATTTACTACGCTATTTTTTCAAAAGAAACTTTCAGAAAATAACCCCAGGGCGATAACCTGGGGAAGGGGGCATTAACAGTGTTATTACTGGTGGGTAAATTATTACTTGTTAAAAAAATACACTATGCAATATCTACTGATGCTGGATGCTTGTATGTTTCATTCCTGCCGCTGAAAACGGCAATATCCAGGGCCAGACTTCTTCTCCCCGCCATGTTCTGCATTTCTGTACAATCTCTTCAGAACTCCGTTCGTCGATTCTTTCCAGCAACTTTTCCTGCTGTCTTAAAATCCTCTCGCATATTTCGACATCATCTTCCTGCATCAGCATTTCGGCACATTTCATGATTTCTGCCCGTTCATGCAGCACAGCGGAATGGTTACAGAGCCAGTTTACAAACAGCAGTGCCTCCGGGTATTCTCCCCATAATGGGGAGTATGTTACATAATAATCTTCAGCAGTATCCGGAGAGCCGGAAAAGTTATGCCGCACAGCAAGTGGAAATGGATGCCGGTTTCCGCACAGCATTTCCGCGATGTAAGTGTTTGTGACAAAGCCATGGCGAAAAGCTGTGGCAGCCTTAACATGTTCCCCGTTCAGAAAATGCAGAAGGCCGAGTTCATACCAGTAAGGTGAAAATTCATCTGCATGTT
>OIGJ01000317.1_pt1 | contig 13917 bp, 9 predicted proteins | sample 1582271 | NCBI WGS metagenome assembly OIGJ01 (sample SAMN02674607, study PRJEB24791) | human gut metagenome, SKBSTL069 | isolation source: stool | host: Homo sapiens | place: USA
TCTCCGGCATTGATGTGGACATTGCCACCGAAGCCTTTGCCCGCATGGGGTATGCGGTGCAGATCGAGATCATTGACTGGGAGCAGAAAACCAATCTGGTGGAAAGCGGTGCCATCGACTGCATCTGGGGCTGCTTTTCCATGGACGGGCGGGAGCAGCTGTACCGCTGGGCAGGGCCGTATATGGTCAGCCGTCAGGTGGTGGCGGTCAATGCGGACAGCGGCATTGAAACGCTTGCCGACCTTGCGGGCAAGACCATGATGGTGCAAAGCACCACCAAGCCGGAAGAAATTTTCCTTGCCGGTACCGACCCCCGCATCCCGCAGCTGGGCGAAGTGCTGAGCACCGAGGACCGCAGCGTGCAGTACGCTATGCTGAACTGCGGCTATGTGGACGCCGTTGCCGCCCACGAGACTGCCATTTTGCAGTATATGCAGGATTGCAATGCCGATTTCCGCATTCTGGAAGAGCCGCTGCTGGTCACCGGCATCGGCGTGGCTTTTGCGCTGAACGACACCCGCGGGCTGGACGAACAGCTGACCAAGACCTTTGCCGCCATGCGCGCCGACGGCACGATGAAGCAGATCGTAGGCAGGTATCTGCCGGACCCGGAAAAATATCTGGAGGTGGACGCCCTTGAACCGTAAAAAGAAAACGTTCACTCCCAATATGCGGATGGCGGCGCTCTATCTGCTGATGGGCGTGCTGCTTTTGCTGACAGTGACCCTCTTCTCCGGGCAGGAGTCCATACGTGCTACCGAGGATTACTTTGCCCGCACCATCAGCTTTGTAAAGGTGCAGTCCACCAGCTTCGAAAAACATAACGACACCATCACCGCAAAGGCGCTGCGCCGGATGGCGGTGGCGGTGCGGCAGCTGGCTGAAAATGATGCCTTAGACCTCTACGACCCCGAAAGCCTCCGGGCAGAAACGGAGTCCCTCTGGCTTACCGGCATTGCCGTACTGGACGAAAACGGAAAAGCACTGTGTGAATATACAAGTGGTAATGTTGGCTATGCGCAGTTTGCGGAGTCGCTGCGGGAGAAAGCCGCGCTGAACGTGCTGCAAAACCCGCAAAAGACCTATCTCAAGCGCATTCTGTTACAGGATGGCACGGCGGTGGATGTTGCCACCCACCGCGCCGCAGCAGGGGATGCCATACTGCTGGCTTACCGGGTGACCCCGCCGGAGTTTGTGGAGGGCACAGCCCTGTCCATCCAGAGCGTGCTGGACGGCTACCCGCAGAACATCAGCGGCACCATCTTTATCGTGCAGGATAACAAGGTGATCGCCGCAAACGACCCGAGCCTCATCGGACTGTACACCACGAACAGCCCGCTGGTGCAGGGCATCCGCAAGGCCGGTGCGCCCGATACCTTGACCCATACCCACGACTGGGCAAATTCCGGCTGTTATTTCGGGATGTACAGCAACGGACAGAATTTTGACCTGTATATCTATATCAACGAAAAAGCGGTGTTCCGTAATTCCAGCAGTACACTGCTGGCAACGCTGATCCTTTATCTGATCTTTGTGGCAGTGCTGCAAACGCTGCGCCATCGCTCCATAAAGGCTGCGGAGCAGCAAAAGCGGGAGCAGGAGCAGAAATACCACGCTCAGCTGGAGGAGCAGAACCGCAAGCTGGAAAAGGCTGTCCGGCACGAGGCAGCGGCAAACCGCGCCAAGCGGGAGTTCTTGTTCAACATGAGCCACGACATCCGCACCCCGATGAACGCCATCATCGGCTTCACCTCGCTGGCGGCGACCCATATTGATAATAAGGAACAGGTGCTGGACTACCTGAAAAAGATCTCTATTTCCAGCCAGCACCTGCTCTCCCTCATCAACGATGTGCTGGATATGAGCCGCATCGAAAGCGGAAAGCTCCATCTGGAAGAGGTGGAAGTCAACCTTTCGGAGGTGCTGCACGATCTGAAAACCATCGTCAGCGGGCAGATCTACGCAAAACAGCTGGAGCTTTATATGGACGCGATGGATGTGACCGACGAGGATGTCTACTGCGATAAGACCCGGCTGAACCAGATCCTGCTGAACCTGCTGTCCAACGCCATCAAGTTCACCCCGGCGGGCGGCACAGTCTCGGTGCGGGTGCGCCAGCTTGCCGGGCAGGTGCGCGGCTGCGGGCAGTACGAGTTCCGCATCAAGGACAACGGCATCGGCATGAGCCCGGAATTTGCCAAAAAAATCTTTGAGCCGTTTGAGCGGGAGCGCACTTCCACGGTCAGCCGTATCCAAGGCACCGGCCTTGGCATGGCCATCACCAAAAACATCGTGGATATGATGGGCGGCACCATCGAGGTGCAGACAGCGCAGGGCAAGGGCAGCGAGTTTATCATTCGTGTGCCGCTGCGGGTGCAGGCAGAGCACCGCCCGGTGGAAAAGATCACCGAGCTGGAAGGCCTGAAGGCTCTGGTGGTGGACGACGATTTCAACACCTGCGACAGCGTGACAAAGATGCTGGTCAAGGTGGGAATGCGGGCGGAGTGGACCCTTTCCGGCAAGGAAGCGGTGCTGCGCGCGCGGCAGTCCATCGAGATGAGCGATGTCTACCACGCCTATATCATCGACTGGCGGCTGCCGGATATGAACGGCATCGAAGTCACCCGCCAGATCCGCAGCCTGAACGACGATACCCCCATCATCATCCTGACGGCCTACGACTGGTCTGACATTGAGGTAGAGGCAAAGGCCGCCGGTGTGACCGCCTTCTGCTCCAAGCCCATGTTCATATCCGACCTGCGCGAGACCCTGATGAGCGCCCTCGGCCAGAAGCTGACAGATGCGTCGCAGGAGCTTCTGCCGGAAAAGAACGCCGACTTTAAGGACAGACATATCCTGCTGGTAGAGGACAACGAGCTGAACCGCGAGATCGCGCAGGAGATCCTGTGCGAGTACGGCTTCCGGGTCGATACGGCGGAAAACGGTGCCGTGGCGGTGGAAAAGGTAAGCACTGCCGCACCGGGCAGCTATGATCTGGTGCTGATGGATGTGCAGATGCCGGTGATGGACGGCTATACCGCCACCCGGAAGATCCGCGCACTGGATGACCCTGCCCGGGCAAAGCTCCCGATCCTTGCCATGACCGCCAACGCCTTCGACGAGGACCGCCGCAACGCATTGGAAAGCGGCATGAACGGCTTTTTGTCCAAGCCCATCGTGATCGGCGATCTCGTGCAGGAGCTGCGCAAAATTTTGTGAGTCAAACGCCTGTCAGACAGAAAAGAAATAAAGCACCCGCAGCATTCGCTTCCAGAGGTCAAGAGCCTCTGCGAAGCCTGCTGCGGGTGCTTTTGCTTTTGTCGGCTGGCAGCCGTTATGATTTCAGTACATCTGCAAGGACCTGCAGCAGATGCGGAATATCCAGCGGCTTTGCAATGTGGCCGTCCATACCGGCCTTCAATGCATTCTGACGGTCTTCTTCAAAGGCATTTGCCGTCATTGCAAAGATGGGAATGCCTGCCTTTGCAGCATCCGGCAGGGCGCGGATCTGCCGCGTTGCCTCGTAACCGTCCATCTTGGGCATCTGGATGTCCATTAAGATCAAATCGTACTGCCCGGGGGCCGCCTGCTTCATCTTCTGGACAGCGATCTCGCCATCCTCAGCAGTGTCTACCGCAAAGCCCGCTTCCTTCAGGATCTCCAGTGCAAGCTCGCGGTTCAAGGCATTGTCCTCCACCAGCAAAAGTTTCTTTCTCTTGAGCTCGGAGGCATCTGGCTGCGCTGGCTTACAGGCAGGCTCTGCACCGTACGGTTCTGCCAGCACTCTGAGCAGTTCGGAAAGGAACAGCGGTTTTTCGCAGAAGGCGGTCACTCCGGCAGCGCGGGCTTCCTCTTCAATATCCGTCCAATCGTAGGCCGTCAGAATGATGATAGGGCAGCTTTTCCCGATCACCTTGCGGATCTGCCGCACGACCTCGATGCCGTTCATATCGGGGATGAGCCAGTCGATGATGTAGACGCTGAATTCGTCGCCCTGCTCCATGGCGTATCGGGTGCGGATCACCGCTTCCCGGCCGGAGATCGTCCACTCCGGCCGCATCCCGATCTTGGACAGCATGGTGCTGACGCTCAGGCAGGTGTCGGTATCGTCGTCTGCTACCAATGCGCGCAGCCCTTCCAACTGTGGGAGCTGCTTGGGCTCCACCCTTTGTCCGCTGAGTGCGAAGCAGAGATCTACGATGAATTCGCTGCCCTTGCCCGGTTCACTTTCAATCGCAATGGTGCCGCCCATCATATCCACAATGTTCTTGGCGATGGACATACCCAGGCCGGTACCCTGAATGCCGCTGACGGTGGAGCTTTCCTCCCGGCTGAACGCCTCAAAGATGTGCTTCTGGAACGCTTCGCTCATACCGATGCCATTGTCCTTGATGCGGAACTCATAGCAGCCACGGCCCTTGGGCGCACCGTTCTTCTGGGCAATGCGGATGCTGATCGTACCGCCTGTGGGAGTGAACTTGATGGCGTTGGACAAAATGTTCAGCAGGAGCTGGTTCAGCCGCAGCGGGTCGGTGATGATGTCCTCGTTCTCCACGTCCATGGTATCGATGAAAAGCGACAGCCGCTTTGCCGAAACATCGGGTTGGATGATGGAGCGCACATCGTGGACGAGATCCGGCAGATGCACCGCTTTCTCTTCAATTTTTACTTTTCCGCTCTCGATGCGGCTCATATCCAGCACATCATTGATGAGGGAAAGCAGATGCTGGCTGGAGGTAGAGATCTTTTTCAGGTAGTCCAGCACCTGTTCCTTATTATCAATATGGGTCGCAGCCAGCGAGGTGAAGCCGATGATGGCGTTCATGGGGGTGCGAATATCGTGGCTCATATTGAACAGGAACTCCCGCTTGGCACGGTTTGCCGCACCCTCGTGCTGGAGTGCGATCTCCAGTTTGCGGTTCTGTTCCTCCAGCTGAGCCTGATACTTCTTCTCCTGCTCTTTTTTCTGCTGCTCCATCTCCTGCACGGAGCGTCTGCGCAGCACCCGAAGGACCATTACAAGCAGGATGTAACCGGCCAGCGCCATCAAGATCAGCGGAATCGATTCACGGAAGACGGATCTTTCATCCGTATACGCGTAGAGATCGAAAGACCTTCCGTGGCAGTACATTCCAAAATAGCAGCCGGAGCCGTTCCAATCGTGGGTATGGGTCAGCGTTTCGGCAGCCCCGGCTTTGCGGATCTCCCGCACCGGCAGACTGTCCGCAGCATCCTGCCCGATGAGCTCCGGGCGGTTGGAGGCAATGACCTGATTGTTCTGCACGATGAACAATGTGCCGCTGGTCTCAACCGAGTAGCCGTCCAGTACGCTCTGGATGGACAAGGCCGTTCCCTCTATAAATTCTGCCGGGGTATAGCGGTAGGCAAGCAGGATCACCTCTTTGCTTTCTGCCCGGTGTGCCGCAACATCCACGGCAGACCCATCCTCCAGCAGGACCCGCTTCAGGTAGGTCTTTTGCGGGTAAGAGAAAACGTCCAGAACGGCATCATTTTTGAGCGGTTCTCCAAACCGGGCATAGCCGATGCCGTTGGTTGTGGATTCGCACAGGAGCGTACCGTCCGGGGACAGAACTGAAATACCTGTGAGCCAGAGCAGCTCTGCCTGCCTGCTCAGGCACTGCGGGTCGGAAAGGTCGAGCGCAGGGTCCTGTGCCAGCTGATGCACCGATACCGCCGTGCGGCGGAGCGCTTTGGCCACAATCGTATCGTTGTGCTTTTCAAAGCTGGTGGACTGGGATTTGACAAAATCAAGGATCTGGCAGAAACGAGCCTCCGTTGCACGCAGTGCCTGCCAACTCGAGAAAAAAACGACGCCTGCCATAAAAAGCACGCCGATGACCAGATAGAGCCCCCATCTCCATGTATCTGGGATGGTCCTGTTTTTACATGCCAATGGTGTCCACCTCCAGATACTGCGAAGGATGTTCAAGATACTTGCCAAGGATCTGCTCCAGTGTGCCGTCTGTGCGCATCTGCGCAAGAACAGCGTTCAGCTGGGTGTCCAGCCCGCGGCTGTCGTTTTTGGCAAAGGCGATGCCCAGCCCGGTGACCAGCAGCGGTTCTTCGAGGATGCGGAACTCCACGGAATTGTCCTTCATGTATTGCAGGATGGCCGTCTCATGGGCAGCGATGGCATCCACATAGCCGCAGGCCAGCATCGCATACTGCACGCTGCGGTCTTCGGTGCTGAACACCTCGACGGTCTGCGGGATGCGCGGGTCGGAGCCGCTGAGAAAGATCTCCTCCGGCTTGCCGGTGCTCTGCACGGCGATGGTCTTTCCGGCAAGGTCGCCGAGTGTCCGGATGCTGCTGTCGGCATCCACCGCAGCCACCTGACGGCTCACCATGTAGGGTCCCGCCCAGCGGTATACCTCCTCGCGCCCATCCATGGAAAAGCAGCCCCAGATGCAGTCGATGGTACCGCTTTCCACCAGATCTGTTTTTTGCTCCCAATCGATCGGTTCAAACTGGGCAGCATATCCCATGCGGCGGAAGGCTTCGGTGGCGATCTCCACGTCGATCCCGGCGGGAACGCCGTCATTGTTCAGATAAATATAGGGCGGATAGGTATCGCTTCCCACAATGAGCTGCGGAAGACCGCTGTCCTTCGCGTTGGTTCCGCCGCAGGAAGTCAGACTGCCGACGGCAGCAGAGGCCGCCAGCAGCGTGCAGCCGCGCAGAAATGCACGGCGTGAGATTCTGTGTTTCATTTGGACTTTTTGTTCTCCTGTTTTATTGCATCCATTGCTCAGTTGTGCTGCTGTAATTCTTCTTTCAGGTCAGTCTGAATATCTGTCAGGCACTGCAGCAGCAGCGGGTTGAACGCTCCGCACTCGCCGTTCAGGATCATCTGCACGGCTTTTTCGTGGGAGAAGGCTTTTTTGTAGCAGCGTTCGCTGGTCAGTGCATCGTACACATCAGCCAGCGAGACCAGTTGTGCGCTGATGGGGATCTCATCGCCCTTCAGTCCATCCGGGTAGCCGCGCCCATCCCAGCGTTCGTGGTGCCAGCGGGCGATCTCGTAGGCCGTTTGCAGCAGCGGCTGCTCTGCAAAATTATCCAGATCATGCAGCATCTTGGCTCCCAGCATACTGTGGGTCTTCATGACCTCGAATTCCTCCGGGGTCAGCCTGCCGGGCTTGTTGAGGACCTTTTCGTCAATGCCGATTTTTCCGATGTCGTGCAGGGCGGAAGCCAGCGGGATCATATCCTGCTGTTCCGCAGTGATCGAGTATCTGCTGCTGATCTCCAACAGACGGCGGAGCAGCAGCTCGGTGATGATACGGATGTGCCGCACATGGGCGCCGCTTTCGCCGTTGCGGAATTCTACGATATGACTCAGTACACCCACCAGCGTATCCGTATTATTTTCACGGGCGCGGATCTGCTCTGAGACCATCTGCACCAGCCGTCGCTGCTTGGCGTACAGCTTGATGGTGTTGGTCACACGGCGGTACACGATACGAGCATCGAAGGGGCGATTGACATAATCACTTGCGCCCAGCTCATAGGAACGCCGGATCGTCGCATCGGAGTCCTCGCTGGAGATCATAATGACCGGGATATCCTCGATGGTGTGGTTGGCATTCATGGCTTTCAGCACTTCAAAGCCGTCCATAACGGGCATATTGATGTCCAGCAGCACCAGTGCAATGTTTCCGGCTTCTGCCTGCAATTTTTCCATGCATTCCCGTCCGTTTTCAGCTTCCAGAATGTGGTAACTGTCTCCCAGGATCTCTGTCAGCATCATGCGGTTCATTGCGGAGTCATCCACAAGTAAGATCTGTGGCTTGTTCTGCAAAAGTTTTTCCAAAGCCGCCAGGTTATGCCCCGGAACCTCCACCATGACGGCATTCTTGCGGCCCTTTGCCTGATACATCAGCCGATCCGCCCGGCGAACGATGTTATCCATAGGGTCGGCGAGGGACTGTATCGTTCCGCCAATGCTCAGCGAGATACGGAAATGCGAATAGCCGGGTACAGATGCCATCTGCGCGGCGGTGCAGATCTGTTCCAGTTTGGTCTGCAAAAAGTCTCCCGGAATGCCGGGTAACACCAGCAGAAATTCGTCTCCGCCATAGCGGATGAGCAGGTCCGACTTCCGGATGCAGGACTGGATGGTGTTTGCCACCGTTTTCAGTGCCATATCTCCGGCGTAATGCCCATAGGTATCGTTGCAGATCTTGAAATCATCCACATCCATCAGTGCGACACCCGCCGGGCCGATGGTTTTGCGGGCAACTTCTTCGTAATAGCGGCGGTTGTAAATTCCTGTCAGCGGATCCCGATAGAGCTTTTCTTCGAATGCCTGCTCCCGTGCAGTGCGCTGTCGGGCTGTTTCATCCTCCGATACTTTCTGATTTTCGGTCAGTTGTTTCAGCGCCTGCTCCGCTGCGGCAAGAGCGGCTCCCTGTTGATGAAGTTTTTTCAACAGCTGCTGCTCACGCGCTTTGTAATATTCCTCGATCTCGGAAAGTGTATTCACGTTCTGACCCTCTTCTACATCATTTACATCATTTGTGTGTTTCATCTGCGGAAACGCGCTTTTCCGCTATTTTTTAATGGGGGGAGGTAACGCGGAAGCGTTTTACGGTCTGTTCCAGTGCTGCAATGTCCACGGGTTTGGAGAGATGTTCGTCCATGCCGGCTTCCTTCGGGTAAACGCTGTGTACCTGCTCAATAAAGGCTTCTATCTCCTTATAAGGTGCCATAAAGGTGACGGCTTCGTGAGCACCGTCTTTTTTAGCCGTTTCGGTCTTACCGCCGCAGGCGGTCAGTGCTGCCGCTGCCGCAGTAATGCCGCAGACCTGCAAAAACGAGCGGCGGGAGATCTTTTTCATCATATAAATATACTTTCTCACATTTTCGGAAAGCAATACTGCGCAGGTGCAGCAGCGCAGTGCTGCCTTAGCGATTCTTACACATCCCACAGGCACATCCCACAGGAACTCCGACGCTTGCGGCCTGTCCGCACGGGGCTTTGCACCGAGTTTCCATAAAATGACAATGTAATTGTACCATTGCGGCAAAAGCGTTTCAAGTTGATTTTGAACGTCTTGCCATATTTTGCATGAAAAATCTGGAAAGTTCTGAATTTCGCTGACTGGAAATAGACTGAAGTGACCCATATCACGACCAGGTGGACCGAAAAGGGGGATTCGATGAAAAAAACTCCTTTTATTCTGCACGAAAAATTTCGTTCGGACAACAACGAACAGCGCAAAGAAGACTTTCAAAAGGAATTTGAGCGATATATCATCGATGGATTGCTCAATGCGGTTCCTTCAAGAGCCTGCGCCTGATGCGGCATCCCTGAATTGGAAGGAGGGATGCGTTATGCTGCGCATGGATGCTCGTGTACAAAAAGAAGGGGGCAGATCATGAAAGCAGCAATTTATTGCCGCCTGAGCAAAGAAGATGAAGATAAAATTGGTGAATCGGAGAGCATTCAGAATCAAAAGTCGATGCTGCTCCAGTACGCCCTGGAGAAAGGATTTGATATTTACCAGATCTATTCGGATGAGGACTATTCCGGCATCGACCGGAACCGTCCGGCATTCAATTCGATGCTGCAAGCCGCAAGCGAACATCAGTTTGATGTGGTACTGGCCAAAACGCAATCCCGTTTCACCCGTGACATGGAGCTCGTGGAAAAATATCTGCACGGAAAGTTCATGGAGTGGGGCATCCGCTTCATTGCGGTGGTAGACCATGTGGATACCAACGATACCGCGAACAAAAAATCCCGCCAGATCAACGGCCTGATCAACGAATGGTATCTGGAAGATCTGTCCACCAATGTCCGCTCGGTGCTTGACCACAAGCGGAAAGAGGGGCTGTTCATCGGCTCTTTTGCACGGTATGGATACTGCAAAGACCCAAATGCAAAAGGAAAACTCATCATCGACCCGGAAGCGGCCGAGGTGGTAAGGCGGATCTTCTCCATGGCTCTTAACGGGATCGGCGCGCACAAGATTGCACGCATCCTGAATGACGAAAAAATTCCAAGCCCAACAGCCTATAAGCAGCTGCATGGCATCCATTACCGCAGTGCATTAAAGAATACAAATGCGGCTCTTTGGAGCAGTCCCACCGTATATCAAATACTGCATGATCAGCTTTATATCGGAAATATGGTGCAGGGAAAGCATAAAAAGATAAGTTACAAGTCTGAAAAGACGATTTGGATGCCAAAATCGCAGTGGATCGTTGTAGAAAATACGCATGAAGCGATTATTGAGCGAGAAATGTTTGAAACAGTCCAGAGGATGATGCAGGAGCGCACCCGGAGCTGCGAGAAGGGAATGATCCATCCGCTGGCAAAAAAGGTGGTTTGTGGATGCTGCGGCAGCTGCATGGAGCAGACTGGCCGTCAGCCGAGAGCGGATGGAACACAAAGACGCTATGTTCGCTGCCGGATGCACCAGCGCGCACCGGAAGTGTGCGGCAACAAGACCTGTACCGATATGGACGCGTTGGAGAATGCGGTACTGGAACGTATCCGGGCGTATGCGGCAGACTATTTTGACCCTGAAAAAGTTCCCCTTCCAGAACAGGATGACCCCATCCGGCAGCGAGAGCAGGCCAGGCGTGACGAGCTGAAACGGTTGAAGAGCGAAGCAGCCCGGCGGCGCAAGGCCATGCAGGAGCTGTATCTGGATAAGGTGTCAGGTTTGATCGATGCCGTTCAGTTTTCTGAAATGAACCAGACCTTTCTGGAAGAAGTGAAAAAGGCAGAGATCCGAATCGATACATTGGAAGCGGAACTGGAACAACAGCAGGAAGAAACCGGTGGGGTCCAGACGCAGAGGCAGCGTGTCCGTGAACTGGCACAGGTTTCGCAGCTGACCCGCGAACTTGTTGTACTGCTGGTTCATCGGGTCATCGTCAGCCCAAAAGATCCGCTTACCGGAGAGCAAAAGATCACGATCGAATGGAATTTCTGAGTCGGCAGGCAGTTTAGCTGCCCCGCTGGGCTGTTTTCGTCAGCCCAGGTCGGATACACCTCACTGGACGCCACGTTGGCGATATAGCTGCGGAACGAGACGGTGACGTTCCGGGCCGAGGCGGCGGGCTTGCCGAGGTGGACGGTGATGTTCTTGGGGATGATGACCCGGTCCAGCACCCGCGGCACACAGGCGAGGAACGGGTTCGGGCCGCTGCCGCCGTCGCCGGTGAAGAGGCTGTGGGGTGGGATGACGATGGGGACGTTGGGGGTGTCCCGCATCTCCTCGGTGTCGGGTATCATCTCGGGCTGGGCCAGCGTCACCTGCCCGGGAAAGACCTGCACGCCCTGGATGCGGACGGTGCGGTAGCCGGTCTTGGAGGCCACGAGGTCACAGACCGCGTAGGGGGGCTGCGTGGTGTTGTTCTCGTCCAGCGAGAGAGCACAGGCGGGGGTGGTAAGGGTGACGTCGTCGGCGTTGCCTTCGGCGTCGGTCAGGCGGGTGGCGGTAAAGCCGTTGCCGCTGACGGTGACGGTCACACCCTCGACAGGGCTGGACTGACGGGCCGCAAAGGCCTGAATGCGGAGAGTTCCGGTGTTCTTCATGGAGATACGCTCCTTTGCTGGTAAAAGTATGATTCTGCCCCAGCGTATTCCGTCCGGCGCCCGGGCGTGCATGACAATGCCCGGTGCAAACAAAAAAAGCCGCCCGTAGGCGGCAGGGAATTACAGAAATCAAATTTTCTCTAAAGGCTTCCCCCGGTTGGGGGAAAGCTGTCACCGCAGGTGACTGATGAGGGCGCAAACGAGCAGCAGCTTACGGGAAATTGCCCCTCATCCGGCTGCTCTGGGACGAACTCTAAAAGTTGATTTCCGTGGCAGGGGAGAATAGCTTATTTGGCGTTGTCCTTGGCAAGGGCAGCGTCAATATTTTTTTGCAGGGCGGCAAGGTTTTCTTCCTTGTCGATGCCGCCCAGCAGGGGCTGGCCCACAACATTGCCGTCCCGGTCAAAAACGTAGGTGGTGGGGAAGGCCATGATGTTCAGCGCAAACTTGCCGGCGTCGCTGCCGGAGGCAAAGTAGATGTTGCGGTAGCTTGCGCCCGTTGCAGCCAGCAGTTTTTTGGCGGCATCAATGCCCTGCTGGTTGCCGTCTAGCGTCTCGGTGTTGATGCCGACAACCTCGCCGCCCTGTGCCTTGACCTTCTCGTTCAGGGCGTTCAGGTCGTCCAGTTCCTCTACGCAGGGCTTGCAGCCGTTGAACCAGAAGTTCACCACCGTAAAGGCGTTGCCCGCAAACAGACTGTTGTCCACCGGGTTGCCCTCTAAATCGCTGCCCTCAAACTGGGGGAAGGCAGTGCCCTGTGCGGCAGCGCCGGAAGCGGCCGCGTCCGCGAGGGCAAGGGTGGCAATCTGCTCCTCGATGGCACGGATTTTTTCTGCATCGGCGGTCAGGGTCTTGTACTCCTCATCCGAGAATTGGTCCTTTGTCTTTTCCACGGAGCTGCGCAGAAAATCGCCGTAGTTCGTGCTGAGAGTGGTCTCAGTCATGTTTTTGTCCATGGAAGCGAACACCTTCTCCCACAGGGCATCGTTTGCGGAAAGGATCTCGTTTTCCTCGGCCAGCAGCTGCTCCTCGGTCTTGGTTTCCGCTGCCGCAGAGGAAGCGGCAGAAGAAGAGGATGCAGAAGATGCAGAGGACGCGCCCTGCCCGCAGGCGGCAAGGCTGAAAGCCAGCGTAAGGCTGAGCAAAAGTGCGGTTACACGGTTGAATTTCATGGTTTTACTCCTTTGTTGTTTCGGTGTTTGATTGGTCTCCCAGCCCGAACTTGTACTGGATGGCGTCCGTGGGGCAGGCTTTCATACACATCCCACAGCGGATACATTCGGCGTGGTTGGGGGTCTTGGTAATGTCTACGTCCATCTTACAGGCCCTTGCGCAGGCGCCGCAGGAGACGCATTTGTGGGTGTCTACACGCATCTGGAACAGCGAGACCTTGTTCAGCAGCGCATAAAACGCGCCCAGCGGGCACAGCCACTTGCAGAAGGGGCGGTAGAACACCACGCTGCCCATAATAACTGCCAGCAGAATGCAGGCTTTCCATGTGAACAGCTTGCCCAGCGCGGCGCGGATGCCAGCATTGGTCAGGGAGAGGGGAAGGGCGCCTTCCAGCACGCCCTGTGGGCAGAGATATTTGCAGAAGAAGGGGTCGCCCATGCCCAGCTCGTTGACCGCCAGCAATGGCAGCAGCACCACCATGACCAGCAGCACCGCATACTTTAAATAGCGCAGCGGCTTTAGCTTTTTGGTGGAAAGCTTGGGAGAGGGAATCTTGTGCAAAAGCTCCTGAAACCACCCGAACGGGCAGAGGAAACCGCAGATGAACCGTCCCAGCAGCACCCCGAAAAGGATGAGAATGCCGGTGATGTAGTAGGAAAAGCGGAATTTGGAAGAGCCCACTACCGCCTGAAACGCCCCCACCGGGCAGGCACCGGCAGCGCCCGGGCAGGAATAGCAGTTCAGCCCCGGGACGCAGACGTATTTTCCATTGCCCTGATACAGCGTTCCTTTAGCAAAGTTGGGCAGGTGGATGTTGGTTAAAAGGGTCGCTCCGGCCTGTATAAAGCCCCGGAACCGGGCAAGGGGATTTAATTTTTTCTTATCCAATGCCCACACACTCCATACACAGCCGGATGGCTTTTGAAAATACGGTGTCTGCCTCGCCCCGCCATACGCCGAACAGCAGCATCAGTACCCCGGCAGCAAGCAAAAGCAGCTGCGCCTGTTTTTTTGTCATGAACATCATAGTCTCCTGTTGTTTGATGGCACCAGTATACACTATCCGGGATAAAATTTCTGCTAAGGTGTATCTGAAAACAAAGAAAATGACGAATATTTCGCAAGCACAAGCGGGATTTAAGGCAAATAGCCGCAGGAATCCTTTGTGGATT
>OIGJ01000330.1_pt1 | contig 13429 bp, 5 predicted proteins | sample 1582271 | NCBI WGS metagenome assembly OIGJ01 (sample SAMN02674607, study PRJEB24791) | human gut metagenome, SKBSTL069 | isolation source: stool | host: Homo sapiens | place: USA
TTACTTATAACCTTGTTCTCCCATCACGGCGGCACCGATTTGGCAAAGTCCTACTCCATGCCCCCATCCGGCTCCGGTAAGGATGAATCGTGAAGGGATTTTATCCTCTTTATGTCCTTTTTCCTCATATTCCTTGTCTACTACGAAGGCGGAACTATACAGATGAGAAGTAGATAAGGTACGGCGTATTTCCAACTCTTTTCCAATGATGAGTGTCCGTAAGGTTCCTACAATCTTTAGTCGGACAAGACGTCCGGATGTTCCCCGTTCTACAGGAATTAAATCAATGATTTGTCCGAAATCAATCCCTGAACGTTGATGAATCAGTTCTGAAAGCTCCTGCTGCGAATAACTGACTTTCCAACGATAGAAGTCTGCTGTTTCCTGATCGTAGTTGTTTAGTACTTGGCTTAGAATTTTCTTATCCTGCGTATTACAAAAAGCAACAGGTGAGGTACGTATCCATTTATCAGCTTCCGCCTCTATGTTCAAATCGGGAAGTTGTTTTTCAGTCTTGCTATCCCGTTGTCTGATTAGATAAGGATGCTTTACGTTTTCCCAACAATTTTGGAACTCTTCAAAAGCTCCGCCACAACATTTAGAGAAACGGGCATCACAAATCGCTCCTTTATACATCAGCACTTCCCCCCGCGTGGCGGAGACTGCTTCGATGGCTTGTGGTGTTGAGGCTCGTGTAATTCCCTGATAACGCTGGCAATGATCATCGGCACATACATCGAAATTTCTATGTGCTTCATGGTCATACCACTTAATAAATGAAGAATTAGGAATGAAGAATGAAGAATTAGCTGCGCTGTGGCTGCTTGTTCCACTAGGGAAATAATGAATAATTTCTTTACAGGAAACCTGGTCTACATAGTTTATATCGCTATAAGACGGAAATTCTTCATTCTTCATTCTTAATTCTTCATTTTCAAATACTATTTTCCCCATCATTACTCCATGTTCACGAAGCACTTTAGTCAGCTCGCGCGTATCAATGCCCGTGATACCAGGAACTTTTTCCCGTTTCAGCCAGTCACCAAGACTTTCCACAGCGTTCCAGTGGCTGTATTCATAAGAATAGTCACTTACGATAATCGCTTCCGCGTGGATTTTCTCACTTTCCATGAAAGTGGCAAGTCCATTCGGTTCGATGGTAAAAGGAGGAACACCGTAGTTACCTACCAAAGGATAGGTAAGCGTCATCAACTGTCCGGCGTATGAAGGGTCAGTGAGGCTCTCCGGGTATCCGGTCATGGCAGTATTAAACACTACTTCGCCCGCCACCGGCTTCTCGTAGCCAAACGACTTACCGGAAAACCGGCTCCCGTCGTCAAGGATTAATGTCACATTTCTCATTCTTATTATTGAATCGTTGTATGGTTGTTAGAATTGATACATTTGTTCTATATAGTCGATGAACGCCCGGTTCACCATTTTCACACCACCCGGTGTAGGGTAGTTACCGCTAAAATACCAGTCGCCTTTATGATGCGGACAAGCCTCGTGCAATCCCTCCAACGGTTGATAGACAATTTCCACTTTCGCCTTTGTTCCCTTGGGAGTCAGCAGTTCCACCATCTTGCCAGAGATTTCCTCATCGGTGAACGGAGCATAGATATCCTTCACATAGTTTATCATCTGCTCTTTCGGCAGTCCCACCTGATCTTTCGATTTACGGTAGGCAGCCGCAATCACATCTTTCATATCCCGCTCCTTTAAAAGTTCGACAGCAGCCCTGAAAGCGATAAACTCACTCATCTTTGCCATATCGATACCGTAATAGTCAGGATAACGCACTTGCGGAGAAGAAGATACTATCACAATCTTCTTCGGACCGAGACGGTCGAGAATACCGATAATACTTTGTTTCAACGTAGTACCACGCACAATGCTGTCGTCAATAATCACCAGATTATCAACACCGGGTACCAGACTTCCGTATGTAATGTCATACACATGGGCTGCCAGATCATTACGACTGTTTCCTTCGGCAATAAACGTACGGAGTTTGATATCCTTGATCGCCACCTTTTCGCTACGGATACGGCGGGAAAGAATGACTTCCAGTTCCTCCATATCCGGATGATGCCCTAATGCAGCAATTTGCTGCACTTTCTCCTCATTCAAGTAATCATCCAGTCCCTGCAACATTCCGTAGAAAGCAACCTCCGCAGTGTTTGGAATAAAAGAGAAGACCGTATGATCGATATCATTATTGATAGCTTTCAGTATTTTCGGAACCAACTTTTCGCCCAGCCGTTTCCTTTCTTTATAAATATCGACGTCACTGCCACGGGAGAAATAGATACGTTCGAAAGAACAGGCATGATTTTCGCGCGGCTTGTTAATTTGCGAAGTACGGATTTTACCTTCTTTGCTGATTAACAATGCTTGCCCCGGTTGCAATTCTTTGATTTCCTCAAACGGAACATTCAAAGCCGTCTGGATCACCGGACGTTCGGAAGCAAGAACAGCTATCTCATCATCCTGATACCAGAATGCAGGCCGGATTCCCCACGGGTCGCGGATGGCGAAGGACTCGCCGCTCCCGGTCAATCCGCAGATCACGTATCCCCCATCCCATTCGCGGCTGGAAGTGCGCAACACGTTTGCCAAATCAATATATTCTTCTATATAATGAGTGATTCCCATGCCCGTAAGCCCCTCGGCTTCGGCAAGATTGAATACACGCTCCACTTCACGGTCAAGACGGTGTCCCACCTGTTCCAACATGATATATGTATCGGCATATTTACGCGGATGCTGACCAATGGCAGTGATACGGGCAAATATCTCGTCTACATTCGTCATATTGAAATTTCCGCAGAGAGCCAGATTCTTGGCGCGCCAGTTATTTCTTCTTAAAAATGGATGCACATAAGAGATTCCGGATTTTCCCGTCGTGGAATAACGAAGATGTCCCATATATACTTCACCGGCAAAAGGCAAAGTTCGTTTGGCATACGCTGCATCGTGCAACTGTTCGGGAGTGAGATCCTTAAAATTGTTTTGAACGTTTTCAAAGATTTCCGTAATGGCTCCGGAACCTAAAGCGCGTTCACGAAACATATATTCTTCGCCCGGATTTGCTTCCAGTTTCACACACGCCAGTCCCGCACCTTCCTGTCCACGATTATGCTGCTTCTCCATCAACAGGTAGAGTTTATTAAGACCATACATCCATGTCCCGTACTTTTTCTCGTAATACTCTAACGGTTTGAGCAAGCGTATCATGGCAACGCCACATTCATGTTTCAATTGTTCCATCTATACTATTTACGATTTGACGATTTACTATTTACAATTTAAATTACCACCCGCCAATCAAACAACTTACTATCCATCATTGATTCTTCAATCGTAAATTGTCTAATTGTAAATTACATTACTCTACTGTTACCGACTTCGCCAGATTTCTCGGCTGATCCACATCCATCCCTTTGCATACCGCAATGTGGTAAGCAAGAAGTTGCAGAGGTACCGTAGTAATTAACGGATCGAGACATTCGATTGTTTCAGGAAGTTCGATACTACAGTCAGCGATTTTGCTGATAACGGTATCTCCTTTCGTCACAAATGCAATCACTTTTCCTTTCCGTGCCTTAATCTCCTGAATATTACTTAATACTTTCTCATACAACCCATTCTGGGTAGCAATCACCACTACCGGCATTTCCGCATCGATCAGGGCAATCGGTCCATGCTTCATCTCCGCAGCCGGATAACCTTCGGCGTGAATATACGATATTTCTTTCAATTTCAATGCACCTTCCAGAGCAACGGGATAACTATATCCGCGTCCCAGGTAAATAAAATTATGCGCATAAGTGAAAGTTTTCGATAACTCCGCCAAAGTATCATTCAATTCCAACACCTCTTTCATTTTTTCCGGAATATGATTTAACTCCTGTACGATTGAAAGATAATGCTGTTCGTCAATGGTTCCTTTCGCTTTGGCAAGTGTCAATGCCAACATCGCCAATACAGTGACCTGTCCGGTAAATGCTTTGGTAGAAGCCACCCCGATTTCTGGACCCACATGAATATATGAACCGGTATGAGTGGCACGGGGAATAGAAGAGCCGATCGCATTGCAAATGCCATATATAAATGCCCCGCGGCTTTTCGCCAATTCCACAGCAGCCAATGTATCTGCCGTCTCGCCACTCTGGGAGATTGCTATCACCACATCCTGCCCGTCAATCACCGGATCACGGTAGCGGAATTCGGAAGCATACTCCACTTCCACCGGTATGCGGCAAAAACTCTCAATCAGATGCTTACCGATCAGTCCGGCATGCCAGGAAGTTCCGCAGGCAACGATAATAAACCGCTTGGCATTCAGCAGCTTTTCCCGATGATCGATCACTGCGGAAAGTACCACATTGTTTGCTTCCACATTGATACGTCCGCGCATACAATCATGAATACAATCGGGCTGTTCGAAAATCTCTTTCAACATAAAATGCGGATATCCTCCTTTTTCCAGCTGGCCGAGATTTAGCTCCACTTTTTTAATTTCAGGTGTCATTTCAACATTACTCAAATTGACCACCTTCAATTCTTTTCCCAAATGGAGAACAGCAATTTCTCCGTCTTCCAGATAAACCACCTTATCTGTATATTCTACAATCGGAGTGGCATCCGAAGCAAGGAAGAACTCGTCCGCTCCAATCCCCACTACCAGCGGGCTACTCTTACGGGCAGCAATAATCTCATCGGGATGCTCCTTATCAAGAATCGCAATCGCATAAGCACCAATTACCTCCCCTAACGCCAACTGAACAGCCGTCAACAGACTGACCTGATTAGTGACTTTCATGTATTCTATTAATTGAACGAGGACTTCGGTATCTGTACTACTTTTAAAAATATAGCCTTTGGCTTGAAGTTTTTCTTTGAGAACGGCGTAGTTTTCAATAATACCGTTATGAATGAGAGCGAGCTTTTCGGAAGAAGAGTAATGAGGGTGGGCGTTAACAGAACAAGGTTCCCCGTGAGTAGCCCAACGGGTATGGGCAATTCCGATTGTACCGGAAATATCTTTTTGTGTGACGAAATTTTCAAGATCAGAGACTTTTCCTTTCGTCTTATACACATTTAACTGTTGGTCATCACTAATGATTGCTACCCCCGCGCTGTCATATCCACGATACTCCAGTCGCTTCAGCCCTTTGATAAGGATAGGGTAGGCTTTTCGTTTACCAATATAGCCTACTATTCCACACATATTATGATATTTTTATTTCGCCTGCAAATATACACATTACAAATAACATAAAGACAACAAAAAGCATATTTATTTGACAGAAACGCATAAAAAAGTTGCAAACACATCAAAAAGTTAAATAATATATTATTTTTAGCTCAAAAAGAAACAAATTACAATCAGCTTCAAATAAGGATAAATAAGCTAACAAATTAAAAGCAAATTTCCTGTTTTTAATAACAAATTAAAAGAATAAAGATTCCTATTCTCATTTCGCGTCACACAAAAGCTAAATTTCACTATCATTTTGAAATTAAAATATTAACTTTGCCAAACAATTTGATACATCAAACAGGTATTATCATACAATAAAGCTAGTAAGAATGAAGAAACAAGAACTTTTTAACAACGTAACAGAAGGATTCCCTTACCAACGACAGCCCCAACAGATGGGCTTGTACGATGCGGCATACGAACACGATGCCTGCGGTGTCGGTATGCTGGTTAACATTCATGGAGAAAAGTCACACGACATTGTTGAGTCGGCTTTAAAGGTATTAGAAAACATGCGCCATCGCGGTGCCGAGGGTGCGGATAACAAGACCGGTGACGGTGCAGGTATCATGCTTCAAATTCCGCATGAGTTTATTTTATTACAAGGTATTCCTGTCCCCGAAAAAGGACGGTACGGCACAGGATTATTGTTTTTACCGAAAAACGAAAAAGACCAGGCAGCTATTCTAAGTATTATTATTGAAGAAATTGAAAAAGAAGGACTCACATTGATGCATCTGCGCAATGTACCCACCTGCCCTGAAATTCTAGGAGAATCTGCTCTGGCAAACGAACCAGACATCAAGCAAGTATTCATCACCGGATTTACAGAAACGGAAACTGCCGACCGGAAGTTATATCTGATCCGGAAAAGAATCGAAAATAAAGTCAGATTGTCATCTATTCCGGCAAAAGACGATTTTTATGTTGTGTCACTCTCTACCAAAAGCATTATATATAAAGGTATGCTTTCATCATTACAGCTGCGCAACTATTATCCGGACCTGACAAATAGCTATTTTACCAGCGGACTGGCACTGGTGCACTCCCGTTTCAGTACCAATACATTCCCTACATGGGGATTGGCACAGCCGTTCCGTCTGCTGGCACACAACGGTGAAATCAATACTATCCGTGGTAACCGAGGATGGATGGAAGCCCGTGAAAGTGTACTCTCCACTCCCACTTTAGGCGATATAAAAGAAATCCGCCCGATTATACAACCGGGCATGAGCGACAGTGCTTCTCTGGACAATGTACTGGAGTTCCTGGTGATGTCAGGATTGAGCCTGCCACATGCCATGGCTATGCTCGTGCCGGAATCTTTCAACGAGAAGAACCCGATCAGTGAAGATCTGAAATCATTCTACGAATACCACTCCATCCTGATGGAACCGTGGGACGGACCGGCCGCACTACTATTCAGCGACGGACGATTTGCCGGAGGTATGCTCGACCGCAATGGCCTGCGCCCTGCCCGTTATCTGATTACTAAAAACGATATGATGGTAGTGGCTTCGGAAGTCGGTGTGATGGATTTCGAACCGGGAGACATCAAAGAAAAGGGTCGCTTACAGCCCGGCAAAATCCTGCTGGTAGATACGGAAAAAGGCGAGATCTACTATGACGGCGAACTGAAAAAACAGTTGGCTGAAGCCAAGCCTTACCGCACCTGGCTATCTACCAACCGAATCGAACTGGATGAACTGAAAAGCGGGCGCAAAGTTCCTCATCACGTAGCAAACTACGACCGGATGCTTCGTACTTTCGGCTACTCCAAAGAGGACATCGAAAGGCTGATTATGCCGATGGCAAGCAGCGGAGCAGAACCGATCCATTCAATGGGTAACGATACGCCACTCGCCGTACTTTCAGATAAACCACAGTTGCTTTACAACTATTTCCGTCAGCAATTTGCCCAGGTAACCAATCCGCCCATTGATCCACTTCGTGAAGAACTGGTGATGTCATTGACGGAATACATTGGAGCAGTCGGTATGAATATTCTGACGCCCAGTGAAAGTCATTGCAAAATGGTACGCCTGAATCATCCGATTTTAAGCAATACCCAACTGGATATTCTTTGTAATATCCGGTATAAAGGCTTCAAAACAGTCAAACTACCCATGTTGTTTGAGGTTGCAAAAGGGAAAGCCGGACTGCAGGAAGCACTGACCCATCTTTGTAAAATGGCGGAAGAATCCGTGACGGAAGGTGTAAACTACATTGTCCTGACCGACCGTGACGTGGATATTACCCATGCCACTATTCCTTCATTGCTGGCGGTAAGCGCCGTTCATCACCATCTGATTTCAGTCGGCAAACGTGTACAAACAGCATTGATTGTAGAAAGCGGTGAAATACGTGAGGTAATGCACGCTGCGTTATTACTGGGTTTCGGAGCAAGTGCCCTGAATCCTTACATGGCATTCGCTGTCCTCGACCGACTGGTAAAAGACAAAGATATTCAGTTGGATTATACCACTGCTGAAAAGAACTATATCAAATCCATCTGTAAAGGCTTGTTTAAAATCATGAGTAAGATGGGTATCTCTACGATCCGCTCCTATCGTGGTGCTAAAATTTTCGAAGCTGTCGGTTTGAGTGAAGAATTGAGCAAGGCTTATTTTGGAGGACTCGGTTCACCGATCGAAGGTATCCGTCTGGAAGAAATAGCCAGAGATGCCATTGCTTTCCATGAGGAAGGATTTTCAGAAATCAAAAATGGAAATGAAGGAACACAAAGTAACTCTCCATCTTCTACTTTCAACCTTCCATTATTAAAAAACAACGGTTTGTATGCCTTCCGCAAAGACGGAGAAAAGCACGCATGGAATCCGGAAACAATCAGTACGCTGCAATTGGCTACACGGATGGGGAGTTATAAGAAGTTTAAAGAATATACTCATTTGGTAGACGAAAAAGAGAAGCCTATTTTCCTTCGTGACTTTCTGGGATTCCGTCGTAATCCGATTTCGATCGATCAGGTAGAACCGGTGGAAAACATTCTGCATCGTTTCGTCACGGGGGCTATGTCTTTTGGTTCTATCAGCAAAGAGGCTCATGAGGCAATGGCTATTGCCATGAATAAAATTCACGGACGCAGTAATACCGGTGAAGGTGGCGAAGACGCTGCCCGTTTCCAACCGCTGCCCGATGGCAGTTCTTTACGAAGTGCAATCAAGCAGGTAGCTTCCGGTCGTTTCGGTGTAACGGCAGAATATCTGGTTAATGCGGACGAAATTCAAATCAAGATAGCACAGGGAGCCAAACCGGGTGAAGGCGGACAACTACCGGGATTTAAAGTGAACGATGTGATTGCGAAAACACGTCATTCCATTCCGGGAATTTCGCTGATTTCTCCTCCGCCTCATCATGATATTTATTCGATTGAGGATTTGGCACAATTAATCTTCGATTTGAAAAATGTAAATCCACAGGCCAAAATCAGTGTGAAACTGGTAGCAGAAAGCGGCGTCGGTACGATTGCTGCGGGTGTGGCAAAAGCAAAGGCGGACCTAATTGTCATCTCTGGTGCTGAAGGGGGAACAGGTGCTTCTCCGGCTTCTTCTATCCGTTATGCGGGCATCTCACCGGAATTGGGATTGAGCGAGACACAACAAACATTGGTTTTGAACGGACTTCGTGGGCAAGTAGTTCTGCAAGCCGACGGACAACTGAAAACCGGACGTGACATCATCTTAATGGCACTAATGGGTGCCGAAGAATATGGCTTCGCCACCTCGGCATTGATTGTATTAGGGTGTGTAATGATGCGCAAATGCCATCAGAATACTTGTCCGGTGGGAGTTGCCACACAGAATGAGGAATTACGTAAACGCTTTCATGGGCGTAGTGAATATTTGGTAAATTTCTTCACATTCCTGGCACAGGAGGTCCGCGAGCATTTGGCCGAAATGGGATTCACCAGAATGGATGATATTATCGGGCGCACAGACTTGATCGAACGCAAATCCGTTACCAACGACCCGAATCCGAAACATGCGTTAATCGACTTCACCAAATTGCTGGCACGCATTGATAACAACGCGGCTATCCGCCATGTCATCGATCAGGATCACGGTGTTTCTACTGTAAAGGATGTAACCCTCATTGATGCGGCACAAGAAGCTATTGAACATGAGAAAGAGATTTCTTTAGAATATACGATTGCCAATACAGACCGTGCAATAGGTGCTATGCTTTCCGGAGTAATCGCCAAGAAATATGGTGCCAAAGGATTGCCGGAACATACGCTGAATGTAAAATTCAAAGGTTCGGCAGGTCAATCTTTCGGAGCTTTTCTCGTACCGGGAGTTAACTTTAAACTGGAAGGTGAAGCGAATGATTACCTGGGTAAAGGATTGAGCGGCGGACGCATCTCCGTATTGCCTCCTATCCGCAGCAATTTCGAAGCCGAAAAAAATACAATCGCCGGTAATACCTTGCTTTATGGCGCAACAAGCGGTGAAGTATATATCAACGGCCGTGTAGGAGAACGTTTCGCTGTTCGTAACTCCGGCGCAGTTGCCGTCGTAGAAGGCGTGGGTGACCATTGTTGCGAATACATGACCGGAGGTCGTGTGGTAGTCCTCGGACAAACCGGACGTAACTTTGCAGCCGGTATGAGTGGCGGTGTAGCTTATGTATGGAACAAAGACGGCAACTTCGATTATTTCTGTAACATGGAAATGGTGGAACTGTCACTCATCGAAGAAGCCAGCTACCGGAAAGAGTTGCACGAACTAATCCGCCAGCATTACCTCTACACAGGCTCGAAACTGGCACGCATCCTGCTCGACAACTGGAATCATTACGTAGATCAATTCATCCAAGTAGTGCCCATCGAATACAAAAAAGTACTGCAGGAAGAACAAATGAGAAAGTTACAACAAAAAATTGCAGATATGCAAAGAGACTATTAGATTTACAATTTGACTATTTACAATTTACTATTTGAATGTATAGTATAGTCTGTAAATAGTCAAATAGCAAATGATAAGATAGTCTAGAAATAGTAAATAGTAAATCGTCAAATAGTAAATAACAAGATGGGAGATCCTAAAGCATTTCTAAATATACCTCGACAAGAGGCGGGATACCGCCCTGTAAACGAGCGAATCGCTGACTATAGTCAGGTAGAACAGACTTTGAATACAAACAGCCGTAAATTGCAGGCGTCACGCTGTATGGATTGCGGTGTACCTTTCTGTCATTGGGCATGCCCGATAGGAAATAAACAACCGGAATGGCAGGATGCATTATACAGGGGAAAATGGAAGGAGGCATACGAAGTATTGTCGTCTACTTGCGATTTTCCTGAATTTACAGGACGTATTTGTCCTGCTCTTTGCGAGAAATCGTGTGTGTTGAAACTTTCCTGCGATCAGCCGGTGACTATTCGCGAGAATGAAGCAGCTATCGTAGAAGCGGCTTTTCGTGAAGGATATATACAAGTAAAGACGCCGGAAAGAAACGGAAAGAAAGTGGCGGTGATTGGTGCAGGTCCTGCTGGATTGGTGGTGGCTAATCAGCTGAATTTAAAAGGATATAGCGTTACTTTATTCGATAAGGATGAAGCGCCCGGAGGATTATTACGATTCGGTATTCCTAATTTCAAACTGGATAAGAATGTAATTGACCGACGGATGAAGATATTGGCTGCAGAAGGAATACAGTTTGAAATGGGAGTAGAAATAGACGTCAATCATTTGCCGGAAGGATTCGACGCTTACTGCATCTGTACCGGAACGCCGACTGCACGTGACTTGAGTATTCCGGGACGTGAACTGAAAGGGATTCATTTCGCACTCGAAATGCTGGCACAACAGAATAGGATTCTGGCAGGACAGACTTTCCCGAAAGACAAGTTGGTAAATGCCAAAGGCAAAAAGGTTCTCGTGATAGGTGGCGGAGACACTGGTTCCGACTGCATCGGAACCAGTGTGAGACAGGGAGCCGTCAGTGTCACTCAAATCGAAATCATGCCGAAACCTCCTGTCGGCTACAATCCGGCTACTCCTTGGCCACAATGGCCGGCAGTCTTCAAAACGACTTCCAGCCATGAAGAAGGTTGTACACGCCGCTGGTGCCTGGCTTCCAATCAGTTCCTCGGAAAGAATGGAAAAGTGACAGGTGTAGAAGTGGAAGAAGTGGAATGGATTCCGGCAGCAGATGGCGGACGTCCCACGATGAAACCAACAGGGAAGAAGGAAGTCATCGAGGCTGATATGGTATTATTGGCGATGGGATTCCTGAAACCGGAACAACCCAAATTTGCAAAGAATGTATTTCTTGCCGGTGATGCCGAGACTGGTGCCAGCTTAGTAGTACGCGCCATGGCAGGAGGACGAAAGGCTGCTGCGGAAATAGATGCTTATCTAATACAATAAGGTTTGCAACAGTGTACAACAAGAAGCTCGATTGCTATTATCGGTTCGTTCCATATCTGTAGAACTAAAGAATAACAGATATGGAACTAAAGGAAAACAGTTGTGGAACTAAACGATAACAATTATGGAACGAATTAAGAATAGCTAGTCAGCTTCTTTGAAATAGCGAATAAACAATCAACAGATTACATTACCCCTCTAAAAATTAAAGTTATGTGTGGAATAGCAGGTATACTCAACATCAAAGTTCAAACGAAAGAGCTAAGAGATAAAGCACTGAAAATGGCCCAGAAGATCCGTCATCGCGGACCGGACTGGAGTGGAATCTATGTAGGCGGAAGTGCCATCCTGGCACACGAACGTCTTTCCATTGTCGACCCGCAAAGTGGCGGACAGCCGTTATACTCTCCCGATCGTAAACAAGTGCTCGCCGTCAACGGTGAGATTTACAATCACCGTGATATTCGCGCTAAATATGCGGGAAAATATAACTTTCAGACCGGAAGTGACTGTGAGGTAATTCTTGCCCTTTACAAAGATAAAGGCATCCATTTTCTGGAAGATATTAGCGGTATCTTTGCTTTCGTTCTTTATGATGAGGAAAAGGATGAATTTCTAATTGCCCGTGATCCGATAGGGGTTATTCCTTTATATATAGGAAAAGATAAAGAGGGAAAAATCTACTTCGGCAGCGAGTTGAAAGCCCTTGAAGGATTTTGCGACGAATATGAAATATTTCTCCCCGGACATTACTTCTATAGTAAAGAGGGAAAAATGAAACGTTGGTATTCGCGCGACTGGACAGAATATGAAACCGTAAAAGAGAATGATGCACAAACCGTTGATGTGAAAATAGCATTAGAAGAGGCTGTACACCGCCAGTTAATGAGTGACGTACCGTACGGAGTGCTTCTTTCGGGCGGGTTGGATAGTTCTGTCATCTCCGCCATTGCCAAAAAATATGCGGCAAAGCGTATAGAAACAGACGGAGCGAGTGATGCGTGGTGGCCTCAACTCCACTCCTTCGCCATCGGACTAAAAGGTGCTCCCGATTTGATTAAAGCACGTGAAGTGGCTGAATATATCGGTACTGTCCATCACGAAATAAACTATACTGTTCAGGAAGGTTTGGATGCCCTGCGTGATGTCATTTATTTCATCGAGACATACGATGTAACCACGGTACGCGCTTCCACTCCCATGTACCTACTGGCACGTGTCATCAAATCGATGGGTATCAAAATGGTGTTGAGCGGTGAAGGCGCCGATGAAGTTTTCGGTGGTTATCTGTATTTCCACAAGGCTCCCACTCCACAGGCATTCCACGAAGAAACAGTACGTAAACTTTCAAAGTTGCACATGTACGATTGCCTCCGCGCCAATAAAAGTTTGTCAGCATGGGGAGTAGAAGGACGTGTTCCTTTCCTTGATAAAGAATTCCTCGACGTAGCCATGAACCTGAATCCGAAAGCTAAAATGTGCCCCGGAAAGGAAATTGAGAAACGGATTGTTCGCGAAGCCTTTGCCGAGATGTTACCGGAAAGTGTGGCGTGGAGACAAAAAGAGCAGTTCAGTGACGGTGTAGGATATTCATGGATTGACACATTGAGGGAAATCACAGCTGCTGCTGTGAGCGATCAGCAAATGGAACATGCTGCCGAACGCTTCCCTATCAACACGCCACAAAATAAAGAAGAATACTATTATCGCAGTATCTTTGAAGAGCATTTCCCCAGTGAAAGTGCAGCACGCACCGTACCCAGTGTTC
>OIGJ01000404.1_pt1 | contig 11341 bp, 6 predicted proteins | sample 1582271 | NCBI WGS metagenome assembly OIGJ01 (sample SAMN02674607, study PRJEB24791) | human gut metagenome, SKBSTL069 | isolation source: stool | host: Homo sapiens | place: USA
GAAGCTGCTGATACACAAAAAGCACTTACAGTCTTGTAGGTGCTTTTTTCTTGTGAAATATTCTTCTATCTTGAATACAAAGCTGATACACGATATATCCGGATTTAAAGACACATATGCTGTGTTCGTAATCCGATAGCCGGAGGATATATGTATTTTATGGCAACTGTTTCAATTTTTTAAGAAATGTACGATCATCCAAAGATAGATATAGCAGACTATCGTCAGATAAATCCATACCACGCTGATAAAAAGTAAAATGTCGGGAAACTCTTCTTTAAGACTTTTCCGATTGAAAATCATACAAAAAATAAAAACAAATCCGCTTCCGCAGAGGAAAAATTTCAGACCGAGCGGGGTATAGGGACTGGTGAAAAGACAGAGCAGAAACAAAAGGTAATAAGTTCTTGATGCCGTCAATCTTTTTTTCCCTTTCCTTTGACAGGGATTCATCATCCTATCTCCATTTGGCAGGTGCTTTTTGAGGATTGTTGCAATCATAAACCATTCATTCTTTTCGCATGCAAAACTGTGTTAAGGAACAAAGAAAGTCAGAGAGGAGAAATATCTTTCCGTATTGACTTTATCTTTTAATTCGTCACGAGGATCGGAATCTATTCTTGTCCGGATGATCCATGCACCCCAGTGGTCGATGCGGAGTTCCGCAATTCCCTCTTTATTGGTGGAAATATAAGCAGACGACTCATCGTTTTTGGAATAGCCCTCATACATGGCGTTTAACTTCTGGAACGGAAGCGGTTTTCCCTGATAAAGGACTTTCACTTTCATGCGGCCGCCACGGTTGTTATCCATGGAAAAAGGGTTCGTGAGCGGGATGATTTCCAAAATATGCCCGACAGGCCGGCTTATATCTCCCTCGTGACTGGTGCCGGAAAGAAAGATAGACTTTGCAAATTGTTGGGAATATACACTGCTCACGATGTCCTTATGTCCGGTTTTCGGTCCTTTGACGGCGATTTCTTTTCCGTTTTCTCTATAGGTGGTGTTCATGGCGGGGCGACGGGTAATGGCGGCGAGATACATTCCTTCTTCAGGAAGTGTCAATTTCGTTTCTCCGTAGCCGTCTTTCTTTAAAGAGAGAGATTCCTTCTTTCCTGATGGAGAAATCAAAGAAACATCGATGAAATCATCGGCATTAATAAACCCGTCTACCGGATAATGATGCCCCCATCCCATGTATAAGTGTGTCACTGCACCACGGCCTGCACGGTAGGAAGGCTGATAATCACTCATATTGATCCATAAAGTATGGGCACTGACCCCTGTGGTGAGGAGCGTCGATAGAAGCGCGCCGGATAAAGCAAGTTTGACTGCACATTTTAAATTCATAGCCGGTTCCTTTCTAATAAATACAAATCATATGATAATTTCATTATACACTCCTAAAAAAGAGGTGGCAGAAAACGGTGACGGCAACCTTTTTTCATTCATTTTTATTTTTCTCTTCGATAATCCGGCTGTAGAGTTTGGAGGCAAACGGGAAATCAATCAGACCGATGATGAAATGAGCAGATGGGGATTCTTCACCAAACGACTATGCCGGGATGCTCGTTTTCTGCGCAAAAGAAATAAAAACAGAAAAGCACTGCCCCGTGAAAAGGACAGTGCTTTCATCTTATAACGTATTCAATTTCTCTACCCGCTCCGAATGGCGGACTTCGGAATAAAACTTCAAAAATTTCTTGGCAATGACAGAAAGAGGACGCCCTTTCACCTTAACCACCGTCTTGTGCAGATCAGGGTCAACGCCGTCGATTTGCCGGCATACCAGATTGCTGTCCAAAGACTCCGTCAATTCGATGGGGACAATGCTCACGCCGTAATCATCGAGAGCCCACTGGAGAGCCGCCGTCCTGGTCGTGCATATGCTCAAGATTTTCGGCTTGATATTATGCGCTTTGCAAATCTTGCTGATGATGAGATGACACCCTGCGGAAGGACAAAGCGGTAAATTGGCGATATCGGATAAAGAAATACGATCCGACTTCTTCATTTCCTCCGTCAAAAACTTAGAATTTTTAGAAAAAATAGCGCAAACTTCCTCTTTCCGCTGGAACAGAACCTCAAAATCATTCTGATGAATCAGCGGCACACTCAAAATACCCAGCTCCGTCACGCCGCTCAAAAGCTGCTGCGACTGCTCATTCACACTTCCCTCGTAAATCTCATAAATCACATTGGGAAACAAATCATGAAACGGCTCAAGACAAGTCTTTATAAAAACCGATGACCGTGAATTGGCGGCACTGATACGGAGCGTACCCCGGTTACCGTCACTGACATCATCAATTTCATTTCTTGCCATATCTTCCAAAGAACAAATATACTTTGCCTTGTGATACAAAATTTTTCCCGCATCCGTAAGAATCAGATGCTTACTGCCCCGGGTCGTGATAATCAGCTTCGTACCGAAATAATTCTCCAAAGATTTAAGCTGCTTACTCAAGGCAGGCTGGGCGATATGCACAAACTCCGAAGCGGACGTCATACTTCCCGCCTCTACGATCGCTAAAAAGTTTCTGTAATTATCTATTTCCATAAAAGACTCCTTTAAAATGCATTCCGATGCCGACGGAGTTACATTTATAGAGTAAAAATTCCGCTCCTAAACAGATTAATACAAAATTATATAAAAGTCAATTAAAGATATGAAAATAAAGAGAATCATCTAATAAGAAATATTTTAAATTCCAATCAGATATTTTTATTTCCCCTTGAAGTGGAGTAAAGTATAGGCAAGGAAAGATGCCGACCAAAGTTTAATTTATGAGTTTGCTGTTAAGCCAACAGAGAGGAGCGGTTATTATGACAGTCAAAAGAAAACAGTTATTTGGCAGAATCATGCAGCACCGTATAGACGCTGCAAAAGTATTCCCTCACTTAGGTGAAAAAGGAAAAGACTTTACCGATTTCATCCAGGGAGCACCCATTCGCAAAGAAGAAATGGAAAAACATAGCCAAAGAGCAAGAGTATCTTTCGCATCACGGTAATTTGAGTCCCTCCTTCACCTTCGGGGACTGATTTTATCCAAGTGAATATCCTTTATGAAGTGACTCGCAAGTGCGGGTCATTTTAATTTGCCCGAAAAAGGAAAGAGAAGACATACGAAAAAGCGGAAATGAACCGAGCCGTATTAAATGACAGTTGCTACAAAAGGAAAGCATACAAGTCTTTAAGCCGTCCCCGAATGACGGGAAATAAAAAATACGAAACGTAAGCCGTCCCCGACTACGGAGAAAGTGTCAGCGAAGCTGACGAAAGGGGCAAGTGTGAGTAAAGCTGAAAAAGCGATTTTTACAGAGCAGTATTAAATACCTGCCTGTCATTCTTGAACGAAGTGAAGAATCTGGCATAGGATACGGGTATTAAATATTCTTACCTGTGTACACCAACATGCCCCTATCGCCTCGCAGGCTCGGCACTTCCCTCCGAGTGCGGGGGAAGCTGACACTAAGGAAGAAAGCAATCAAGTTTTTATAAGTGTGAGCAGAAACGAAAGAAGGAAAACGAGTGTGGGCAGACACGGGAAAAGGATTTCGTAGAATGGTACGGGTGATTTTATTTGGCAACGGTAATTTCTTTTTGATTTCTTTTTTTTAAATACTGTCAAAAATGACATAAACATTAAAAATCAAGAAAATATAAATTAATTTCCTCTCATAAATCGTTTGTGCTTGTTTTCGGAACGCCTGCAAACCCGCATATTGACTTAAATTCAATACTTTCGGAGCTTAGGTAAATTATGACAAAAAACGATACATCATGCTAAATTAAGAATTTGATTATTGCTAATGTATCGATTATAATAAATATACTTAAAAGTGTCGGAGTCTATATTTTTTTTGGGGGGGGTGGAGAAAATCCCCTCCCTCGTTTTGGGAGGTTACAATGAACAAGATTTACAAATTGGTTTGGAGCAAGGTAAGGAACACCTGGGTGGTCACCTCAGAGTTGGCGAACTCGCATGCGAAAAGCACCTCAGGCCGGGTCAAAGGCAGTGTGCTTGCGGTATCCGTACTGACGGCACTTTTGGGGAGCGCACTTTTCCCGATGGACGCCGTTTACGCCGCGGATCCCGTTGCTGACGGACAAACGCACTATGTTTCTGTCGGCGTGAAGCAGAGCGAGAAGATCAAAGTAAGAAAAAATGTGTACGATGCCAATGGTCACTTTCTGCGTGTGGAAGAAGAAGAAGTCGAAATCGATCCGACTAAAAACTATAATCCTCCTGCGAATCCTTCGGTTAACTTCATCGGCATCGGCGCCGACCTCTCTCAATATGGGAACGGTTCTGTCGGTGTTGGATTTAAGTCGGGCGCCGCGGAATATGGAACCGCGTTGGGCACCAATGCGAGAGCAGGCTCGCTTGGCGATGTCGCTATCGGATGGCAAGCGTTCACAAGCGGTTTTGTAGGTGCCACAGGCAAATATACCGCCCCGAATAAAATCGCGATCGGTACGCAATCCACCGCGCTGGAAGAAAACGGCATTTCCATCGGCACCAAGAGCAAAACTTGGGATAAAAACTCGATCGCTATCGGTAATGAAGCGGAAATAGGCAACGAAGGCGACATAGCCGGCAACGACTCGATCGCTATCGGTAATCAGGCGAAGATTCAGGGACAACATAACGTTGCGATCGGTTCCGGCGTCACTGTGGGAGTAGGTGAGAAAGATAGTGCGAGTTCCTATGTAGTCGCCATTGGCAGCGACTCTCATGCTTACGATACGGACAGCGTTGTCATCGGCGGTCACAGTGAAGTTCGCGAAAATGCCGTTGTCGTCGGTAACCGTTCCAAAGCCGGCATGCAGTCGGTGGCGTTGGGCAGCGACATTAAAGCAGGCGAATGGTCGGTTGCTATTGGGGTGAGCAGCAAAGCGAAGAATCACGCGATCGCCATGGGTTACTCTTCGGAAGCATCGGCGGCGGACTCCGTCGCCTTCGGTAATCATGCAAAGGCCAACGCACTCGGTGCGATTGCCATCGGCAGTGACCATGATTCTTCGACCGGCGGGGCGCAGGCGTACAGCGGTGACACGATTGCCATCGGTCGCGGAGCGAAAGCCGGCAATGAAGATGATACGGCAACGGTGTATAATAGCGTCGCTGTCGGACGGGAAGCCAGAGCGTACGGCAAAAACTCGATCGCATTGGGCGGAACTGCCAATGTAGGTGATATCTGGCAAAAAAAATTAGCTGATGGCGGTACGGCGATCGGTAGCACCTCCAATGCAGCCATGGAAAACGCTACGGCGATCGGATTTCATTCCATCGCTTACGCGAAAGACGCGGTCACTATCGGCGCGAACACCAGAACGGAAGTCGCGGGCGCAGTCGCTTTGGGCAGCGAATCTCAGGCAACGGTCGGCGCCGGCGTGTATGGCTATGATCCGTTTGATGAGAACAGACAACAGGAATCGCCTACATGGAAATCTACGAAGGGTGCTGTCAGCGTAGGCACAGATGCTTATGATCCTAATTTGAAGAAACAAGTTAAGGAAACCCGTCAGATTACCAATGTTGCCGCCGGCACCGAAAATACAGACGCGGTGAACGTTGCCCAGCTGAAAAGTCTTAAATATCGGGCAGCTGCTGATTTAGAAGCCGCGGAGAAGAAATTAAACCAAGGCATCGAAAAGAATGCCGGAAACATCCGCAATCTTTCCAAGAAAGTAGACGGAAATACCGACAATATCAACAACTTGAAACAACAGCGTCTTACCGACATCAAAAATATTAATCAATCGATAGAGGGACACACGACCCGTTTCGTTTCCGTTAACAGAGGAAACACTAATGAAACATCAGATAACTACCTTAATGACGGAGCGACAAAAATAGGATCTATCGCGATCGGACACAATGCTCATGCGAACGGAGAACAGGCCGTTACTTTAGGCTACAATTCATTCACCAGAGGACAGGGCAGTGTTATCATCGGTGAAAGTTCGGATCACTCCACTCTTGCAACTGCCACGCTCAAAGACGGACAATTCGATCAAAGTATCATTGTCGGCAGTCAGAACGAAGTCTATGCGAAAGATGCGGATTTGGGCGGACGAGAAGATACTATTTTAGGAAGCAAGAATAATATTACAGAATCCCATGGCACATTTGTCCGCGGCGTAGGCAACTATGTGGCTGACGCGTATAATGACGAAGTCATGACCGCTGATGAAAAGAAACAACTGGAAGGCTATTTGCGTGATAATGAGGATGCGCCGGAAAGTCCGGTCGGCCTGTTTGAAAAAGAAAGAAGCCATGTCACTGTTGACGGAGACGGCAATGCGGTAGCGGGCGCTATCTATACCCGTGTTTCGGGTGTGAGCAACGAAATTTCCAATTCGGATGGCACTCCGAGAGTATCCTACAATATTATTACGGGCAACAGAAACACCGTCATCGACTCGAATCATAACCTGATACTGGGCGATAATCACGAGTTGGACAAGGTCAATGGAAATATCATTATCGGCTCTTTGACAAAGAAAGCGAAAACGGAAGCGTCGAACGTAACCGTCCTCGGCAATGATGCCAATGTCAGCGTGGAAGGCGGGGTCGCTTTGGGGACCGGCTCGGTAGCGGATACCGCCGCGGAAGTGGCCGGGTATGACCCTCTCACGGGAGAAGGATCCACAGAAACCGGACCGGCATGGAAATCCGGAAACGGCGCCGTCTCTGTAGGCGCGGCGGATAAGACAAGACAGATCACCAACCTCGCCGCGGGCATGGCGGATACCGACGCGGTCAACGTCGCCCAGCTGAAAGCCATCAAACAGAAAATAGACAACGGCGCGATTCATTATTTCTCCGTGAGGTCGGATGACAGCGCAGCTCCCGAAGGAACGAACTGGAATAATGACGGAGCGAGCGGAAACAATGCGGTTGCGATCGGTTCATTTGCCAAGGCGATGCAGAAATCTGCTACCGCTGTAGGCGCTAAAACCGCTGCTGCCGGGAAAGGCGCGAATGCTTATGGCGGCGGCATCGCGGCCGGAGAAGGAACGGTGGCGATCGGACAGAATGCGGTAGCGGCTTCGAAATCGGGTATCACCCAAGAGGAATATGACGCGCTCACTCGTTCCCAACAAACATTTTATATTTCTGATAACAACGGCTTATATTACCAGTATCAATATCAACAAGGGAAACGCACAAGAGACGAACAAAATTATAATGTAGCCATCGGTTCGGGAGCGGAAAGCTATGCAAACCAAACCGTTTCTTTGGGGTATAAAGCAAAATCGGATGTAGACGGCGGTGTCGCGTTAGGCGCAGGGTCTTCGGCAAACAGACAGGCCGGTGGCATCGGATACATTGCGACAGGAAGCAGCGCGACTTTTGAAGATGCCTTGACGACCTTGAACCAAAAAGAAGACTATGATAAATGGACGGGGATTGTTGATGCCTCGAAAAAAGAATACGATAAATTGACCAAAAAATTTGACATAGCCAGGACAAACGAGAGCAAAGCCAAAGCGAAAGCGGATCTTGATGCATGGAAGGAACAGCATGCAGATTTCGTAGAAGCGTTGACCGCGAAAGAAAAGCTGGAAGCGACATGGAAAGGTACCAAAGGGGCCGTCAGTGTAGGCAAGGATGAAATCAATGAGGCAGGAAACAGAGTCATTGCAAGCCGCCAGATTACCAATGTGGCGGCAGGCACGGAAGACACCGACGCGGTCAATGTAGCGCAGCTGAAAACCGCCAAGACCACAGTCGAAGCGGGTGATTATGTCACTGTCAGCGAAGGGACAAATGCTGATGGTAGCAAAGAATACACCGTCAGCGGACCGAAACTGGCAGCAAAAACCGGAGACACAAACATAATTGTTGAAGACGATGTAGAAGAAGCCACAAAGAAAAAAGTGGGCTACAAACTCAGCCTGAATAAAACACTCACAGGACTTGAAAGCATAACCAGCGACACCTTCAAATCAGGCGATAACGTAACAATCAATAAAGAAGGTCTTACCATTACAGGCGGACCGTCCGTGACCACAACAGGAATTGATGCAGGCAATAAGAAAATCACCAATGTGGCAGATGGCGACGTATCCGCAACCAGCACCGACGCGGTGAACGGAAAACAGTTAAACGAACTGAAACAAAATGTAGCGGAGAATAAAGTCACTGTAGAAGCGGCAAAAGACAGCCAGATTACCGTTACCGCTGAAAAACAAGCGGACAAGTCTACAAAATATGTGGTAGATATAGAAAAAGACGGCACCATTGACGGAGCAAAGGACGGCAATCTCGTTACCGGAAAAACCGTCAAGGACTATGTCGATGCGAATAAAGTAACTGTTACAGGTGACGAAGACAGCGGTATCAAAGTCAAAAACATGGCAGCAGACGGACAACCCGCCAACTACCAGGTAAGCTTAGGTGACAAAATTAAAGCAGGGGATGTCATTGTTGATGGCACGAAAGGGCAGGGACAAATCACAGGACTCTCCAATACGACCTGGGATGCTGGCAATATTGTCTCCGGCCGTGCAGCGACAGAAGATCAGCTGAAAGCAGTATCAGACGTAGCGAAAAAGCAGACCACAGTCAAAGCGGGAGATTATGTCACTGTCAGCGAAGGCACAAATGTTGATGGCGGCAAAGAATACACCGTAACCGGGCCGAAACTGGCAGCAAAAACCGGAGATACAAACATAGTTGTTGAAGACGATGTAGAAGAAACTACAAAGAAAAAAGTGGGCTACAAACTCAGCCTGAATAAAACACTCACAGGATTTGAAAGCATAACAAGCGACACATTCAAATCAGGCGATAACGTGACAATCAATAAAGAGGGTCTTACCATTACAGGCGGACCGTCCGTGACCACAACAGGAATTGATGCAGGCAATAAGAAAATCACTAACGTAGCCGCAGGTACCGAAAAAACCGATGCAGTCAATGTGGAACAACTGGACAACGTAGAAAATAAAGTCAATACCAATACAACGAACATCGCAGTGAACAAGGCGGCCATCGAAAAGAACGCCGGAGATATCGCAGCGAACAAGACGGCGATCGAAAAGAATGCCGGTGATATTGCAGCGAACAAGACGGCGATCGAAAAGAACGCCGGAGATATTGCAGCGAACAAGACAGCGATCGAAAAGAATGCCGGAGATATCGCGGCGAACAAGACGGCTATCGAAAAGAACGCCGGAGATATCGCAGCGAATAAGACGGCTATCGAAAAGAACACGAAAGACATTGCCGCTAAGATGACCTCGTGGAAGCTGAAAGCCGAAGACGTTGCAGGGGAAGAGGAAATCAAAGACGGTAATGAAGTTACCTTTGGTGTAGTGGAAAAAGACAAGGGACTAACCGTCACGAGAGAGGGAGGAACTATCAAGTACGGTATCGAGGGAGATAAGATTGATATTTCTAAAAACGAGAGCATTACCGGTTTGAAAAAAGAAATCGAAGAGAGTAAGGTAACGCTTGAGGGGGATGATACCACCGGCATCGTAGTTACACCGGAGAAAAAAGATGGAAAGCCGACCAATTATAAGATTTCTCTCGGTGATAAAGCCAAGGTGGGAGATGTCACCATTGACGGAACGAAAGGGAAAGGCAGTATTTCCGGTCTTTCGGAAGTCAAAGTTGGCGATGATGTGAAGCTTGATAAAGAGGGACTTACCATCAACGGCGGACCGTCCATGACAAAAGGCGGCATTAACGCAGGCGATAAGAAAATCACTAACGTGAAAGACGGAGATATTTCCGAAAACAGCAAAGACGCTGTGAACGGCGGACAGCTGTATAAAGTGGACAACAAAGTCAATGTCAACAGTCAGAATATTTCCATCCTCGGAAATAAAATGGGTGAACTCGGAAACCGTGTAAACAGAGTCGGCGCAGGTGCGGCAGCTCTGGCGGCACTCCATCCGCTTGATTTCGATCCCGATGACAAATGGGATTTCGCCGCAGGATACGGCAACTATAAAGGCGCGAACGCGGCGGCTGTTGGTGCATACTACCGTCCGAATGAAGATACGATGATCAGTATCGGCGGATCTTTCGGCGGCGGAGAAAACATGGTGAACGCAGGCATTGCCGTAAAACTCGGTCAGGGCAATCACGTTACCACATCGAAAGTGGCAATGGCGAAAGAAATCAAAGATCTTCGCAAAGAAGTGGAAGTGCTGCGGCAGGCAATAGCAGGTATCGGCCAAGGACAACCGATGGATCCTGTCAAGATGAAACTGTTCCCGGATATCGAGAAGAATCACTGGGCATACGAAGCCGTTGAAGCTTTGGCAAAACAGGGACTGTTGGAAGGATACCCGGACGGCACATTCGGCGGAGATCGCATGATGACCCGTTATGAATTTGCAGAAATCGTTTACAGAGCCATGCAAAAAGGACTCAACGTGAACGAAAGACTGATTCAGGAATTTGAACCGGAATTGGAACGGTTCCGTGTCGATGTCGTTGCAAAAGATAAAGATGGAAATCCGGTCATCGAAAGAGTAAGAGTCAACAAAAAAGCGGATACTGCAGAAACTGCAAACGCATAAAGTAAAATCAAAAGACCCCAAGGAAATAAAAAGCCTTGGGGTTTTCTGTTGCCGGAAAATAAAGAGAAGAAACAGAAATCGGTACGAACGGCTTGCCTTGTTATAAAAGAATATAAAATACAAGCCGTCCCCGCTTGTCGGGAAGCAAGGAAAGAATGCAAGTTTCAAGCTGTCCCCGGACACGGGGAAAGTGTCAGCGGAGCTGACGAAAGGGGCAAGCGTGAGCAGAAACGAAAAAAAGCAGTTTTTACGGAATGACATTAAATATCTGCCTGTCATTCTTGAACGGTCGTAAAGAGCGGTCGGGAATACAATAATAAAAAAGTATGGGGAGAGTGAAGAATCCTGGCAGAGGGTGGAAGATTCCAATGTTCTAACCTGTGTACGCCAACTCGCCCCTATCGCCTCGCAAAGCTCGGCACTTCCCTCCGCATTCGGGGGAAGCTGACATTAAGGAAGAAAGGAATTATAGTTTTTATGATTTAAATACGCTTTTTGCGATTATCCTCTGCCGGATTCTTCACTATTTGTCATAAGCATTCTGATGTTTTGTTTCTTCATGTATGCTTGGCACCGCTCAAGAATGACGGCAGAGTTGTTTTTGTTTTGCTATGACGTTCTGATGCTAAATGAGTGCATAAGAGAAAGAATAGAGAGCGCAAGCTGTCCCCGCTTGTCGGGGACAGTGTCAGCGGAGCTGACGAAAGGGGCAGGTGTGAGCAGAAACGGAAAAAGCGGTTTTTACGGAATGACATTAAATATCTGCCTGTCATTCTTGAACGGTCGTAAAGA
>OIGJ01000415.1_pt1 | contig 11183 bp, 10 predicted proteins | sample 1582271 | NCBI WGS metagenome assembly OIGJ01 (sample SAMN02674607, study PRJEB24791) | human gut metagenome, SKBSTL069 | isolation source: stool | host: Homo sapiens | place: USA
CTGAATCTTAATTATTCATTTTTCATCCAGTGTCCAGAAAACTGGGTACATATCAGGAAGCCGGGGCGGTTTTTATATCGTGGATTATCAATGAATTGATTCCCAGTTACGCATCATCCGTCTCGGACAGGGATCTCTTAATGTCGCACTCAATTTTTGCAAGTGGAAGTTGAATCATTGATATGTTCTTGAAGTTGATCAGAGTCTCGACTTCATCGCAGGCCTCAATCGTTACAATGCTATTATCAAGTAATTCGCCCATTTCATAAATTTGCTGCACAGCAGTGGCTAAAGAGTCCGAGACATCGTAGGACAAAGAGAGGTGCTGAATTCGACCGTTCGAGAATATAATAGTGGCGGTGTTCAGTTTAGAAGCGAACGCTTCAGAATCGATTTTACAAATATCAATAATGTGGTCGATGGCCTCTACCAGTAATGCGGAAAGATCGTAGTGGGAAGGAGTGTCTCCGACGTCTTTGTATGTCATATAATCATCAAACGCTTCATACACGACCGCCGGAATTTCGCCCTCACTTACAGTGCTGTCCCAATCCATGTCAACAGGAGAGCCGCAGGCCTCATCAAGAAGCACCAGCTCTTCAATTTTATCGCAGTTGATCAGCAAAAGAGAGTTGTCCATACAAGGAATGGCCATATATTTTTCAGTGCTATTTTTATAAACTAGCTGCCGGGTATAGGCCGTTATCGGAAACCACAAATATTTTGGCTGACCTTGGACTAAGATGCCTAAGTGTCCCCAAAATCCACCGGGAGAATGGATTGTTGTTGGATCGTTTTTGACAAAGTAGTCCATGCTGCTGACCGAAGTTTGAAAATAACCGTCGCCCAGTACACCAGTTATGCCGGTTCCAAGGCAATAGGCGACATCTCGCAGTTCTGCGAGGGGGACATCTTCGCCAGCTTCAATTTTTTGCAGTTCATCAATGGAAAGTCCACATCGTTGGCTCAATTGTTGAAGATCGAGGTGGAGTGCATCACGCAATGTTTTAGAGTCAGTGAAAGGGTTGGCGATGCCACCCATCAGTTCACTGGGCGTGAGGGAAAGAAATGCAAGCAGCTTTGAAATGTGCTTTTCAAAATTGGTTTTGTTGGTTACTTCGCCATTTAAGAGTTTATCAAGTGTTGGGCGAGAGATACCTGCACCAGTGCATACATTGCTTTTAGTATATTTGGGACTGCCAATGATTTGGTTTAGCTTGCATCCTACCACATCACGGGAATTAAACAAATCATTCATGTCATACATGGCTATCGCCTCCTTTAATGCAAGTATACGTCGATTTTCCAAAATTGTCAATATTTATTTTACATATTTACACAAAAATATTTTAAGAGAGGAGGGCGGTGACTGGTTGAAAATTTAAGAGCGACTGAGTATAATAAGACTGTAAAATGCTTTATTCAGGAAAAGAGGTCTGTATGGCAAAGTTTGTACCATTTATTATAAAAACAGACGGCAGTCAGAATATCAGTGTGAAAATCGTGCGCATGAAAAAGTCTGATGCGGTACAGACTGAAAAAGAACCCGTCTGGCAAACAAGCTGGTTGTCAGATTATATTCAGGATGATGCCTTTGAAAAGTATGCCTTAAAGACGAGTAATGGCGAATTGGTTGCGCTGGCTGCATACGAAATATTGGAAAATGACGTGATGGTTCATATTACCTACATTGAGAGCCAGCCGGAAAGCAATCCGACAATTGTCGGGCATTCTAAAAAGTATCAGGGCATTGGCCGGGTGTTGATTGCGTACGGAATCAAGTTGTCGATTGACCATGAATGCGGCGGGACGGTTACGTTCGAGGCAAAAGTTCCGGAGCTGGCAGAGCATTACGTCCGGGACTATGGTGCTTGTCCATTGCCGAGTTTTGGCGGAGCACCGCGTTATGAACTTTCTGGTGAGGCGGCAATGAACATCTTTGTAACTTACTTGAAATGAGGTGTGCTTGATGAGTGCAAAAGAATATTTTCAACGTGATGCAGAACGAGAGACATTTTATCGCACATTTTATCAAATTTGCAGACGCTTTAATGTCACATGGTCAACAGCAACGCCGGAAGTCCGAGCTTTTATTGAGGAAGTTACCCGTGTGACTTATGAACGGGAAAAAGCAAAGCGTAACGGAGTTTCTCTTAGTACAGTGAAGCCGTTCTTTGGAGATACAGCGTGTTAAAGAAACGGCGTATCACTGTTCCGAACGCTCTGTAATTTTGGCACCCGCCCAGGCTGCGATCAAAAATCCCCGCAAGTAATTGCGTGAGAGCTTGAGAAGCACCAATAAAGTATATGAGCCGCCCCGGTTTCCGCAACAGGAAGCCGGGGCGGTTTTTTGCGCCATGCACCGGAACCCCTCTCCCCCGGGCGGGGGAGAGGGACGGAGGGCCATGCGGCAGGGTCGTGACTTGGAGGATTATTATGCACAACTGGAGGAGCGTCTTCGGATGCTCTCCCTTTACTTTTGCAGGGCAGTCCGTGTGGATTGTCCTGCTTCTTTATATAAGGAGACAGATTATGATCTTTCATGCAATGACCGAACGCTACGAGGAGATCACGGTTTGCGGAAAACCTGCGCTGTTTACCAGTATCCGCATCAAGAGAGATACTGTCCCGGACGGTCTGTATGCCTACGATGTCCGGCATGACGATGAGTGCAGGGGCATCCCTTGTGAGAGCGCACCCTTTGTACATTCAAAATGAGAATGCCGTGTTCCTTTTTTTGTGGTATGTGTAGGATGGACAACCATACCGTCCAGCCCAATCTGTATAATGGGGGCAGAAAAATAAGTCAAATGGGAGAAAAACGTATGAAAAAATTTTTGATGGTGCTGTTGAGCATTGCATTTGTGCTGAATCTTGCGATTGTGATTGGGCTGATTGACGGATATGGTTCGCCACGCCGGGCGCTTTACACCATCACAGACGAGCTGATGAACAGTGCCTATCGCTTCAAAAGAGGCTGGCAATTTAAGAATAGTCTACCTTGACTTTTTATCGCAATTTTCAAAAATAGCGCCAATCAAAACGGCATATTTGCGATATGCAGTTTGCGGATGTTGCTTGTGCATTAAAAACGCAAACTGCTATAGAAGATGGACAGGCTGTCTGTCCATCTTTTTTTGTATACTGGGGTTGTGCAAAAGAGACAAAATTTTTTTGTAATTCTGTAAAACGACAAAAGTTCATACAAAGAATTGCAGGGATAGTTGTGTTGTGTTACAATGAGCAGAGAAGGAGAATGAACCGTGCGTAATAGTAGACTGGACCGTATACTCTATATCCAACAGGTGCTGGTACAGGGCGGTGTGCTGAACAAACAGCAGACGGCTGACCGCTTCGGTGTCAGTGAGAAAACCATCCAGCGCGACCTTGACACCCTGCGCAATCATTTTGCAGACAGCGAGCCGCGCCGGGAGATCTTATACAACTCCGCAAAGGGCGGCTATCTGCTGGATGATACGCTTTCCCGCTTCCTCACCAGCAGCGAGATTCTGGCAGTGTGCAAGATCCTGCTGGAAAGCCGCTCTATGGTCAAGGAGGAGATGTTCCCGATTCTGGACAAGCTCATTCTGGCCTGTACACCGCTGGACCGGTTGAATCAGGTCAAAGACCTCATCAGCAATGAGCGCTTCCATTACGTCGAGCCGCAGCATGGCCGGAAGTTTATCGAGAGCCTGTGGGAGATCGGTACGGCAATAGAAAACCACAATGTTATGGAAATTACCTACTGCCGCACCCACGATGGCGAGACCCGTGTGCGCACCATCGAGCCGGTGGGCATCCTGTTCAGCGAGTATTATTTCTATCTGGCGGCGTTTATTGAGGGCATCGACAAGGATAAGCACTTCCGGAACCCGCAGGACAACTCCCCGACGATTTACCGCATCGACCGTATCCAGAACTATAAGACCCTCGAACGGCACTTTGCCCAGCGCTATACCGACCGCTTTCAGGAGGGCGAGATGCGCAAGCGCATCCAGTTTATGTACGGCGGCGAGTTGCAGACCATTCGGTTCGAGTATACCGGGCCAAGTCTGGAATCGGTGCTTGACCGGCTGCCCACGGCAAAGGTTTTGCAGGTGACGGAAAAGGGCTGGATTGTAGAAGCCGAGGTGTTCGGGACGGGCATCGATATGTGGGTGAGAAGTCAGGGAGATTACATTAAAGATTATAAAACCATAAGGAGCGATAGAATATGAGCGAAATTCAGGTGGAAGTGTGTTTTACGGACAAGCTGGAGTCTGTCCGCGTGGGCGGAAAGCCGATGGAAATCCCGAAAGCCGTGAAGGCAAAGCCCGTCGAAGAGTGGTTTGAACCGGCTGCGGGCCGCGTGAAGTGGGGCGGTTTGGGGGCTGAAATCAAGGAGATGGATTTCAACGAAGAGAAGAATGCCGCGTACAGTTTCCTGTTCAACGGCCCGGAGGACAAAAAGCAGGAATTTATGGCTTGCGTGGAGCGCTTCTGCCTGGGCGAGGAAGCACAGCAGGAAACAAAAAAGAAGACTGTGCAGGACTACCTGCAGGAAGCTAAGAAGAATCAGCAGGCCGGCAATGCCGAAATGGCGTTCCAGCAGTATATGATAGCGGCCAGAGATTACGGACACCCCGAGGCACAGTTTGAGGTGGCACGGTGCTATCAGAACGGCATGGGTGTGGAAAAAAACGAAGAAAATGCGGTCGTGTGGTATAAAAAGGCCGCAGAGCAGGGCAATGCCGAGGCACAGTGCGCACTGGGCGAGTGCTATTATCAGGCTCGGGGCGTTGAAAAGGACGACAAAGAGGCCCGCAGATGGTACGAAGCGGCGGCGACTCAGGGAAATGTGACGGCCCGGTATATGACCGGGCGGCTGTATGCGGCACTCTCGTACAATGTGGCGGCTGTGAAGTGGTACACCAAAGCGGCGGAGCAGGAATGCCCGGAAGCACAGTATGAGCTGGGTGTGTGCTATGAGGCCGGCGACGGCGTCGGCAAGGACGAGGCAAAGGCCGCAGAACTGTACCGTAAGGCGGCAGGGCAGAGCTATGCGGAGGCACAGAAAAAACTGGGTGACTGCTATACTCATGGCACAGGTGTCGCAAAAGACTTGGAGCAGGCATTTGAATGCTACAGCAAGGCGGCAAAACAGGGCAATGCAAGAGCGCAGAACAATCTGGGCGTTTGCTATACGAATGGAGAAGGTGTAGTGGAAGACCCTGCTCAGGCCGCTGAATGGTACAAGAGAGCGGCAGAGCAAGGGCTTGCACAGGCGCAATGTAATCTTGGCTACTGCTATAAATATGGAGAAGGCGTAACAAAAGACCTTGTCAAGGCAGCGGAGTGGTACCGGAAAGCCGCAGAGCAAGGGCTTGCACAGGCGCAATGTAGACTCGGCGATTTCTATGAGTATGGAGAGGGTGTAACAAAAGACCTTGTCAAGGCGGCGGAGTGGTACCGGAAAGCGGCGGAGCAGGGCAATGCGGGAGCACAATATAAATTAGGCAAGTGTTATTATTATGGAAAAGGCACAGAAATGAATAATAATGAAGCCGTAAAGTGGCTTCGGAGAGCATCAGAGCAAGGTGCTGCAGATGCACAGGATCTGCTTGGTGATTGCTATTATTATGGCTATGGCGTAGAAATGAATCATTGGGAAGCTGTGAAATGGTATGAGAAAGCAGCAAAGAAAGGCAATGCGGATGCGCAGTGCAGTCTTGGCTACTGCCATGAGAGCGGAAGAGGTGTTGAAAAAGACCTTGCCAAGGCAGCGGAGTGGTACCGCAAATCTGCGGAGCAGGGATGGGCGCGGGCACAGTGCAATCTCGGCTATTTTTATGAGAACGGAAGAGGCGTTGAAAAAGACCTCGCCAAGGCAGTTGAGTGGTACCGCAAATCTGCGGAGCAGGGATGGGCGTGGGCGCAGTACAATCTGGGCCGTTGTTATCATAAGGAACAGGGAGTGGCGAGAGACCTAAAAAAAGCTATGGAGTGGTACCTCAAAGCCGCAGAACAAGGCTGGGCAGATGCACAATATATCGTTGGAGAATTTTACAGCCATGGATATGGCGGTATAAAGGTGAATAATGCGGAAGCCTTAAAGTGGTATTATAAGGCTGCGGAACAAGGTGTTGCAGAGGCGCAATTTATTCTGGGGCTTGACTATAAACGTGGCGAAGGAGGAGTGAAAAAAGATTTCGCTAAAGGAGTAGAATGGTATCGAAAAGCAGCAGAGCAAGGTCATATGTATGCTCTGTACAATCTTGCAGTAAGCTACGAATATGGAGAAGGTGTCCCAAAAGACAAGGAAACAGCAATAAAATTGTATCAGAAGGCGGCAGAGCAAGGCTGTACAGATGCAGAAAAGGATGTCAAGCGACTGGAAGGCGGCGGCCTTGGCTCTGCCGTCGCAGCCAGTGCGGCACTGGGCGGAGCTGCCCTGCTCTGGAAAATTTTGAGGGGTTAACAGCAGAAAGGAAAATAAATCATGGCAGACGAGCTTGAGGTGCTTGAAAAACAGCAGCTTTCCGCGCAGCGGTCGCTGAATGACCTGACGGACCAGCTGACCCTTGCAGACCATCTGGTGTATAAAAAATATCTGACGGAACTGCAGAACTATGGCATGGTGGAGCTTTCCCAGCAGATGCTGGACGTGCAGGACCCTGCCCAGTGCATCCAGCTGTTCCAGCTGCAGAAACTGACCCTGAAAAAGGGCGAGGATATGTTCCAGAAGCTTTCTACGGTGTACTATTCCAGCATGGCGCAGGGCTGCAGTCTGGCGGTGATGATCGATGTGCCGGAGGAGAATGTCGGCGCAAATATCTATCTGGGTGTCCGAGAGGACCCCTTGAAAAAGAACATGAAGAGCCGCGACCTGGATACTTCCAGCAAGGCGCTGCAAAAGGTGCTGAGCTCCAACTTCCCCGGCTCCGAGACAAGAGGCATTCCGCGGCAGGAGGAAAAAGAGCTGCTGGACGGAGCCTTTGGCGATACGCAGGAAGCTGTGGCCTCGGTGTCCTGCGTGGCGGCACTGCGGGATAAATCCAGGACGGAAGACAAAGCTTTTGTGCAGGGCATCGAGCGCTTTATGGACGCCATGGACGGCGAGGTGTACACGGCGCTGTTTCTGGCAGAGCCTGTCTCGGCGGAAACGCAGGCGGAGATACGCAGCGGGTACGAAAACCTCTACAGCAGTCTTTCGCCCTTCCGCAAGAGCACATGGTCCTATAGCGAGAACCAGAGCACGGCTGTGATGGAGAGCCTGTGCAGCGGGACTTCCCACACCATCAGCGATACCGTCAGCACGACCACAACGGACGGCACGAGCCAGTCCTCCTCGGTGACGGATGGCACCCAGAAAACGAAAGGGGTCAGCGGCGGCATCAACGGCGGTGTCGGCAGCAGCTCCGGCACCTCGGTCACAAAGATCTCGCCGGTGGCTGGCGGCATTGCAGGCATTCTGGGTCTGGGCGGCGCAGTAGCCTCGGTTGCGATTCCGGTGGCAGGTGCTGTTATTGGACCGCTGCTGGGCACGGCTGGCAGGGCCATAGGAGGCATGGCACCATCCAGAACGGCTTTCAACAGCATTGCCCGGAACATCGGCGGCTCCATGGGCGTAAACAACTCGTGGGGTACCAGCCACTCTGCCACCGAGCAGACCGGCACTTCGCACAGCACCTCCGATGGGACGTCGCATGGAACATCGGACACCATCAGCCAGCAGGAGAGCCACGGCACAACAGACACCCGCGGCATGGGCCGTACCCAGCAGGTCGAGCTGTGCAACAAATCGGTGGAAGAATTGCTGGAACGCATTGAAAACCAGCTCAAGCGCGCCAAGGAAAGCGAGGATTACGGCTGTTATAAATGTGCGGCTTATTTCCTTTCGTCTACCCCGTCTACGGCGATACTTGCGGCCAATACTTACCGTGCATTGATGGTGGGTGAGGGCTCCTCGGTGGAGAGCGGCGCTGTGAATGTCTGGCAGAACGATGAGGCACAGGTGGCCCAGCTGCGGGAGTACCTCAAGCGATTCATGCACCCGGTCTTTGCCCGTCCGCTGTGGGCGGGTGCGCCGGACAGCCTGCTTTACACGCCAGCAACACTGGTCAGCGGGCGGGAACTTCCGATGCACCTTGGCTTGCCCACCCGCTCAGTGCACGGCTTGCCAATCATCGAGCACGCGGAGTTCGGCCGCAATGTGCCGGACGAAACGGTGCCGGATGCGGACAAGATGGAGCTGGGCAAAATCTACCATATGGGCAGGGAGGAAAAAGCGGACCTTATCCTGAACCGGCAGGCAATGGCCTCCCATACCTTTGTCACAGGCTCTACGGGTACGGGCAAGTCCAACGCAGTCTACCATCTTCTGGACGAGATAACAAAGGATGGACGGACGTCGTTTCTTGTGGTGGAACCGGCCAAGGGCGAGTACAAGAATGTGTTCGGCAGCCGCGCGGATGTAAAGGTGTTCGGCACCAACCCCAGAGAAACTCCGCTGCTGCGCATCAATCCCTTTGCGTTCCCGCAGGACATCCACATTCTGGAACATATCGACCGTCTGGTGGAAATCTTCAATGCCTGCTGGCCCATGTATGCGGCCATGCCTGCCGTGCTGAAGGATGCCATCGAGCGCAGCTACCAGAAAGCCGGTTGGAACCTACGCAATTCGGAAAGTGAAAAGGGGGTTTTCCCGACCTTCTTCGACCTGCTGGATATTCTGCCGGGCGTCATTGAGGAATCGCACTACTCCAAGGACACCCAGAGCGATTATGTGGGCGCTTTGTGTACCCGTGTGAAGTCGCTGACCAACGGCATTTACGGCAGTGTGTTCTGCGCAGAGGACGCGCTGAGCGACGCAGAGCTGTTTGACTGCAATGTGGTCGTGGACCTGAGCCGGGTGGGGTCGATGGAGACAAAATCGCTGCTGATGGGCATTCTGGTCATGAAGCTGCAGGAATACCGGATGTGTGGCAGCGAGATGAACAGCAGACTGCGCCATGTTACCGTGCTGGAAGAGGCGCACAATCTGCTGCGCAAGACGTCGGCGGAACAGTCGCAGGAAGGGGCAAATCTGCAGGGCAAGTCGGTGGAGATGCTGGCCAACGCCATTGCGGAGATGCGTACTTACGGCGAGGGTTTTATCATTGCAGACCAGGCACCCGGCCTGCTGGATATGTCGGTCATCCGCAACACCAACACGAAAATCATCCTGCGCCTGCCGGACGAAGAGGATCGCAAGCTGGTAGGCAAGTCTGCCGCCCTGAAGGAGGCACAGATCGACGAATTGTCCAAGCTGCCGCTGGGTGTAGCTGCCGTTTACCAGAATGAGTGGCCGGAGGCGGTGCTCTGCAAGATTGAGGCATATCCCATGCCGGAAAATGCTGTTTACCACAAGCCTTCAAAAATGCCGCATGAAATCAACGCAGAGTTTGTATTTGGACAACTGGCAGCGGGCAAAGAGCTGGAACCGCTGAGCATTTCGGAGATGGAGCAGCTGAAGCTCTGGCTGAAACGCCATGAGATGATGTTGAAGCCAGGGGACAGCCGCTATCTGGAACAGGTCTTTGCAGGCGGCGAACTGGATGTGGCTAAGACCCGGAAAGCTGTGTTTGATTTCTTTGGTGGAATCAGCACGGTCGTTGATTACTGTGCCGTAGCCGAAAAATCGTTCACACCCCGTAAAGAATTTCTGGAACAGTTGCAGGGACAGTACGGCCTGAAAGCTGCTGCCGCAGACTGGGTGCTGAATAGCGTGATAAGCATGGGCATGAGCCTGAACCCGGATGCAAAGGCTGTAGAAAATCTAAGGACGAATTTTGAACAGCAGGGAGGTCGTGTGCTGTGAGGCGAGAAATCTCAGAAGCGGAACCGATGGAAGCAAAAATGCACATTGGGTTGGATGATGTCGTCAAACGGTCATTTGAGCGTCTACAGAAAGGCGCGATAGAAAAGCCAGAAGAAAAACTGGATGCTGCTACGGAAAAGTCATTTGCAGAGCTAGAAAAAGAGCTGGAATACAAAAATAACGATGATGGAATGCCGTACCGTATGGAGCAGGATCTTTTGTCGGATGCAGAGTATAAAAGAAACGGATATGAGTATACTACCGATCACCTTGGAAGGTTGTTTACAGCCGAAGGAGACCTGCATCTGAAAGAGCATGATGGTCGTCTGCAAATTAAAGACAGCATCCATGACATCGGTAAAGGATATGAAAAAAGCACAGATGACCGTGGACACGCGATTGCAGATCGCTTTGGTGGGGCAAACGATTTGGAAAATCTCATTCCGCAGGATTCTGGACTAAATCGGAACGAATTCAAAAATTTTGAGAATAAACTGGCACAGGAAGTGGAAGCTGGGAAAAAAGTCAATCTGAAATTGGAGATGCATTATCCGGGAGACTCCTTCCGCCCGGATGCCATTACTGCTGTGACAACGATTGACGGAAAGCAGGAAGTTAAAGTATTTCTGAACGATCAGTATTTATAAGTCCACTGCGCTTTCAGGTTATTACAATCTCGGTCGATTGCACATACAATACAAGTATCACTTCACAAAACGGAGGGTACTTGTACTATGGTGGATTACGCTGACATTGGAAAACGCATCCGTGCCTGCCGCCTTGCAAAGGGCATGACGCAGGAGCAGCTGGCCAATGAGGTCGGCGTTGTGGTCACGCACATCAGCCATATCGAAACAGGCAACTCCGTGCCCAGCCTGAAAACGCTCATCGACATCATCAACGCACTGGACTGCTCCGCGGATGAGCTGCTCTGCATCGAGATCAAAAAAGCAAAGCCGGTGTTCGACAGCTGGATGACCGAGCAACTTGCAGATTGCTCTGCCGATGAGGCGAAGATCATCAAAGAAACAGTGATTGGTCTGAAAAAATCGCTCCGGAAGGTGTACGGAAAGTCCTCTAAATACAGATATGACTAAAACTTCAAAAACTGAATGCCAGTTGGTAGGCATTGAGTGTTTGAAAAAGCACCCATAAAGTAAACGAACCGCCTCGGTTTCCATAGCAGGAAGCCGGGGCGGTTTTGATTTGGGTAGCTTGAGCGAGCGACAACCACCAGCTTCGCTGGTGGAATAAAAACGGCTTTAGCCCTAGACAGAGAGAAACCTCCCCGTAGAATAGAGTGTGGGTTTGCCAACCACATTCTAGGAACAGGGAGGTTTATCTT
>OIGJ01000457.1_pt1 | contig 10331 bp, 7 predicted proteins | sample 1582271 | NCBI WGS metagenome assembly OIGJ01 (sample SAMN02674607, study PRJEB24791) | human gut metagenome, SKBSTL069 | isolation source: stool | host: Homo sapiens | place: USA
GTTCAGGAACAAAGCACCGTTGGCAACCATACCCGGGATGAAACCATACATAGAGCACATATAGATCATCAACAGGATCAAAGCTACAACGAATGAGAAAATACCGGCATTGATAGATTCCTGACCCAACGACGGACCAACGATATCTTCCTGTACGATGTGAGCCGGAGCCGGCATCTTACCTGATTTCAATACGTTTGCCAAGTCCTTTGCCTGTTCAGGAGTGAAATGACCTGTAATCTGTGAACGTCCACCTGTGATTTCAGAGTTTACGTTTGGTGCAGAATATACATAGTTGTCAAGAACGATAGCGATAGAACGACCGATGTTCTGTTTGGTCAGCTGTGCCCAACGACGTGCACCGTCAGAGTTCATTGTCATGCTGACAGCCGGTTTGCTGTATTGGTCGAATTCATCTTTCGCGTCTGTTACTACATCACCTTCCAACGGAGCTTTACCGTTGCGTTCGGTAGACTTGATAGCATATAATTCGAACGTCTGTCCTTTCTTGTCAAATTCAGAAGGAGAAACACCCCATTTCAAACGAAGGTCTTTCGGGAGTTCTGCTTTAACTTCCGGCATAGCCAGATATTTGTTGATATCAGCAGTGTCTTTGTAGTTAGCGTAACCGATCACAGGACCTTGTCCGCTAGAGTTCAACTGCAGGATAGCCAACAGAGGGTATTGCTTTTTAATTTCTGCCAGGTTAGTTGTTGAATTATCTTCAGTAGTTGTAGCATCTCCTTTCAGGGCAGCAGCAAGACTGTCGGCAGCACTTACGCTTTTCTTGGCCGGAGTAGCTTCTGCAAGCGGAGCTTCTTTGGTGGAATCTACAGCGGTAGAGTCTGCATCTGTCTCCTGCGCTAATACAGCGCGCAATTTAGCATCAGCAGATTGCATGGCAGGAAGAACTTCTTTAGCTGTATAAGTTTCCCAGAATTCCAGGTTAGCAGAACCTTGGAGAAGTTTTCTCACACGTTCCGGCTCTTTGATACCCGGCAATTCCACCATGATACGACCCATTTTGTCTTCCAGGCTCTGGATATTCGGCTGAACAACACCGAAACGGTCGATACGTGTACGAAGTACGTTATATGAGTTTTCAACAGCAGCTTTTACTTCTGCTCTCAATACTTTTTCAACTTCTGCATCCGATGATTTCTGGTTAACTTTGTCTTTCAACTGTTGTGTTGCGAAGAGTTCGGAAAGTTTTGCGTTAGGAGCAGCTTTGTGGTATTCTCTGACAAATAGCGTGATGATATCATCCTGGCTGTTTACAGCCTGTTTTGCAGCTTCTGCCAATGCATTGTTGAAAGCTTCATCCGGCTTGTTGTCAGCCAGTGCTTTGATAACATCAGGTACAGAAACTTCAAGGATAACGTTCATACCACCTTTTAGGTCCAAACCTAAACTAATCTCCATCTCACGACATTGTTTCAGCGTCCAGTTACCCAACCACACTTTCTCATTGGAGAGAGAGTCGAGGTAGTCTTGTTCCACTTTCGGGTCGCCGTTCGCAATTTCTTTCGCCTTGTTGGTATAATGGCGTGTTACGAAGGAGAAGGAGAGGTAGAACACGCATACCAGCGTGAGTAATACCGCAAAAACCTTTACAAATCCTTTGTTTTGCATTTTACTTTTAATTTATGATGATTACTTTTTTAATTTAATTTTCAGTTAAATTCTGTCGTACACAAGTTCTTTTTGCCGCATACAAGGCTGCAAATATAGTTTTTTTTTCACATTCATGTGTAATAAGCCCTCAAATATTTGATGTTTAAGGGCTTTTTTGCTGAATTATTTCATTCCTCTGTTTTTCAGTAGTGGTTCCAGGCTTGGTTCCGCTCCACGGAAATTCTTATAAAGCACCATCGGGTCTTCGCTGTCTCCCTTCTCCAATACGTTATGGCGGAACAGGTCGGCGGTGTTTTTATCAAAAATACCATGTTCTTTGAAAGCTTCGAAAGCATCATTGTCCAATACGTTGGCCCATAGGTAACTATAGTATCCGGCAGCGTATCCGCCAATGATATGATTAAAGTAAGTCACGCGATAACGCGGTGCTATTTCGGGAATCAAGTTAAGCTTGTCCATCGCTTCTTTTTCGAATGCAAGCATATCCAGATTCTTTACTTCTGTCATCGTGTGCAGGTTCATGTCGAGGATGGCGGCAGCCAGTAATTCGGTGGTCATGAAACCCTGGTTGAAAGTTTTCTGTTGCAGTATCTTCTCGATGATTTCGTCGGGTATCACTTCTCCTGTCTGATAATGTTTGGCATACATTTTCAGCACTTCGGGTTCAGTCGCCCAATGTTCGTTGATTTGAGAAGGAAGTTCTACAAAATCGCGCACTACATTAGTGCCTGATGTTCCTTTGTATTCGCATTTTGTCAGCAGTCCATGCAGAGCGTGCCCAAATTCGTGGAACAAAGTTTCTACTTCATCCATTGTCAATAGAGAGGGAGTATCGCCTACCGGTTTGGTAAAGCTGCAAACATTGCATACTAACGGACGGGTATCTCCTTGTTGTTCGCGGTAGTTGCTCATCCATGCGCCGCCACTTTTTCCGGAGCGTGGGAAATAATCGACGTAGAAGATACCGAGTTGCGAACCGTCTGCGTCTTTCACTTCAAAGACTTCTACATCAGGGTGATAAGTTGGTATGCCTTCCAGTTTGCTTAGGGTGATGCCATATAATTTGTTGGCTACGGCGAAAGCGCCATCGCGTACATTCTCCAGTTTGAAATAAGGTTTTGTATCCTCTTCAGACAGATTATATTTTTCTTTCCGCAGTTTTTCGGTGTAATACCACCAGTCCCATGCTTCCAGTTTTTCTCCTTTTCCTTCCTTGTCCATTAACTTCTGGAGTTCGCCAGCTTCTGCTTTTGCTTTTGGCAGTGCGTAGCTCCAGAGGTTATTTAAAAGGCTCATTACGTTGTTGGCGTTCTTTGCCATGGTTTCATCCAGGACGAAGTTTGCATAACAGTCGAAACCTAATAAGTTCGCTTTTTCCAGGCGGAGAGAAACGATCTTGCGGATGTTTTCCTTGTTATCGTTCCCGTCGTTGTTGTTGCCGCGGTTGATATAAGCTTTGTATATTTGCTCCCGGAGCGGGCGATTTTCAGAATATTGCAGGAAAGGCAGACGGCTGGCATTGTGCAGGGTGAACAACCATTTTCCCGGTTGTCCGGCTGCTTTCGCTTCTTCGGCCGCACTTTGGCGGAACCATTCAGGCAATCCTGCCAGATCTTCTTCCTTGTCAACGAAAAGTTGGAAGGCATTATTCTCATTCAGCACATTGTTGCTGAAAGTGATGCCAAGTGTAGAAAGCTCCTTGTTGATTTCGCGGAGGCGAGTTTGGTCCTTTTCGCCAAGGTTCGCTCCGGAACGGATAAATCTTTTATAAGTCTTGTCCAGCAGACGTTCTTGTTCCGACGTCAGGTTCAATGAATCTTTCTTTTGGTAGACATCGTTCACCCGTTTGAATAGTTTCCCATTCAGGGAGATATTGTCATTATGTTCCGAAAGAACTGGTGCCAGTTTGATGGAAAGTGCGGTCAGCGAATCAGTAGTTTCCGCATCTGTCATATTGAAGAAAATGATGCTTACCCGGTCTAAGATGGGTGCGCTGTTATCCAAAGCCACAATCGTATTTTCGAATGTCGGAATTTCCGGGCTTTCGATGATGGCTTCGATATTTTGATTCTGTTCTTCTATACCTTTTAGAAAGGCAGGTTCATAGTGCTCTAATTTAATCTTGTCGAAAGAAGGAACACCATACTCGGTTTGAAACTCTGTAAAGAAAGGATTGCTTTCTGTTTTCGTAGCACAGGAGTACATCATACAACTTACTGCTAAAATGGTTAGTGTCTTTTTAATCATCATAAGTGTTTTTTATTAGAGTTTTCAGTTCTTATCGTTTACTGATATAGCACCAGATCGGGTAATGGTCTGATGCCTTGATAGACCGGTCTACCGTGCAATTGTAGGCTTTCAGGTTGGGGCTGATCAAGATATTGTCTATGCGGAAATAGAACTTGTTCTGATTGTAGGAAATACCCAATCCTTTACCGGACTGTGTGAATGCATCGTCTAGTTTTTGAGTCAGGATGCGATGGGTATATGAGATAGAACCGTCGTTGAAATCGCCGCATACTATGGTTGTCGGATATTTACTTTCTGCAATGGTTTTAGCCACAGAATCTGCTTGTGTAGCCCGGATAGCCGATGCTTCCGCCAGTTTTCTTATTAATTGCCTAAGTCCGGTTTTTACTTTCTTGGCATTCGGGTCTTTAATCATATCCTCATACATCCCTCTGTCTTCTTTGGTGAGTTTGTTGGATTCCAGGTGGTTGTTGATTAATGTAAGAGTGTCGTTATTTACATTCAGTACATATTTCATGGAACCGTTATAATTACTTTCATATTTGATGGGATGTATCGAGAGTATGGGGAACTTAGAGAAACAGGCAAGTTGCACATCTCCTTTCCCTTGTTGGTGGACGGATTGGTAAGGATAGGCTTTCAATGCTTTTTTAATGTCCTGTTCCGTCAGGTATTTCTTGTTGGTAGCGGTGTTATATTCTTGCAGACAGATAATATCGGCGTTACTATCTACAAGATAAGACAATACCGGGTTTTTTCCATCTTTCTTCTCCAAATTGTTGAAACTCATTACGTTGTAGGATAGGATTTTGATGCTTCCTTCTGGTATGGTTTTTGTGGTGGAGTTAAAAGGAATATAAGTCCGTATCTGCGGAATACAAATTAGAAAACCGATGGCAGGCAAGAGCGCATAGCGGTAATTGACAAATGCCCAGAAGCCGATAAAAATCAGATTAATCGTCAGGAATATCGGAAATGCAAGTCCCAAGCTGGAAGCAAGTGGGTTTATTTTCGGGTTAAGGTAAGGGCTATAAGCGCTTAATATCAACGTTCCCACGAAGAGAGCGTTGACAGCAAGTATCAGATATGCGACAAATTTGCCAATATGTTCCATTCTTTTATCTTTTGCTTGCGTCGAACAAGCTTTTCTTTTCTTCAGTTGTCAGACTGTCGTAACCGGATTTTTTTAGTTTTTCCAAAATACGGTCCACTTCATCTGACTGTGCTTTTTTGTGGGCATTGTAATCATAATCCTTCTCGCGACCGGTGGCACTGTTTCCATAGTGTACCTTCATTTTCGGTTTCCGTTTCCATGTTTTCTTCTGAAACAAGGAGGTGAAACCATCCAGAATCCAGTTGATCCAGTAAGTCAAATCAGTTCCTTTATTTAGGCTGGCGGCAAACCAAAGTCCAGCAAGAGCACCACCCAGGTGGGCGATATGTCCTCCGGCATTACTTGAGGTGATGGATAATACATCGATTCCGATAACAACCAGTGCCAGGTATTTGAGACGGATAGCGCCGAAAAGAAAAAGTTGCACCCTGTAATTAGGCTCACGATAAGCCGTAGCGGCTACGATGGCTAATACGGAAGCCGACGCTCCTACCAATGTTGAGCCTACCACTTGCGAACTGAATAAAGGAAATACATTGTAGGCGATCATATACAGTAAACCTCCGCAGATACCTCCCAATACATATAGTCCTCTTAAATGTTTGGCCGAGAAAAAGTAGAGAAACAAACTTCCGAACCAATACAGCCAGAGCATATTGAATAAAATATGCAGGATGCCGGCATGCATAAACATATAAGTAAATAGCGACCACGGTTGATGCATAAACCCGATAAAGGATGCCGGTAAGGCAAATATACCGAATATATCGGGGGTACTTACTTCAAAAAGTCGCAGGAAAACGTTAATCAACGTGCCGATCAGAAAGATGCCTACGTTGATATAAATCAGTTGGATGAAAATATTTCCTCTTCTGAATGTCTCCTTTAAATCAGCTATAATATGTCCCATTGTTATTACTTTTTTTTCTCCAATACAAAATCAGGATTAATCCGAATAACATTCCTCCCAGGTGAGCAAAGTGAGCGACATTATCTCCGGCGCTATTGGCAAGCCCTGCCCATAATTCAATTGCGGCATATCCTATCACGAAGAACTTCGCTTTGATAGGGAAAGGCAGCGGAAAGATGAACAACCGGTTGTTGGGAAACAGCATACCAAATGCCAGCAAAATGGCGTAAACGGCTCCCGAGGCACCTACGGTGGTCATCATGTTCAGATATTGCTCCATAGGGATAACGCCATATCCGATCAAATTCACTTGTGTATGTTGGCTAAGTTCTATCACATATTGAATATATTGTCCTCCTTCTTGGATAAGTCCCGCACCGATACCGCAGAGAATATAGTAGAAGAGGAAACGTTTGGGTCCCCAGGTTTGTTCGAGAATCGGTCCGAACATGAAAACAGCAAACATATTAAAGAAAATGTGGCTGAATCCGCCGTGCATGAACATATAAGTGATAAGCTGTGCCGGATTAAAGTCACTTGCGAGGAAAAAATGTAATCCCAGATAATTCGTTAAATCCAGGCCGTAACGTTGGGCTACGATTGTCCCGAAAAATACTAGTACATTGATAATTATCAGGTTTTTAGTTACAGTTGGCATCATTTTAATTTCTGAATATTTAGATAATAGACGCAAAAGTACGAATAAATTCTGTTTTAAAGCATGAAAAACGCTTCCTATTAGCTCTTTTTCAATAATTTGCTGCGTTTTTTTTATGTTTTTATTTGATATGTTGTTTTGTTCGGCTATATTTGTGGAATCAATCCATTGTGGGATAATCTTTTGTGTAACAAATATATTAATTAATCATTTTACGTATTATGAATAAGTCTGATCTTATTAGTGCAATGGCTGCTGAAGCTCAAATGAGCAAAGCCGATGCAAAAAAAGCACTTGATGCTTTTATCACTTCAGTTACTAATGCTATGAAAGCTGGCGACAAAGTATCTCTCGTTGGTTTTGGTACTTTCTCTGTAAGCGAAAGAGCTGAAAGAACTGGTATTAACCCTTCTACAAAGGCAACTATTACTATTCCTGCTAAGAAAGTAGCTAAATTTAAAGCTGGTGCTGAATTATCTGCAGCTGTTGAATAAGATAGATAGTTGAAAGAAATTAGGAGAGGAGACGCGATGCGTCTCCTTTTTTTGTATCTTTGCGCGCAAGAAATAACTTGATTATGAAGATAGAAGATAAACTTGTAGCGTCCGTTATCAGCGGACTGAAAGCACTCTACGGTCAGGAAGTCCCTGAAAAGATGGTGCAGTTGCAAAAAACGAAGAAAGAATTTGAAGGACATTTGACACTGGTCGTGTTCCCTTTTCTGAAAATGTCAAGAAAAGGACCGGAACAGACAGCGCAGGAAATTGGCGAATATCTGAAGGCGAACGAACCGGCTGTAGCTGCTTTTAATGTGATAAAAGGGTTCTTGAACCTGACTATTGCATCGGCTACCTGGATTGAACTGCTCAATGAGATTCAGGCTGACGAGCAATATGGTCTGGTAAAAGCTACCGAAACTTCTCCGTTGGTAATGATCGAGTATTCTTCTCCGAATACAAATAAACCGCTTCACTTGGGACACGTGCGTAACAACCTTTTAGGTAACGCATTGGCTAACATTGTAGCTGCCAACGGCAACAAGGTAGTAAAGACTAATATCGTAAACGACCGTGGTATCCATATCTGTAAATCCATGCTGGCATGGAAGAAATACGGAAACGGTGAAACTCCTGAAACTTCGGGTAAGAAGGGTGACCACCTGGTAGGTGATTATTATGTATCTTTCGATAAGCATTATAAAGCGGAAGTAAAGGAGCTGATGGCTAAATTTACAGCGCAGGGAATGAGTGACGATGAGGCTAAGGCGAAAGCCGAGGCAGCATCTCCTTTGATGCAGGAAGCCCGTGAAATGTTGGTAAAGTGGGAAGCCGGCGATCCGGAAGTACGCGGATTGTGGGAAATGATGAACAACTGGGTATACGCCGGATTCGACGAAACCTATAAAAAGATGGGTGTCAGCTTCGACAAGATATATTATGAATCCAATACTTACCTCGAAGGAAAAGAGAAGGTGATGGAAGGGCTCGAGAAGGGTTTCTTCTTCAAGAAAGAAGATGGTTCCGTATGGGCGGACCTGACTGCCGAAGGATTGGATCACAAACTGCTTCTTCGTGGTGACGGAACCTCTGTCTACATGACACAGGATATTGGTACGGCCAAACTTCGTTTCGCTGATTATCCGATTGATAAAATGATTTATGTCGTTGGTAACGAACAGAATTATCACTTCCAGGTACTTTCTATCTTGCTCGATAAACTTGGTTTCGAATGGGGTAAGAGTCTGGTACATTTCTCTTACGGAATGGTGGAACTGCCGGAAGGTAAGATGAAATCCCGTGAGGGTACGGTAGTTGATGCTGACGACTTGATGGAGGAAATGATTGCCACTGCTAAAGAAACTTCACAAGAACTAGGCAAACTGGATGGTTTGACACAGGAAGAAGCTGATGATATTGCCCGTATTGTGGGTCTGGGAGCATTGAAATATTTCATTCTGAAAGTCGATGCCCGTAAGAATATGACATTCAATCCGAAAGAATCTATCGACTTCAATGGTAATACAGGTCCGTTTATTCAATATACTTATGCACGTATCCAGTCTGTACTTCGGAAAGCTGCCGAATCAGGTATCGTAATTCCTGAACAGATTCCGGCTGGTATTGAATTGAGTGAAAAGGAAGAAGGGCTGATTCAGATGGTTGCCGACTTTGCTGCTGTTGTAAAACAAGCCGGTGAAGATTACAGCCCGTCTATTATTGCTAATTATACTTATGACTTGGTGAAAGAATACAATCAGTTCTATCATGACTATAGTATTCTGCGCGAAGAGAATGAGGCGGTGAAAGTATTCCGTATCGCTCTGTCTGCTAATGTAGCTAAAGTTGTTCGCTTGGGAATGAATTTGCTGGGTATCGAAGTTCCTTCCAGAATGTAAGACTTTCTCTGAACAAAATAGACTTCTGCGGGGTTTCTTTTATATATATAAAAGGAACCTCGTATGTTTTACTCCCCCCATCCATTGCTTCGGAAGAGAGAAACGGAAACTGCTACTGTCTCTTATTCCGAACTGCTGTTTGACCTGATTTATGTTTTCTCGGTCACGCAACTTTCACATTATTTGCTTCATAATCTCACTTGGGAAGGATTATTGAAAGAAACAATCCTGTGGTTTGCAGTCTGGATGTTGTGGCAACATACCATCTGGGTGACTAACTGGTTCAACCCGGATACCCGGCCGATACGTATTCTTCTTTTTATCAGTATGCTGGTGGGGCTGGTGATGGCGGCTGCTATTCCTTATGCCTTTACTTACCGGGGATTGATATTTGCTGTCTGCTATGTTCTGATACAGGCAGGGAGAACACTTTATATTATCGGGGTGTTAGGAGATCATCATCTGGCTGCTAATTTTAAGCGAATTATGGGTTGGTTCTGTATATCTGCCGTCTTTTGGATTATGGGTGCCATATTGCAGGGAGAATGGCAAATTCTACTGTGGATTATAGCCGCCATCTGTGATTATACAGCCCCGATGCACGGATTTGCTTTACCTCGTCTGGGACGTTCGGACAGTAGCAAGGAATGGACTATTGAAGGGCATCATTTGGTGGAACGTTGCCAGTTGTTTGTGATTATTGCTTTTGGAGAAACTCTATTGATGACAGGAGCTTCTTTGAGTGAAGTAGAAGAATGGACGCCTCTCGTGATTATTTCTGCTGTCATATCTTTTATTGGTAGTTTGGCTATGTGGTGGGTTTACTTTGATGTGAGCAGTGAAGCCGGTAGTCGGAAAATACAGGAAGTGAAAGATCCCGGAAAGCTGGGGTTGATTTATAATGCAATTCATATTGTACTGGTGGGAGCATTGATTATTTGTGCGGTAGGAGACGAACTGATTGTTGCCCATCCCGAACAAGAAATGAGAGCGGAAGTTGTTTTTGTTCTGATTATCGGACCAATCGTTTATATTCTGGCAAATAGTATCTATAAATATGTCACGTGCCGTATGCTTCCTTTATCACATATTATTGCTGTAATAGCTTTGGCTTTACTGCTTCCCTGGCCTTATCACATTTCTTTATTGACGATGAATATCTTGGTAACATCTGTTTTTATATTCGTGATTGTGTTTGATATGCTATTCCCTAATAAAGGTTTTAAGATAAAATGGGAGCCGAAGATTTAATGATAAAAGCCCATTTGTAACGGATAATACTTATATCCTATAATATTATGGCTTAAAATAAAAACACAGTTCACACGAATTCTTGGTGAGTATTCAAGAAGTTGTGTGAACTGCGTAA
>OIGJ01000471.1_pt1 | contig 10128 bp, 7 predicted proteins | sample 1582271 | NCBI WGS metagenome assembly OIGJ01 (sample SAMN02674607, study PRJEB24791) | human gut metagenome, SKBSTL069 | isolation source: stool | host: Homo sapiens | place: USA
ATCTTGTGCAAAGGGCGAACAGGATGCATCCTGTCAGCCCCAAGTATATTAGTTTTTTCTTCATCAGAATAATTTCATCTGCCCGGTGATTTCATCAATAATATCGCCTTCGCTCTTGCCGCTGTCCGGATCCAGATTTTCCGGCTCCTCTTCAGGAACTTCCTGTTGTTCTTGTGAGGGTTCGGGGAAGCGAGTTGGTTCAAGCTCATTGATTGTCTCCACTGCATAGGTAGTAATACGTTTTCCCTTGGCTTTGAAACCTTTGACAGCAATGAATTCATCCGCATCGATATTCAACGGATCACGGAAATTGTCGTGTCCGCCAAATATGACTTCCAGACGAGGATAGTACTCGTCGGTCAGCAGGATCAGACGGTTGTTCTTATTTTCTCCCAAGTAGTTCTGTTTACGGTTGGAGGCCTCAAAACAGAAACGTTTCAGATACGGATAATTCTGTTGGTCGGCATCGTAAAGCGCGGCAGTCCATATCTTGTTAGGATCAAACTTCTCCACGATGCTTACATTATCTTCATAGTGGTTGCTCAAGTCGAAGTTAGTAGTATAGAAATCACCGTTGTTCAGAACAATCAATATGCTGTCGTCGCTTTGGAATTCACCCAGATATTCACCTCGTCCGTCATAGTTGAGGCGGAGTATGTCACGGTCAAACCATACTTTACGTCCACCGAGCGTAGAACCTCCTTTTTGTTTCAGGGATATCTTATGTACCGGCAAGCGGGTAAGAATCACGCCTCGTGCCTGACGTCCCTTGATGCTGACCTCACTGAAGTCATGCTCGAAAATGATACGACGTACACGCGGATTCGGTTTCAGTGTCACCTTGATGATTTCGGCTTCTCCATTCGGATTGGCGCTGAAATAGGTAATCCGTGATTCGGGAGTTCCCTGTGTGACATCATATTCGCGGTCGCGAACTACAGAGGTCACGGCGAAACGTTTTACGTATGTCGTTCCTTCTTTTCCGTCGCGGTAGGCTACATTGTAGATCGTACGTTTATCGTTCTTCTTGAATACATTGACATAAAGAACGTTTTTGCCGACGAATTTCTTGTCGGCAACAGGAGTAACGATATACTTACCGTCGCGGAAGAAGATAATGACATCATCGATATCCGAACAACATGCTACGAACTCGTCTTTTTTCAAGGCTGTTCCGATAAATCCTTCTTCGCGGTTGATATAAAGTTTTTCGTTTGCTTCTACTACTTTGGCAGCTTCGATGGTGTCGAAGTTACGCAGTTCCGTACGGCGCGGGAAGTTCTTGCCGTATTTGTTTTTCAACATCTGATACCAGTTGACGGTATAATCTACGATGTGAGCCAGATGGTTATCAATCTCGGCAATTTCCTCTTTCATCTTGGCGATCAGTTCATCTGCTTTGTCTGAGTTGAATTTCAGGATACGCCCCATTTTGATTTCCATCAACTTGAGAATATCTTCTTTCGTAACTTCACGGATAAATGTCGGATAGTAAGGTGTCAGACGTTCGTCGATATGTGCACAGGCTGCATCCATGTCTTTGGATTGCTCGAACTCTTTGTCCTTATAGATGCGTTCTTCGATAAATATCTTTTCGAGGGAAGCGAAATGCAGTGCTTCCAGGATTTCCCCTTTCTTGATTTCCAGTTCCTGCTTCAGCAAATCCAGTGTGTTGTCTGCCGACTTTTTCAGTACCTTGCTGACGGTGAGGAAGTGAGGCTTGCTGTCATCAATCACACAGCAGTTGGGTGAGATGCTTACTTCGCAATCGGTGAATGCGTACAATGCATCGATTGTTTTGTCCGATGATGTACCTGGTGCCAGATGCACTAATATTTCTACGTTGGCAGCCGTATTGTCGTCTACCTTACGAATTTTGATCTTTCCTTTATCAACAGCTTTCAGGATAGAGTCGATCACTGTCGAAGTCGTCTTTCCGTATGGAATTTCTGTGATAGCAAGTGTTTTATTATCAATCTTAGTGATCTTGGCACGTACTTTCACCGCTCCGCCGCGTTCTCCGTCGTTGTATTTGGCTACGTCGATAGAACCTCCTGTCTGGAAATCAGGATACAATTGGAATTCCTCTCCACGCAGATAACTGATGGAGGCATCGCAAAGTTCGTTGAAGTTATGCGGTAGAATTTTGGAAGAAAGTCCCACGGCGATACCTTCCACTCCCTGCGCCAGTAATAACGGGAATTTCACAGGAAGAGTGACTGGTTCCTTATTTCGTCCGTCGTATGACAATTTCCATTCGGTAGTTTTGGGATTGAAGACAACATCCAGCGCAAACTTGGATAAACGTGCCTCGATATAACGGGGAGCAGCCGCACCGTCTCCGGTGAGGATATTACCCCAGTTACCCTGACAATCGATCAACAGGTCTTTCTGTCCCAACTGTACCAGGGCATCTCCGATAGAAGCATCACCGTGAGGGTGGAACTGCATGGTGTGTCCCACAATATTTGCCACTTTGTTATACCGCCCGTCATCCAGACGTTTCATAGAATGCAGGATACGACGTTGCACAGGCTTTAAACCGTCATTGATGTGAGGTACGGCACGTTCCAGAATAACATATGAAGCATAGTCCAGAAACCAATTCTGGTACATGCCTGTTAACTGATGTTTTACGCTTTCGTCCCGCGCGTCCGTCGGTTTGTAGTCTGAATGTTCTTCCGTTATCTCGTTGATTTCGTCACTCATAAAATTCGTATATACTATAATTTTAACGCATACGCACGCAAAAATACAAAAATAAAAGAGATTTCGATGAAAAACGGTGAATATTCCGTGTGTTAAAAGGGTATAAATCAGCTTTACGGAAGGAAAACAGAAAGGCATATCCTATCAAAGACATGCCTTTCTGTAAAATTATAACCTGATGAAAAAACGAGAAATGGGTACATGATTTAAACCCGTATTTCCCAACCTTTTTCGTACTCTCTTCCCCAAAGTTTATTAGCTTCCAAATCGTTAAGAATTCGTCCGCTTCCCGGATCAATCTGTAATGAATGTCCGACACGTTGGGCAATATTACCTAATTGTACCAACTGGGTACTGATACAGGCATCTACAATTCCGGAATTTAACTTTGTTCCTTTGCGAATGGCATCAAACCAGTTTCGGAAGTGGAAGGCATCCAACTTTTCGGATGGATTCAACAGATTGCCGGTCTCAAATTTTAAATCACTTTTTACCTCTTTAATCGTTTTACCTTTTATATCTGTAATTTTATATTCATTGCCACCGCCAATGAAGAGAGTTCCGGTTTCTCCATAAAATGCAGTTCCTACTCCATATCCGTCTACCGGCATCGTATTACAACTACGTCCTTCCCATGAAAAAGATGCTTCGTCACCAAATTGGAAGGTGATAAGTTGTGTGTCAGGAGTTTGCCAGTCGTCCTGAAAACGATACCGACCTCCGATAGAATCAACCTTTGTAGGATAATCTACACCCAATCCCCAGCGGAGTATATCAACAAAGTGAGTTCCATTGTTGAGCGCTTCACCTGTTCCCCAATTCCAGAACCAATGCCAGTTATAATGGATGAAATTATCTTTGAAATCAGCAACACGTGGGGCAGGACCTTGCCATAAATCCCAATCCAGATAATCAGGTACAGGAACAACTTTCCCTGTTCCAATGGAAGGGCGATTATTGACATACCAAGATTTGGCATATCTCACTTTTCCGATAGAACCGGATTTTATTTCTTCCATAGCTTTAATTACATTGGGAAAGGAACGGCGTTGGTTACCCACTTGAACAATCCGGTTGTATTTCAAAGCGGCTCGAACCAACATTTCATTTTCTGCCGGATTATGACTGGTCGGTTTTTCCAGATAAACATGCTTTCCGGCCTGCATAGCCATAATGGCTGCTTTGGCATGCCAATGGTCAGGGGTAGCAATCACCACTGCTTCAAAATCGTTCGACTCTAACATCTTACGAATGTCTTTTTCTCCTTTGGGAGTACGTCCGGTAATTTTGTGGATAGCAGCCTGACATTTTTCTAATGCTCTTGAGTCTACATCACAAATGTAAGTAACTTCACAATCTGGAAGTTTGGCAAATCCTTGCGCCAGGGCCTTACCTCTCGAGTTCACTCCAATGACTCCGATACGTATTTTTTCGTTAGCTCCCAGAATATCTTGATAACGGCTTGAACCGAATCCTGGAAGTATGCTTCCTAATGAGAGTGCAGCTGTACCTGCTACTGTTTTTTTGATAAAATCTCTTCTTGTTGTCATAGTATCTATTTTTCTCCAAAATTAGGTTGTTATTAGAATATGTGAATGAGCTTTTCCGTCAATTCTCCTTCAAAAAACGTAAATCTCTTATTTTTTTCTTCGGAAAAGGTGACTCAAGAATATCAGGATTCCTCGGGGAATCCATAAGATAAGATAGATGAAAAAACTAATCACGATGACATACCCGATTTGGGATATTATTTCAATCCATGGGCGGGAATAGATAATGATTGCAATTACATTGATGATAAATGCAAGCAGGAAACTTAGAAGATAGATATTCCTTTCTTGTTTCAGTTTTTTTGATGTGATAATAATATCTTTCATGGCTTAGAATTTCATATAGGGTATTTTATATTCGTCGGGGAAGAGGATATGGCGTTGTTCATCCATTGCCTGATTTCCAAGTAAACAAAGAACCGTTGAACAATATGCTTCTTCCACTACATTCTGTGCTTTCTCTCCGGTGATACACGACTGGCAGAAAGAAGACAGGATAATGTCCGAACCGTCTTTGTCTGCTCCGATCATACTCAATCCACTGTTTACGTGAATATCTCCATCAATGATAAAGTGTGGTGTGTACTCCATTTTTGTTTCCGGTCGCCAACTGGGACCTGCTGTCGGGATGGCGGCAAAGACCTTGTCTTTTACCTGGTCAATCAGTTGCCGGATACCCGAAGTTGAATGATCTTCTTCCAGATAATAAATACCTTTTGCCATTTCCATGGTTCCTTTACTTCCCAGAATCTGGTCTTCCATTCCGTTGAACTTGTTGGAAATCAATGATTCGTATGCGATCTTAACTCCATCCGAGTATCTGTAAGTGACATTGACGCTATCATAAACTTCTCGTCCGTCTTTCCAGTATACAATGTCACCCATTCCCATAATGGATTCCGGCATTTTTTGGGCTGCCCAGTTACAAACTTCCAACTGATGGCATGCTAATTCCGTCATTAATCCTCCGGAGCTCTCTTTGTATAATCTCCAATTAATTTTGCGTTCCAGCTCTGGTGAAGGAACCGGACGACGCCAGTCTGCATTACGGAACCAGTGACAGCGAAGACCTACCACATCTCCGATGAGACCGGAATGGATCATCTGCATTCCCTTGATGTACTTCTCGTCATACATTCGCTGCATACAAAAGTAGAGGACTTTGTCTGACTGGTTGTAAGTGTCATAGATAGCCTTGCACTCGTCAAGGGTACGTGCCATTGCTTTCTCGCAAAAGACATGTTTGCCGGCAGCTAATGCGTCCAATACAATAGGTGCATGCCAGTTTAATGGTGTGGATATGATGACTCCATCGATGTCTTTCGATTCCAGTAGTTTGCGGTAATCCGTATATGACTTAGCATCCGGACAAAGTTCCAATGCTTGTTGAAGATTGGGGGCATAATTATCACATACGGCAACAATTTGTGCATGAGGTATTTCTTTGAGGTTATGGATGTGGTATTGTCCTCTGGACCCGGTACCAATCAAAGCGATTCGTGCTTTCTCATGCTTGATCTCTTGTAGTTTCTCCGGAGTACAGGAAGTCAGCCAAGGAGTGGTCGCCAATAATGCGGTTCCTCCGGCAACATATCCCAGGCTTTTGATGAATTGTCTGAGTCCTAAGTCTACTCCTTTTTCTTTATGTTCTTTCATATCATAAATTGTATAGGGTTGCTTGTATATTATTGAACTTTTCTGAAATCTTTTTTTGTTCCTGTTCATTGGCAATCATCCAGACTGTACTAAGAACTTCGGCTTCCAACGGATCGGGGGACAGGATAGAACTTGCTTTTCGTTGTTCATTAAATATGCCTGTAAGCGGATTCATAATGTGTCCGGTATATTGTAACGTATTGCCGGAAGTGGATAATGCTGTATCCTGCAGATCGAATTCTTTTAGAAGAGACTGATTGTACGGGTTCAGAAAACTGACTTTCCAACAATCTCCATAAGGATGATGTCCTATACCCAGGATCGAACTGTTTCCAAAATTAGCAAATGCATCACTAATATTCTCCTGTTCAATGAATTTTCTTATTTTCTTCAAAGCATATCCTTTAGCAAAACCTCCAAAATCAAGTGAAATATCAGGAGATGTAAAGGAGATATATGAATGTTCATGAAGTTGTATTCTGGAGAAATCTTTTAATGTAATGTCGAATAAGTGTGAAGTGGTCTGATAATAGTATGAGCAAAGCTGTAAGATTGATTTCAGCTCTTTACTGATTTGAATCTTGCTTTGAGAAGCATGATTATTAATCTTGGAAACTTCACTATGAGGATCAAAACGATTTAATATTTTATCCAATCGCTCCAGCTCATAGGCGATATCTGCCCAAAGTGTATTCAATCGGTCGATATCGGAATGAATGAGCAGGATATCGAATCGGGTCCCCATGATATGAGGAATGAAGCCATGAAACATGGCTTCATTTTCATAATATTTGCATCTTGTTTCTAACACCTATTGTTTTGTTTATTTGTTTCCTTTCTTTGCCATTTCTACAGCAGTAGTAGTAATGTAATATTTAGCTAGTGTATTTTCATTTTCCCATTCCGGCATATCCTGATTGTGTACATAATGCAGGAAAGCCTTTGCCACTTTGCTGAAATGTTCTTCGTGTCCTAATCGTTTTTCCTGTGGTATGTCAATCAGATAAGTTCCATTCTTTTTGTTTTTGACAGATAAGAACGGATAAGTTATTTGAAGCTGTTCCACTGTTTTTTGCAATTGAGCTTCAAATGTCCGATTGTCAATGTCCGGTTCTTTCTGTATATATAGCTCTTTTACAAATCCATTTTTTTCATCCTGAACGATTTTTAAAGTGGCTTTACTTCCTTTCTTTATGGAAGTAAATGTATCTCCTCCGTTAGTGGGTGGAGTATAATTCCATGTGACTTTCATTCCTATACAAATCCCTTTAACGGTATAGTTGAGACTTCCGTTTGCCATCACTTCCAATACATCGTTTTTTATGTATCGATTAAGATAAGCGGGAAAAGAATCGACTTGTGTCGATTGACTGAACTCTGCTAATGTAATTGGAGTTGGCCAGTGTTTGGCGGCATTCACGGTGACATCCGATTGATAATGAATCGTTTTATCAGGAAAACATTGCCAGTTGATAAGATCGATCAGATGTGTTGTAACATCTGCAATCCCTTCTCCTTGTTGCTCTACATCATAATACCATGCCGGGCGAATTAATGGCTTGCCAGAAACTGTCTTGAAAAAATGATGCACGCTTTCCATTATGACAGATGGATTGTCCGGTGAACCTTTTTGTAAATCTCCGAATAATTCCGTCTGATGCAAAAGCTCTTTTTCTATGATATTGAGGATATCATAACGTTCCGTCATCAGATCGTATAAAAGAAGATTCTTTTCTTTGGCGAGTTGATAGGCTTCTGTCAATAACTTGAAATCCTGTGGATTGATAGCCAGTGGCTTATCGGCAAGGACATGATATCCGGCTTTGATAGACTCCATGATATAGCGCGTCTTTTTCTGATTGTTTCCGGCCAATACTACTATATTACCTTTATGATCGGCAAGCATTTTCTGGAGATAATCATCTCCGGTATATACTTGTTTTTTCCATGTCGTAGGAGATTCCGCCCGCTGATTATAAGAATCAATGCTTTCCAGATATTGGTTGACGGCTATTCCTTCGGGGGCATATATCCGGATGGTGTCACTGACATCTGTCAATGTCTCTTTTTGAAGTAGGCTGGCATGGAAATGTCCGGGATCGAGTACAATCAGATCTATTTTATGAGATCCGCTTATATCTACTTCATCGGTAGTCTGCCTTTTAGATAAAGAGCATGAGGCAACCACCAATAAAAACACTAAAAATCTAATGTTGTATGCGAGTTTCATCCTTTTATTTCTTATTATAAATCTTGACTAATTTCTGTGCATCTTTCCAGCCTTTCTGATACGCTTCTTTCAGTGTAATAATCTTGCCATTTTGCTCTTTACTCATATTAGAGGCTTTCATAAAAGTGAAAATTTCAATCGTTTCTTCTTTTGAAATAGGTGGAACTCCGGTTTGGAAGAATATTAATATTTGTTCAAGGAGCACTTTATATCCCTGATATCCTCCAACGGCTATTGCGCCTTTCGAGGTAAAGGCTGTCCCTCCGTAAATTTGCGGTCCTTTGGTGATTCCTCGGAATGTGCCGATTCTTCCATCCTTCCAACGTCCCACTACAATATCCCCTTTGTCGGAAGACATGCGATTGACGGATTCGCATCCCATACCCATGACTGTATACAGAGCCTCAATTCCATGGATTCCATAAAAACCGAAATCTGGATGAGTGGGTTCCACTTTATGTGGAGAATAGCAGTCAGCTCCTAAGATTTGTCCTAGTTCACTGTTTCGTAGTTTTTGATTTTGAGGAGTAAACCGCAAGGCAGAGGATGAGAAGATTGGTATATTGTATTTTTCTGCCATCTCATAGATAGCAATGGCATCTTCTAATGTAGCTCCGATAGGCTTGTCTATATAGCAGATTTTACCGGCTTTGAAGACCTCCATTGCTTGCTCCAAGTGAAGCCGTCCGTCATTCGTTTCCAGAAGTACGCAATCCACTTTTTCCAATAAGTCTGCTATGGAAGAGGTGATTTCTACTCCTTGTGCCTTTACTTTTTCAATATATCCGGGAATACGTTCATAACTGGATTGAATTGTTTTAGAACCATATGGATAGGCGGCTACTACCCGGAAACCTTTAGAAAATGTTTCGTCCGAGCCGCTATTGATCAATTCAGTAAAAGCGGTAGAATGGGAGGTGTCCAAACCGATAATTCCTATTCTCATTACTTTTTGTGCGTATATACTGGTACTGATCATCAGCAATACAAAGAAAAGAATGATTCTGTTTTTCATGATTGGTTATAGATTTATCTGTTCTGCACTTTCGGTGTCCAAATATAGCGAAGATTTTTCTTTTCTTCGCAATATACTTGCTGGACATTTTTCTGAAATTTCACCGTAAATGGCTCGATATACCGCATGAGCTTTATTCTTGAAAGGAACAATACAAAACATCCATTCGGCCTTTAGTAAAGCAGGTATTGTTAGTGTCAATGCTTCTTTAGGTACTAAATCCAGTCTTTCGAAGCATTTTTCGTTGACTTGTTGTTGACGGCATACCGGATCGAGTTTTACGATTTTTACCAGTTTGGGATCATTGAAATCAGCTACATCCGGATCATTGAAAGCAATATGCCCGTTTTCTCCGATACCCAGGCAAACAATGTCTACCGGATATTTAGTAAGCAGATCGGCATATCGTTTGCATTCCTCTTCAAGACTCTCTGCGCGTCCATTCAGGTAGTTCACTTTTTTAAAAGGAACTTTGTCAAAGATACGAATACGGAGGAAATGCCCGAAACTCTGTGGCGCGTCCGGATGAATACCTATGTATTCATCCATATGGAAGGCGTTGATTCTGGTCCAATCTATTCGCTTATCATGGATTAGATGATTTAAAAATTCGTCTTGTGAGGGAGCGGCGGCAAAGATCATATTGATTTCAGCCTTTTCTTCCAAGAGCTTGCAGATTCTGTCAGCTACTTCCTTTGCAGCTTCATTGCCCATTTGTTGGAGAGTGGGGTAAATTTTAATGGTTAATAGCTCTTGTTGAAATACTTTGGTTTCAGATTCATTTACTATAGATAACATGGCCTTCTGATATTGTGTTAATAACATTGATTTGATTGTCGAAAATGATAATGTCAGCATCTTTACCTGCTTCAAGAGAACCTTTTGATGAGTCAATGTGTAAAATGCGGGCAGGGGTGAGTGTCATCATGCGGATAGCATCGGTGAGGGGGATGCCAGCTAATTGTACC
>OIGJ01000484.1_pt1 | contig 9957 bp, 6 predicted proteins | sample 1582271 | NCBI WGS metagenome assembly OIGJ01 (sample SAMN02674607, study PRJEB24791) | human gut metagenome, SKBSTL069 | isolation source: stool | host: Homo sapiens | place: USA
ACCGTGACTGGAGTTCAGACGTGTGCTCTTCCGATCTTTCCAGCGTGCGGGGACGGCCATCGTCCAGACCAAAACGCAGGCGGATGACCTTTTCCTCACGGGGGGTCAGGCTCTTGAGCGCCAGATTGATCTGCTGTGCCACCATGGCGCGGTCGGCTGCCTTGCCGGGTGCTTCGGCGTTTTCGTCAGCAACGAAATCGCCCAGAGAGGAATCCTCTTCCTCGCCCACGGGGCTTTCCAAGCTGGCGGGCTCCTGTGCCATGCGCTGGATCTCGCGCACGCGCTCCACGCTCATGTCCATGGCCTTTGCCAGCTCTTCCGGGGTGGGCTCGTGACCGTTCTGGTACACCAGCTGGTTGGTGGCCTGACGCATCCGGTTGATGGTCTCCACCATATGCACCGGGATGCGGATGGTACGGGCCTGATCCGCGATGGCGCGGGTGATGGCCTGACGGATCCACCATGTAGCGTAGGTGGAGAAGCGGAAGCCGCGGTCGCAGTCAAACTTTTCCGCAGCCTTGATCAGGCCGATGTTGCCCTCCTGAATGAGATCAAGGAAGGCAAGATTATGACCGACGTGCTTCTTGGCGATGGACACCACCAGACGCAGGTTTGCTTCGCTCAGGCTGCGGCGGGCGTTCAGGCCGTCGCGGCGGGTCTTGAGCAGCTCCTGACGGCGCTCCTCGCTCAAAGGGCCGTTCTCCACGGCTTCCATGGCCTTTTCCTCGTCTGCCTTTTCCTCAGCATCCTCGGCGGACTTTTCGCTGTCCTCGTCCAGATCCTCGTTGTAGCTGCGGCTGTTCTCGTCCTCTTCAAAAGAGAAACGGGCGCTGTTCTTCTTGATGTACTCCGGTGCGTCGTACTTCTGGCGGTCTGCCTGCAGAATGTGCGCAGCCTCGGCACCGGCATGGATGCGGCGGCTCAGTTCCACCTCCTGCTCGGCGCTCAGCAGCGGGATCTGACCGATCTGCTTGAGGTAGTTCTTCACAGGGTCATCCAGCAGCTCGTCCATGGCAGCCTTCAGGTCTGCCGGGTTCTCCTCGGCATCCTCTTCGTTTTCATCGGCAAGGCCCATGTCATCGTTGTTGTTCTCGGCGTTCTCCACCTCAGCAATGATGCTGTCCACGTCCAGACTCGGCTCGTTCTCTTCCTCCAGGATCTTGATGCCGCGCTCTTCCAGCAGGGTGTAGAGGGTGTCTACATCCATGCGGCATTGTGCCGCCAGCGCCTTGGCCTCCTGTGCAGAGAGGGTGCCCTCGCCCTTAGTCAACAGTTCCTTCAAAGTCATGCCCATTTTTTCTCTCCTTCCCGCTCCGGGGAAAATTGTGTAATATTGCCCTGTGCATCAGATCACAAGACCGCCGTTCACCCCGAACACCTGTCCGGTGATGTATCCGGCATCCTCGCCGGCCAGAAAGACCAGCAGCTTTGCAACTTCTTCCGGGGTGCCCAGCCGCCCCACAGGGGTCTCCTCGGCCAGCGCCGCCTTGTCCTCGGCGGTAAAAGCCGCCATCATATCGGTCTCGATGACCCCCGGCGCTACGCAGTTCACCGTGATGCCGCTGGGGCCTTCTTCCTTGGCCAGTGCCTTGGTCAGGCCGATGAGCCCGGCTTTCGCGGCAGAATAGTGCACCTCGCAGCTGCCGCCGGTCTGGCCCCACATACTGCTCACGGTCAGGATGCGGCCCTGCTTGCGGCGGATCATGCCGGGCAGCGCCAGCTGGCACAGGTGGAACGCGCCGCTCAGGTTCACGTCCAGCATCCGCTGCCACTCCTCCGGGGTGATGTCGGTAAACAGCTTCTGCTGCGCGATGCCGGCGTTGCACACCAGCACATCCACCCTGCCCATGGCCTGCTCCACCGCGTGGAACGCCAGCTCACAGCTGGCGCGGCTGGCTACATCGCACTGGATGGCGATGCACCCGGGCAGCTGCTGTTCCAGCGCAGCGGCAGCGGCGGCATTCTGGTGGTAGAGCACCGCCACCTGATACCCTGCTGCCGCAAAGGCGCGGGCAGCGGCAGCACCGATGCCCCGGTCGCCGCCGGAGATCAGCACCCGGCGCGCCGCAGCGGGCGCGGCAGGGGCAGGCCGTTCTTTTACAGGCTGCGGCGCAGGCTCTTCGGGCTGCGGCGGCGCAGGCGGCTGCGGCTCTGCGGGGTTTTCCCTCGTGATCACCCGGGTGGGTTCGTCCACCACAGGCGCTGCCGTTTTTTCCAGCGTCATGATGCGGGTGGGCTCGTCCACCACCGGCTCCACCGGCGCAGCCGGCTTTACAGCCGGTGCGGCAAGGGGCTCCGGTGCGCTCTCTTCCTCCGGCACCTGAAAGGTCAGTTCAAACTCGTCCTCGTACAAGAGTGTATCCCTCCTGTTCGGTATTCTCGGCCGGGCGCAGTGCCCCAGCCGGAAAAACCCTGTGCCCATCCCCAGACAGTGCAGCGTTCCGTTCGTATGTCCGGCAAAGGTCCGGTGCTTTGGCGTGCCTGCCTGTACTTACGATGGGTTTCGACAAGATTCCATTGAATAATATACCACAATCCAGTCCAAAAAGAAAGTGGGAACTGCAATTTTTTACGCAGTTCCCACTATTTTTCCTTATTTTCCCCTGTTTTCGGGCACCGAGGGCTTCCAGCGGGGTCTGCCCGCCCGCTTTTCCCGCAGGGAAACAAAAAACGCCTGCAAAAGCTGCTGCGCTTCGGCCTCCCGCAGCCCCTTTTCCACCACCGGGTGGTGGTTGAAGGGCAGCGCGAACAGGTCGGTCACCGAGCCGCAGCACCCGGCTTTGGTGTCGGCAGCGCCGTACACCACCCGGCGCAGACGGCTGTTGATGATGCCGCCCGCGCACATGGGGCAGGGCTCTAAGGTGACGAACAGCTCGCACTCCCACAGCCGCCAGCCGCCCAGCGCCTTGCAGGCGGCATCAATGGCCAGTAGTTCCGCGTGGTGCAAGGCGTTTTTCTCGGTCTCCCGGGTGTTGTGCGCCATGGCTACCACCTCGCCGTGCCGCGCCACCACCGCGCCCACCGGCACCTCGCCCAAGGCGGCGGCTTTGCCGGCCTCTTCCAGTGCAAGACCCATCAGTTCAAAATCGGTCATGTATCCCATCCTCTCATCCCATCGCCAGCACCAGCAGGTTGTTTGCGCTGTGCAGCAACATCCCCGGCCAGAGATGCCCGGTGCGGTCGGCAAGCCACCCCAGCCCCAGCCCGCACACCAGCGCGTAGGCCATGGCGGCGGCGCTGCCGTGCTGCAGGGCGAACAGCACCGCCTGCAAAAGAATGGCCTGTCCCCTGCCCAGCGGCTGCGCCCGGCGCTGCACCGCGCCCCGGAACACCCCTTCCTCCGCCAGCGGAGCCAGCAGACAGACCCGGAAAAACCGTGCCGCGCCGCCCGGTGCTGCGGGCAGCAGCACCGCCAGCGCCTTGCCTGCCAGCAGATACCCAACCGCCCAGCCAAAGGCCGAAAGCAGTGCGGCGGTGCGGGGGTTCAGCTTGTGCATGGTCGGTTTCCTCCTGCTATGGTTCGTTCCCGGTTATAGTACCATATCTGCCGCCGAGTGCGCAAGGTTTCGGCGTTCTGTCGTGGCAAATTTATGCAAATTATTGACATATCGCCCTAAATGGTGGTATAATAATTTCCAACCTTTTTGATGAAAACGTTGCGTATACTGTAATTTACCGGTAGACCGGAGGTATTATTATGATCCGTATCCTCACCGATTCCGCGTGCGACATCCTGCCCGCCGAGGCGCAGCAGCTGGGCGTGACCGTGATCCCCCTGAACGTGACGCTGGAGGACGGCACCGTCCTGCGGGACGGCATCGACATGACCCCCAGCGAATACTATGCCCATCTGGCAGCCTGCCGCAAGCTGCCCACTACCAGCCAGCCCAGCCCGGAGCAGTTCGAGCAGCTGTATCTGGACGCTGCTGCCGCCGGGGACGAGGTGCTGGGCATCTTCTTGTCCGATGCGCTGTCCGGCACCGGTCAGTGCGCAAAACTTGCTGCCGACCTTGCCAACGTGGACAATGTGGTGTTCGTGAACACCGAGAACGTCTGTCTGGGGCAGTCTTTGCTGGTGCGTCTGGCGGTGCAGCTGCGGGACGCCGGCAAGACGATTCACCAGATCGCTGCCGATCTGGAAAAGGCCAAGCAGCACCTGCATCTGGTGGCTGCCGTGGACGATCTGAAGTACCTGCGCAAGGGCGGCAGACTGTCCGCCGCCGCCGCTGTGGCGGGCGGTATGCTGGGCATTAAGCCCATCCTCGCCGTCATAGAGGGCAAGGTAGCGCTGGCCGGTAAGGCACGCGGTCTGCCCGGCGTGTATGTGGCGCTGTTCAAGAAGATCGACGAGATGGGCGGCATCCACCCGGGCTACACGCCGCTGCTGGGCTACACCGTCAACCACCGGGAGCTGCAGCCGCTGCTGACCTACCTGCAGGACAACCTGCATCTGGACGCACCGCTGGTGCGCCAGATCGGCTGCGTCATCGGCACCCACACCGGCCCCGGCGCCTTCGGCATTGCATTCTTTGATAAAGAACTGGTGCTGGAATAAAACCTATTGAAAGCTAAAACAAGTCGGACAGCCCGCGGGCTGCCCGACTTGTTTTTTGTGGGGGAATGGGAAGTAATAGCGCTGTTTTGGGATGTGCACCCTTGTTGGCAACGCCCTCGCCCTCTCAGGCGCTAACGCGCCAGATTCCCCCTTTTGTCGCTGCGCGACATCTTCCCCCGGCGCGGGGGAAGTCTTTCCTCAAAGGGAGAGCCCTTGGCATAGCGGCAAAGTTTCCAGTCGAACCGCAAGGCTTGCGGTTTCGCCAGAGCCTCTCCCTTTGGGAGAGGTGGATGCGAACGTAGTGAGCAGACGGAGAGGGCGAGGTTGCTTCCCGCAGCACCGCGCTTTCGCAGAAAGCTGCGCTGCAACTGCCGCTTTTCTCTACGACCCCTCTCTGTGAAAAAGTAGTTCCGAAACGCCCGCAGGCGTTTCGGAGCTACAAATAAAAATATTCTTTCCGCTACTGATGCGCAAAGCGAACGCGGAGCGCATTTTGAATCGTCCCGCCCTGCCCTTACAGCACCGCGTCCGAGATGAGCTTGCCCAGCAGCAGCACCAGCACCACCAGCATCATGGGGCGGATGAAGCGGGCACCCTTTTTCAGGGCAAAATGGGAACCCAGCAGGTTGCCCAGAATGTTGCTGATGGCGCAGGGGATGCCGATGTGGAACACTACCAGACCGTTCATCAGGTAGGTAAACAGACTGGCGTAGTTGCTGGCCAGATTGAGCACCTTGCCGTTGCCGTTGGCGGTGCGCAGGTCAAAGCCCATCAGGGTGGTAAAGGCAATGATGGCAAAGGTGCCGGTGCCCGGGCCCATGACGCCATCGTACAGGCCGATGCCAAGGCCGATGGCCAGCGCCAGTAAGATCTTTTTCAGGTCCAGCGTGCCGTCGTCCCGGTTCTCGTCCGGCAGGTTGCGCTGCCACAGGATGATGACCGCCGCCACCGGCAGGATGATGAACATCATGGTGCGCAGCATCTCGTCACTGAGCAGCAGCACGATGTGCGCGCCCAGCGCACTGCCCGCAAAGCTGCCGATTGCTGCAAGAACGCCCACCTTCACGTTTATGGCACCGCTTTTGAAAAAGTTTGCCGTGGCAAAGGTGGTGCCGCAGGCGGCGCTGAACTTGTTGGTGGCATAGGTGTAGTGGGGCGGCAGCCCGGCAAACAGATAGGCCGGCAGACTGATCAGCCCGCCGCCGCCGGCTGCCGAATCCACAAAACCTGCAAAGCCGGTCATCAGCATGAGAAACGCCATCATCCACGGCGAAATCGTGATACCCATTGTTATAATTCCTCTTATCTTTCCAAGTCGTTTGTTCTTTTTCAGGGGACGCGCGCCTTAGACCATATAAAACCTCCCCTCACAGGGCAATACACAGCCCGGGATACCCGCGCAGCGCAGGGGTATCCCGGGCACATTTTGCAATTTTAAGACGTTTTATTACAGATTGTTTTTAAAGAAGCGGTAGGCGTTGCGCCAGTAGATGGCCTCCACCTCGTCCTCGGTAAAGCCCTCGCGGCGCAGTGCCTCGGCCAGCAGCGGCATATCTGCTGCCGTTTCCAACTCGTGCTGGCCGCCGATGCCGTCAAAGTCGCTGCCAAGGCTGATGACCTCAATGCCGCCCACCTGCTTGAAGTGTGCCGCGTGCTTTGCCAGCCGCTCCACCGTGCTGCGGCAAAGCTTGGGGTGTGCCGAGTCTGCGTCCACAAAGGAAGCGCAGTAATTCAGCCCCGCAATGCCGCCCTTTTCTGCCAGTGCGCGGATCATCTCGTCGGTCAGGTTGCGGTTGTGGGGCGACAGCGCACGGCAGTTGGAGTGGCTTGCCGCAAAGGGGCGGGTGCTGTGGTTTACGATATCCCAGAAGCCCTTATCGGAAAGGTGGCTCACGTCTGCGGTGATGTGCAGCCGTTCCATCTCCTCCAAAAAGGCAAAGCCCCGCTCGGTCAGGCCGGTCTCGGTATTGGCCACCAGCGGCCCGCCGGGGTTTGCGTTGGGGGCTGCCAGCTCGTTGGGGTAGTTCCACGTCAGGGTCATCATGCGCACGCCCAGTTCCTGCAGCCGCCGCAGCACGCCCAGACTGCCCTTGCAGCAGCCGCCCTCTTCCACCGTCAGCATGGCGCTGAGCTTGCCCTCGGCGCGGTTGCGCTCAAGGTCGGCGGCGGTGTACACCGGGGCGATCTTTTCCGGGTAAGCCGCCATGAGCCGCTTGAAGATGTCGATCTCTTCCAGCACGCTTACCAGCGGGTCAGCCCCGGGAGCGGGGTCGGCCAGATCCACATAGGCCGCAAAGCATTGCAGCAGATAATCTCCCTGCCGCAATTTTTCAAGGTCGATATGCAGATCGTTGTGCAAAAAGCTTTTGGGTGCGCCCGCCTTTTCGGCGCGGCGCAGCTCGAACAGGGTATCGCAATGCAGATCCCAAACCTTCATGATGGATACACTCCTTTATGCTTCTTCTCCCAGTAGCTGCAGCAGCTGTTCGGGGTTCATAGACAAAATCGCGCCGTCTGCCCCGCCGGTAACGGTGTCGGCCAGCGACTGCTTGGCCTGCTGCAGTTCCACGATCTTTTCCTCAATGGTGTCCTGCGCGATCAGCCGGTACACCTGCACCGGGTTGCGCTGGCCGATGCGGTAGGCGCGGTCGGTAGCCTGATTCTGCGCCGCAAGGTTCCACCACGGGTCGTAGTGGATGACGATATCGGCGGCGGTCAGGTTCAGGCCTGTGCCGCCCGCCCGCAGCGAGATGAGAAAGACGTCCGCCTCGCCCTGATTGAACCGGCGCACCTGCTCGGCACGCACCGGCTTCGGGGTAGAGCCCTGCAGGGTAAAGTGGCTCACCCCGGCCTCGTCCAGCCGCTTTGCCAGCAGCTCCAGCATGGAGGTGAACTGGCTGAACAGCAGAATGCGGTGCCCGCCCGCCACTGCCTCGGTGACAAGTTCCAGACAGGCGTCCAGCTTGGCGCTGCTGCCCGTCCAGTTGTCTGCCACAAGGCGCGGGTCGCAGCAGATCTCCCGCAGCCGCATCAGCACGGCAAACACGGTCATCTTGTCCTCCGGCTTTGCCGCCCGCAGCTTTTCGCGGGCGTCCACCACCGCCGCCAGATACAGCTTGCGCTGCTCGGTCTCCAGCTCAACGCGGCGCACATTCTCGGTTTTGGGCGGCAGCTCCCGCAATACCTCGGACTTCATGCGCCGCAGGATGAAGGGGCCGGTGAACTGGTTCAGCCGCCGCACGGCGTTGGCATCCTCGTCCTGCACGATGGGCTTTTCAAACCGGGCACAGAAGGTCTTGTAAGGGGGCAGATACCCGGGCATCAAAAAGGAGAAGATGCTCCACAGCTCGCCCAAGCGGTTCTCCACCGGGGTGCCGGTCAGCGCAAAGCGCACCCGGCTGTTCACCCGGCACACCGCCTTGTATTTCTGGGTGGTGTGGTTCTTGATGGCCTGCGCTTCGTCCAGAATGCAGGCGTAAAAGCTTTGCCCGGCATACAGTTTTTCGTCCCGGCGCAGCAGGTCGTAGCTGGTAATGACGAGATCCGCCTGCGCCCACCCATCGACCAGCGCGGCGCGATGGGCGGCATCGCCATCCATGGCAACGCTTTGCAGCTGCGGGGTGAACTTCTGGCATTCCTCCTGCCAGTTCAGCACCAGCGACGCCGGGCAGACGATGAGGCTGGGCAGCTGCTGCCCGCCCTCCTTCATCGCCAGCAGGTAGCTGAGCACCTGCACGGTCTTGCCCAGACCCATATCATCGGCCAGAATGCCGCCCATACCGTAGCCGTCCAGTGTGCGCAGCCAGCGGTAGCCGTCCCGCTGGTATTTGCGCAGGGTCTTTTGCAAGGAGAGCGGCGGGGTATATTCGCTGTCTCGCACGGCGTGGAAGCTGCGGCTGATGCGCCGGAAGGCATCGTCCCGGTCGAACCGCAGGCCGTTCTGCCCCGAAAGCGCCCAGTCCAGCGTAGGGGCACGGTAGAGCGGCAGGGCGGCGTGGCCGTCCTTCAGCTTTGCGCCGGAAAGCTCCAGCGTGTCGTTTAGTTCGTCCAGCCCTTCCAGACTGTCATCCAGCCGCAGCAGACTGCCGTCCCGCAGGCGGTGGTAGCGCTTTTTCTGGTGCAGGGACTGCAAAAGCTCCCGCAGCTCCTCCACCGGGAACGCGCCGGTGTCCACTTCCAAGTCCAGCACGCTGCCGTGCACCGACACCCCTACCGAAATTTTAGGCGGGGCGGCTTGTAGGTTGCGGAAGGCATCGGTCTGGTACACCTCGCCCATGGCCAGCAGGGCGGGAATGCCCTCTTCCAGCAGCTGGAAAAGCGCTTCCTCCCCGGAAATGCTGTAATGCCCCGGCTTGCCGGTCTCGGGTTCCAGATAGGTTTCCAGCAGCCGCTTTGCCCGGTTCTCGGTGCGGGCATCCCGCAAAAGATCCGGCGGCACCGGCTCGCCGGGGGCTACCCTGTCCTCGCCGTACAGAAAGACCGGGTAGGCCGTGACGGTAAGCCCCCGGTCGGCGTCCAGATAAAACTGCACCACCGGTTCCAGCGGGATCTGGTTCAGCAGCAGCCGGTCGGGGTCCACGATGTTGACCCGGTTGCCCAGCTCCGGCAGCACATAGCTGCAAAAGGCGGCGGCATCCGCGCTGGTAAAGAACAAACTGCGCCCGCCAAAAGTCTCCAGCACCGGCAGCACCCGGCGGCATTCCTCCCGCTGCATCCGCCAGAGGGTGGTCTCGCCCAGCAGATAGGCATAGTCCAGCCCCTGCACCCCGCTGAGCGCCGGGGTACAGCTCAGCTGCACGCCGCCCTTGCGGCGCTCCACCTTCAGGCTGATGACCGGCAGGCCCTCTTTAAGGGTATAGCCGCCCACAACACCCTCGGCGGCGTAAAGCTCCACAAGGGCATCTAAGCCCTCGCCGGTCAGCGGCAGACCGCCCGCCGGGCCTTTCTCCCAGCCGGAGCGCACCGTACCCTCGGCTTCAAATTCCTGCCGGGCGCTCACCTGACGGCGCAGCAGCCGCAGCAATTGCTGCGCATCCGGGGCAAAGGCGTCCCACCGGTGCACAAACGCCAGCGACTTGCCGTAGCTGACGCTTTCGCCCTGCTCGACCGCATCCATGCCGTCGTGCACCAGTACTACCCCACCGACAGCTATCTCGTCGGCGACGCCATGTCCGCCTACGGGGCCGAGCAAACGTTCACGCAGGACAACGTCATGGTCAGCGCCATGTCCATCCTCATGGTCATGCTCGTGCTGCTGTTTGCGTTTCGCTCGCTCGGCATGCCCATTTTGCTCACGCTTGTCATTCAGGGCAGCATCTGGATCAACTTCAGCTTCCCCACCCTGACCAATACCAACATCTACTTTATGAGCTATCTGGTGGTCACCGCCATCCAGATGGGCG
>OIGJ01000500.1_pt1 | contig 9724 bp, 9 predicted proteins | sample 1582271 | NCBI WGS metagenome assembly OIGJ01 (sample SAMN02674607, study PRJEB24791) | human gut metagenome, SKBSTL069 | isolation source: stool | host: Homo sapiens | place: USA
CTTCCCCTGCGCTGGCTGCCGCCAGCTACCCTTTTGTGGACTTGCCATCTGGGGACACCTTGCGTTGCAAGCTGTTCCCAGCCGATAAGTTTCATAAAATATAATGCAAATGGAAAGCTAACTTGACATAAAAGAACTATGTGATATAATGGAAGCATGGAAAGTTAACTTTCCATAAGAGAGGAGGATGACATGAAAAATCGCCTGGAAGAATTACGAAAGCAACGAGGCATAAAGCAAGAAGATTTAGCAAATGCATTGGAAGTATCACGACAGACCATCGGCTCTTTGGAAAACGGACGCTATAACCCATCTATTCAGTTGGCATTTAAGATTGCCAGATATTTCAACATGAGTATTGAAGAAATTTTTATTTACGAGGAGGATTGATTATGAAAAAAAGGTTGTTGATTTTAATGACAGTTACAGGAATGATTATTCTACTGGGAGGATTGCTAACATACGGTTTGGGAGTACATGAAATAATACCTGTGCCACGTCCCGACTTAATAGTAGTAGGTACATCTCTCATTGGAATTTTGCTGATTGTATCTGGTGTGTGCGACTTGTTCGTTAAGAAAACCAAAGAAATGGAAATAGAGGAAAATGACGAGAGAAATATTTCGCTTAGTAATGCTGCTATGGCAAGTGGCTTCAAGGTAATGAATGTTACGATTGCTGTTTCTATTTTTGCTTTGATTTTCACCGGATATATGACAGTAGTCCCATGTTTCACTATTATTGGGGCTTATGCTATTGGACAAATTGTATTTATTGTGCGACTTTGGTACTTGCACAAAACTATGTAAATGTATTACTAAATACCCGCCGCCCCCAGCGGCACAACAAGCAGGAAATCTGAAAAGGTATCCTGCTTTTTCTATGTCCAAAAACGGAAAGGAGGAACACAAAATGCCCTGTCCACACAACGAAATCTCTATTGTGCAGCGCAGCCACCGCCAGTCTGCGGTTGCCGCCGCTGCTTACCAGAGCGGCGAAAAGCTGTTCTGTGAATATGACCAGGAAGTAAAACACTACCCGGAAAAGCGTGGTATCGTCCACAATGAAATCCTGCTCCCGGCAAACGCTCCCCTGGAGTACACAGACCGCAACACCCTCTGGAACGCTGCCGAAGCTGTTGAGAAGCAATGGAACTCCCAGCTTGCAAGGCGGTGGGTGCTTTCCATTCCCAGAGAGATACCGCCCGACCAGTACGCCGCCCTTGTACGGGATTTCTGCCGCCAGCAGTTTGTTTCCAAAGGAATGTGCGTGGATTTTGCCATCCATGACAAAGGGGACGGAAACCCACACGCCCATGTCATGCTGACCATGCGGGCAATGGATGAGCGTGGGAAATGGCTTCCCAAGAGCCGCAAGGTCTATGAACTTGATAAGAACGGGGAACGAATCAAGCTCCCGTCCGGCAGGTGGAAAAGCCACAAGGAAGATACGGTTGACTGGAACGACCGCAAATATGGCGAAATCTGGCGGCATGAATGGGAGGTCATCCAAAACCGCTATCTGGAAGCCAACAACCGCCCGGAACGAGTAGATCTCCGTTCTTACGAAAGACAGGGGCTTGATATTATCCCTACCGTCCATGAAGGGGCTGCTGTCCGGCAGATGGAAAAGCGTGGGATTCAGACGAACATCGGCAACCTGAACCGAGAAATCAAAGCCGCCAATAGTTTGATGAAGTCCATCCGGCAGCTTATTAAAAATCTCAAAGGCTGGATTGCGGAGCTTAGCGAAAAGCGGAATGAACTGCTTGCCCAAAAAGCTGCGGAGGAAGCGGTCTTTCTTCCCAATCTGCTGATGAAGTATATGGAGATACGAAAGGCAGAACGGAGCAGCTGGACACGGGCGGGACAAAGCCGGGGGACTTCCAAAGACTTAAAGGCAGTCAGCGAAGCCCTGTCCTATCTCCAGAGAAAGGGACTTTCCACCGTGGAGGATTTGGAAAACTTTATAGAAACGTCCGGGAAATCTGCCGCCGACTACCGAAAGCAGATGAAGCCAAAGGAAACCCGCAGCAACGTGATTGACGCTATCCTTGCCGCCCGGACGGACTGTAAGGAATGTAAGCCCGTTTATGAGAAATACCAGAAGATATTTTTCAAGAAAACTAAGGAAAAATTCAAGCTGGAACACCCGGAGGTTGCCCGGTTTGAGAAAGCCAGTGCCTACCTTGCCAAGCACCCGGACGATAAGGACAGCACGAAAAAGGAGCTTTTGCAGGAACAGGCGAAGCTTGTGGACGAAATCGCAGACTTGAAAGTACCGTTGACCGAGGTGCAGGAAGATTTGAAGAAGCTGCGGGACATCCGCTACTGGGTACGGAAAGCCACACCCGGCACAGAGGAAAGCAAAGAGCCGCCCAAGAAGCAGCCCCTCAAAGAAGTCTTGCAGGATAAGGCTGACGAGAAGAGAGCACAGAAAAACGCCCCGGCGCAGACGAAACACAAACAACAGGATATGGAACTTTAACAGGCACTTGCCATTTTCAGATTGAGAATGATAAGTGCCTTTTCTTTTTTACAAGGAGGAATTGATTTGAATGTATTTGAAGCTGTGAAGCAGTCCGTTACGACAAGACAGGCTGCGGAGCATTACGGAATCCGGGTAAACAGAAACGGGATGGCTTGCTGCCCGTTCCACAACGATAAGACCCCCAGCATGAAGCTGGACAAGCGTTTCCACTGCTTCGGATGTGGTGCAGATGGGGATGTGATTGATTTTGTAGCTGCCCTGTACGGGCTGGGGAAAAAGGAAGCCGCCGCACAGTTGGCGAGTGACTTCGGGCTTGCCTATGAGGACTGGAAGCCACCGGGCAGGGCAAGGAAGCCCAAGCCCCGGCAGAAATCCCCGGAAGAACAGTTCCGGGAAGCAAAGGCACATTGCTTCCGTGTCCTTGCCGATTATCTACACCTCTTACGGGTATGGAAAACCGACTATGCCCCGCACTCCCCGGAGGAAGCGTTTCATCCCCGGTTCGTGGAAGCCTTGCAGAAGCAAGCCCATGTGGAATATCTGCTGGATGTGCTGCTGTTTGGGGATACGGAGGAAATCGCTTCACTGATTACGGAACATGGAAAGGATGTGATACAGCTTGAACAGCGAATGGCAGAGCTTGCCGCCGCAGACGCAGCAAGAACTAAAAAACACCATGAACGCCATGCAGCCGCCCCAGAGCGTTGAGGAAGTAAAGGCAACTCTGGAAACCACCGAGAAAGGCGGCGTCCGCCAGAGCATACGGAACTGCCTGACCGTATTCCAGCGTGACCCGGTGCTTGCCGGGGCAATCGCCTATAACATCCTGACCGACCGAAAGGACATCATAAAGCCCATCGGTTTTCACAGAGAAAGCACAGCCCTGACCGATACAGACATGAAGTATCTGCTTCTCTATCTGGAGGAAACCTACGGGCTGACCAGTGAGAAAAAGATTGAAACCGCCATCGGGATTGTGGCGAATGAGAATAAGTACCACCCCATCCGGGATTTTCTGAACAGCCTTGCATGGGACGGGACGGAGCGCATCCGCTTCTGTCTGCGGCACTTTCTGGGGGCGGATGTGGACGATTACACCTATGAAGCCCTAAAGCTGTTTCTTTTGGGGGCGATTACAAGGGCATTTAAGCCCGGAAGCAAGTTTGAAATCATGCTGTGTCTGGTAGGCGGTCAGGGGGCTGGCAAGTCCACCTTCTTCCGTCTGCTGGCAGTCCGGGACGAGTGGTTCTCCGATGATTTGCGGAAGCTGGACGATGACAATGTGTACCGCAAGCTGCAAGGTCACTGGATTATCGAAATGTCGGAAATGATGGCAACCGCCAACGCCAAGAGCATTGAGGAAATCAAGTCATTTTTAAGCCGGCAGAAAGAGGTTTACAAGATACCCTATGAAACCCACCCGGCAGACCGCCCCCGTCAGTGCGTGTTTGGCGGCACTTCCAATGCCCTTGACTTTCTTCCCCTTGACCGTTCCGGCAACCGCCGCTTTATCCCCGTCATGGTGTACCCGGAGCAAGCCGAGGTTCACATTTTGGAGGACGAAGCTGCTTCCAGAGCCTATATCGAGCAGATGTGGGCGGAAGCGATGGAGATTTACCGAAGCGGCAGGTTCAAGCTGGCTTTCAGCCCCGCCATGCAGCGGTATCTCAAAGAACACCAGCGGGATTTTATGCCGGAGGACACCAAAGCCGGAATGATACAGGCGTATCTTGATAGGTACACCGGGAGCATGGTCTGCTCCAAGCAGCTCTACAAGGAAGCTTTGAACCATGCCTTTGACGAGCCGAAGCAATGGGAAATACGGGAAATCAACGAGATTATGAACCAATGCATTGACCGCTGGCGGTACTTCCCGAATCCAAGAATGTTTTCCGAATACGGCAGACAAAAGGGCTGGGAGCGTGAAAACCCGGCAACGGACTTATGCAACCCGTCTGAAAAAGCAATGGATGGCTTTGTGGAGGTCACAGAACAGATGGAGCTTCCATTCTGAAAATGACAGCCCGTTGCACCCCCTGTTGCTATCCCGTTGCCGAGCCGGTTGCCGGGGAAAATCCCGAAACTATCGGCTTTTCTCCCCTATGACAACCAAAACAACAGAAAAATAAAAGAAAAGTATAAATAGTAACCATCGCCAGATTGAGATTGTTTGCAAGGTCTTTTGAAGCCCGTTGCCGGACTTCGTTGCCGACACCCTCTGTCTGGCTATTTTCATGTATGGAGGATAACTGCCTATGGCAAAAAACAAAACAGAGATTCATGTTACAACGGTGTTTGACGGGGAACTGGACGCCACTGATGTGTTCGTCAGCCTGATTTCCCAGAAATACGGAAAGACAAATACAAAAGAATATCTTGCTAAAAAGAAAGATTTGAAGTATAATGAAGATGAGGTTCAAAAGAGCCAGATACCGTCTGGATTGTGTGGGTAAATGGCTATGATGAACGAAATGGAATACAGAACAATCGGAAAGGCACTTGCCGTGGGCTATCGTGCAGCGGTCTATTGCAGGCTGTCAAAGGACGATGACCTGCAAGGCGAAAGTGCCAGTATCGCAAACCAGCGTGATATGCTGGAAAAATACTGCGAAAAGCAGGGATGGGAGGTTGTGGCAGTCTATCAGGACGATGGCTTCACAGGTCTTAATATGGAGCGTCCTGATTTACAGAGAATGTTGAGAGCCATTGAGCGCAGGCAAATCAACCTTGTCATCACGAAAGACCTCAGCCGACTGGGGCGTAACTATCTGCAAACCGGGCATTTGATTGAGGACTTTTTCCCAAGAAACGGTGTCCGCTATATCGCCATGAATGACGGTATCGACACCCTGCGGGATAACAACGATATTGCCCCGTTCAAGAATATCCTGAACGAGATGTACAGCAAGGATATTTCCAAGAAAGTCCATTCCTCTTATCTTCTGAAAGCGCAGAAAGGACAGTTTACCGGGTGTCTTGCCCCGTTTGGGTATCGGAAAGACCCGGAGGACAAAAACCATCTGCTCATTGACGAGGAAACCGCCCCGATTGTGCGGCTGATTTTCGGATATGCCCTGAACGGTCATGGTCCGAACTATATCCGCAGACGGCTGGAGGAAGAAAAAATCCCCTGCCCCACATGGTGGAACCGGGAACGGGGGCTTCGCAATACCCGCACCAAATGGGAAAAGAAAGACCCGGAAAACGGGCGGTATATGTGGGACTTCTCCGTTATCAAAGACCTTTTGATGAATCCCGTCTACACCGGGGCGATTGCTTCCCAGAAAAAAGACTACCGTTTCAAAATCGGCACGATTGGGGAAAAGAAGCCGGAGGACTGGATTGTGGTGGAGGGACAGCATGAACCGCTGATTGACCGCATGAGCTTTGACATTGTGCAGAACAAGCTGAAATCCCGCCAGCGTCCGGGGCAGACCAATGAAATCAGCCTGTTTGCCGGACTGATAAAATGCGGCGAGTGTGGGAAGTCGCTGACGGTACGCTACACAAACGCAAAACATCCCCAGCGGATTTATTCCTGCAAGACCTACAATGCCTTTGGAAAGAACCACTGCACCCAGCACCGGATTGACTATGACACCCTTTACAGCCATGTGCTGCGGAAAATCCGGGAATGTGCCAGAGCTGCCCTGATGGACGGGGAAGCGGTTGCCGACCGCCTGACCAATACCTGTGAAGCCGAGCAGCGGGAACAGCGGGAAGCAATGGAACGCTCCCTTACAAGGGACGAGGAACGGATTGAGGTTCTGGACAAAATGGTAATGCGGCTTTATGAGGATATGATTGCAGGGCGTATCAGTGAGCAGAATTTCAACACCATGCTGGAAAAGACACAGACCGAGCAGACGGAGCTTAAAACAAAAGTGTCCGAGGGCAGAAAGCGGCTGTCCGATGAAGTCCAGCTTGCCAATGACGCAAAACAATGGGTGGAAGCCATTCAGGAATACGCCAACATCACAGAGCTGGACGCAGCCACCCTCAACCGCTTAATCAAAGAAATCGTCGTGCATGAGCGCATTGACGAAGATAAAACAAGACACATTTCTATCGAAATTCATTTTAATCTCAAACCCATCCCGGAGGTGGAACAGGTCACTGCCTGACCTGTCCCGCCGGGACGGTTCTCTTAAAAACACCATATAGATTTTTTGTACGCCGCCGCCCGCCATCGAGCAGAGTTTTACACCTAATTGGGGATAAAACAGCTCATGGCGGGCGGCGGCGTGGCTTTGATCGGCATTACCCTCGTGCCGCTGCTGTCCGGGCTGTTCGGCTAATCAGGCAGCTCGTTTGCTTCCCGTAAATCCACGGAGGGTGCCGCTTTCGGGCGGCATCCTCCCGAAAGGAGGGCAACCCTATGGATTTCTTATGGGATAAGATCACGGAATGGCTGAAAGAAATGCTCGTTGGCGGTATCGTGAGTAATCTGTCCGGGATGTTCGATGCGACCAATCAAAAGGTTGCCGAGATCTCCGGTCAGGTGGGCTTATCGCCGCAGGCATGGAACGGCAGCATTTTCAGCATGATACAAAACCTGTCGGAAACCGTGATCGTCCCCATCGCAGGCGCAATTCTCGCCTTTGTGATGACGCTGGAGCTGATCCAGCTCATTACCGACAAAAATAACCTCAACGACATGGACACATGGATATTCTTCAAGTGGGCGTTCAAGTCCGCTGCCGCTGTCCTGATCGTAACAAACACATGGGCGATTGTGATGGGCGTGTTCGACGCTGCCCAAAGCGTCGTTGCCAGCGCCTCCGGGCTGATTATCGGCGACACCAGCATCGACATTTCAAGCGTCATGGTGGGTATCGAGGATCGGCTGATGGAAATGGAGCTGGGGCCGCTGTTCGGCCTGTGGTTCCAATCGCTGTTCGTGGGCATTACCATGTGGGCGCTGACCATCTGCATTTTCATTATCACATTCGGAAGAATGATTGAAATATATCTCGTCACCTCTGTTGCCCCCATCCCAATGGCGACCATGATGGGCAAGGAATGGGGCGGCATGGGGCAAAACTACATCCGCTCCCTGCTGGCGCTGGGCTTCCAAGCGTTCTTGATTATCGTCTGCGTTGCCATCTACGCCGTTCTGGTGCAGAACATCGCGCTTGTGGATGACATCATCTACGCCATCTGGACTTGCATGGGCTACACGGTGCTGCTGTGCTTCTGCCTGTTCAAAACGAGCAGCCTTGCCAAGTCCGTGTTCAATGCGCATTAACGGGGGTGATACCATGCTGACGCTCACGCCCGTTACCCTTGCAGCAGCGAACACATTTGTCAATGCGCATCACCGGCACCATAAGGCAACTGCGGGGCATAAGTTTTCCATCGGCTGTGCCAAGGATGGAGAGCTTGTCGGTGTTGCAATCGTAGGCCGTCCGGTAAGCCGGTATCTGGATGATGGCTGGACATTGGAGGTCAATCGCCTTTGCACCACTGGTGAGAAGAACGCTTGCAGCATCCTTTATGCCGCATCCGCGCGGGCGGCAAAGGCGATGGGATACCGCAAAATCATCACCTATACGCTGGATAGCGAGAGCGGCAGCAGTCTCCGCGCCGCTGGTTGGAGCTGCGCAGGCATGGCAGGCGGCAAATGCTGGACAGGCAGCCGTAAGCCCGCCTCCGCTTTGTATCCGGCGCAGATGAAACTTCGATATGAAAAGCTCTTGTAAAGGGGGGATTTCTATGGCCTATGTCAATGTCCCAAAGGACTTAACCAAAGTAAAGACCAAGGTGCTGTTCAATCTCACGAAACGGCAGCTCATTTGCTTCGGAAGCGGCGCGCTCATCGGCGTACCGCTTTTCTTCTTGCTCAAGGGAAGCATCGGCACCAGCCCCGCCGCCATGGTGATGATGGTGGTGATGATCCCGGCCATGCTGTTCGCCATGTATGAAAAGAACGGTCAGCCGCTGGAGGTCGTCATCCGCAACATCTACCGTGTGTGCTTCCAGCGGCCGAAGCAGCGTCCGTATAAGACCAACAATTTTTATGCCGTTCTGGAGCGGCAAAACCAGTTAGACCGGGAGGTGTATCAAATTGTCCGAAAAGAAAAAGCTGACCCACGCCGAACGAAAACAGATCGAAGCCGCCATCGCAAGAGCGAACCGAACGGATAAGAAAGAAAAATCGGCGCAGGACAGCATCCCGTATCAGCGTATGTGGCCGGACGGCATTTGCCGTGTGACCGACACGCGCTACACCAAAACGATCCAGTATCAGGACATCAACTACCAGCTCTCGCAGAATGAGGACAAGACCGCCATCTTTGAAGCGTGGTGCGATTTTCTGAACTACTTTGACAGCTCCGTGCAATTCCAGCTTTCCTTTGTGAACCTCTCGGCTTCGCAGGAAACCTTTGCACGGAGCATTTCTATCCCGCCCTGCGGAGACGAATTTGACGGCATCCGCGCCGAGTACGCCGGTATGCTGCAAAACCAGCTTGCCCGCGGCAACAACGGCCTGATTAAGACCAAGTATCTCACGTTCGGCGTTGAGGCCGACAACCTCCGCGCCGCCAAGCCCCGTTTGGAGCGCATCGAAACCGACCTTTTGAACAACTTCAAGCGGTTGGGCGTTGTGGCTGCGCCGCTGAACGGCTTCGAGCGCCTGCACGTTATGCACGACATCCTGCGGATGGACGAGCAGGAACCGTTCCGCTTCTCGTGGGACTGGCTGGCTCCCTCCGGGCTGTCCACCAAGGACTTTATCGCGCCCAGCTCCTTTGAGTTCAAGACCGGCAGGATGTTCCGCATGGGCAAAAAGCTGGGTGCGATCAGCTTCGTGCAGATTTTGGCACCGGAGCTGAATGACCGGATGCTGGCCGATTTTCTGGATATGGAGAGCAGCGTCCTTGTCAATCTCCATGTGCAGTCCGTGGATCAGGTCAACGCCATCAAGACCGTCAAGCGCAAGATCACCGATCTCGACAAGTCCAAAATCGAGGAACAGAAGAAGGCCGTCCGCGCCGGGTACGATATGGACATTATCCCATCCGACCTTGCCACCTACGGCGCAGAAGCCAAAAAGCTGTTGCAGGATTTGCAGTCCCGCAACGAGCGAATGTTTCTGCTGACCTTCCTCATTCTCAACACGGCGGACACACCCCAGCAGCTTGACAACAACATCTTCCAGACCTCCAGCATCGCGCAGAAGTATAACTGTGCGCTGACCCGGCTGGACTTTCAGCAGGAGGAAGGACTGATG
>OIGJ01000505.1_pt1 | contig 9626 bp, 8 predicted proteins | sample 1582271 | NCBI WGS metagenome assembly OIGJ01 (sample SAMN02674607, study PRJEB24791) | human gut metagenome, SKBSTL069 | isolation source: stool | host: Homo sapiens | place: USA
GGTCGGGGTTTCTTGATCGATCAGCATCAAGGCTGTTTCATAATCGTAGTTGGCCATCGCCTCTTGAATGGGATTTGTGGTCTGTGCCGCCAGAAGCGAACAGCATGCACTGAAACATAAGGAGATAAAAAGCTTTCGCATACAGTATATCATTTATATGAGGTTAAACTGACTGCAAGTTACTAAAAAGAATGTATTTACGAAATAATCGTAATCTGTTTTAGATAGATTAACGAAAAAGCCCCTCCAAAAATGAAGGGGCTCTAAAATAGTTCAGAATTCAAGCCGGATAACGGAATGAATAAATGTATTACATTAAGAATCCCAGCAGGATACCTGCTGCTACAGCGGAACCGATTACACCGGCAACGTTCGGGCCCATGGCATGCATCAGCAGATAGTTGGTAGGATCGTATTCCAGACCTACTACTTGGGAGATACGTGCAGAGTCGGGTACGGCAGATACACCGGCATTACCGATCAACGGATTAATCTTGTTGCCTTTCTTCAGGAAGAGGTTGAAAATCTTCACGAAGATGACACCGGATGCTGTGGCAATGACAAATGATAAGGCGCCCAGACCGAATATCTTGATTGAATCAAGGGTTAAGAACTCGGATGCTTGCGTAGAAGCACCTACTGTCAAACCAAGCAGAATAGTAATGGTATCAATCAGCGGACCACTGGCTGTGTTTGCCAGACGACGTGTAACTCCACTTTCTTTCAGTAAATTACCGAAGAACAGCATACCCAGCAAAGGCAGACCGGATGGTACAAGGAATGTGGTTAGTAACAAACCGATAATCGGGAACATTACTTTTTCCGTATGTGAAACCACACGGGGAGGTTTCATACGGATAAGACGTTCATTTTTACTGGTCAGCCAACGCATAATAGGCGGCTGTATCACCGGTACTAATGCCATATATGAATAGGCTGATACCGCAATGGCACCCATTAAGTTAGGAGCCAGTTTGGAAGAGAGGAAGATGGCAGTCGGACCATCGGCACCACCAATGATACCGATTGCACCAGCCTGCATCGGGTCAAATCCTATGGCAAGGGCAATCATATAAGCACCGAATATACCGAATTGGGCTGCTGCACCAACCAACATTAATTTGGGGTTCGATATCAAAGCAGAGAAATCCGTCATGGCACCGATACCCAGGAATATGAGTGGCGGGTACCAACCGGAGGTTACTCCCTGGTACAGAATATTAAGTACGGAACCTTCTTCATAGATACCGACTTTTAATCCGGCTTCCATATTGAAAGGTATATTACCAATCAGCATACCGAAACCGATAGGAATTAATAGCATCGGCTCAAATTCCTTGGCTACAGCCAAGTATATGAAAAACAAACCTACCAGAAGCATTACCACATGTCCTACCGTTGCATTGGCAAAACCTGTATAAGTCCAGAAGTCGGCAAGGTTGTTTCCTAAAAATGTGATAAATTCTCCCATATTATTCAATAATTACGAGGTCAGTACCTTCGAGAACAGAGTCCCCTTTGTTTACATTGATGGCTGTAATCTTACCGTCTTTATCAGCATTGATATTGTTTTCCATCTTCATGGCTTCCAAAATGATGATAACTTGTCCCTTCTTTACTGTATCGCCGACATTTACTTTGATATCGAGGATTACACCGGGAAGCGGAGATTTTACACCTGACTTGCCGGTAGAAGCAGCGGCCGGTTTTACTACCGGAGTAGCAGGAGCAGCAGGAGCGGATGTGGCTGCCGGACGTGCTACCGGTTTAACAACTACCTTCGGTGCTTTTTCCATTTCAACTTTGTAGGGAGTACCGTTCACTTCTACATGAGCGATGTTGTCTTCAATATCTCCAATGGCAACTTTATATACGTTACCGTTAATTTTATATTTATATTCTTTCATCGTTTTATTTTATTATGGGTGACTTACTTTTTGTGAGGAGTCTCACGCAACGTATAAATCTTTGAACTCCACGGTGAGTAACTGCGTTTTACACGGGTAATGGTAAGTATCGTGTCTTCCACATCGTGTACATCGCTTTGGAATTCGTGCATGGCCATTGAAATGGCAGCAAAAACTTCTCCCGGAGCCTGCCCCAGTTGTTTCTCTTTTGCTTCTTGTTTATCAGTAATACCTTTAGCTTTCATGGCATTGCGTTTGCTGAGGTTAACTGATATTTTACCTATAATCTTGAAGGAGATGTAGAGTAATATCAGCCCGCAGAATACAACGCTCATGGCAGAAATAGCCATACCGATACCTACGCTGTCATGCTCTTCGAATTTTTCCATTTTGGCATTGCTGTCGATAGTCTTGTTGTTGGTACTCGGAGTGACATATTTATCTTCGCTTCCACCCTTTACTTCCCATTGGTCGGCTGCATCACTGACACGGGCATAGGATTGGTTGGCTTTTAAAGTACCGGCAGGCACTATGACTTGATCAAGCAATTTCTTGCCGGAATCATACAACCCAATCCAGTTGGCATTTGTGGCATCCAGTTTGAAGTTCGTATGAAATGTACCGCGTCTTGGTTCTCCATCAGCCCAGAAAAGTGCATGCTGACGTGGTTTTATGAGTGTCAGAACGTCACCTTTGGGAATGAAATAACTGGCAGTATCACCCGGCTGGCTGCTGAATTTCAGATAGCAACCTGCAAGGTCGGCGCTGCCGTATGATCTGTTGAATATTTCAATCCATGCGCTGTGCACACCGTAGTCATCCTGATAGTTGCTTTCGTTGTTGACCAGCACTTCATTCAGCAGCAGTTTGTTGTTCGATTTCTGTTCTTTGCAAGAAGAGCAAAAGCCTAACACCAGCATCAATGAAAGGAATATTCCGATTTTTGTTTTATTCATAATCGTTCTTGTTTTAGTGTGAAAAGCTTGATTACAAGGGAATATTACCATGCTTCTTAGCCGGGTTAGTCAATTTCTTGGTTTGCAACTGTTGCAGGGCACGAATGATGCGGAAACGTGTGTTACGCGGTTCGATAACATCATCAATGTAGCCATATTTAGCTGCATTATAAGGATTGGCAAACAACTTGGTGTATTCAGCCTCTTTTTCAGCCAGGAATTGAGCCGGATTTTCCTGCTCTTTGGCTTCGCGGGCATATAATACTTCTACAGCACCTGCACCACCCATTACAGCGATTTCAGCAGTAGGCCAAGCATAATTCATGTCGCCACGCAGCTGCTTACAGCTCATCACGATGTGCGAACCACCGTAGGATTTACGCAGTGTGATGGTAACCTTGGGTACAGTAGCTTCACCGTATGCATACAGCAGTTTGGCACCGTGCAGGATGACGCCGTTGTACTCCTGGCCGGTTCCCGGAAGGAATCCCGGTACGTCTACCAATGATACGATAGGAATATTGAAGGCGTCGCAGAAACGGACGAAGCGTGCGCCCTTGCGGGATGCGTTGCTGTCGAGCACACCTGCCAGATACTTCGGCTGGTTGGCAACAATACCTACGGACTGTCCGTTGAAACGTGCGAAACCAATAATGATATTCTTTGAATAATCTTTTTGGATTTCGAGGAACTCACCATTATCTATGATAGCACCAATTACCTCGTACATATCGTACGGCTTGTTCGGGTTATCAGGAATGATGTCGTTCAGGGAATCTTCCAGACGGTCGATAGGGTCTGTACAGTCTACATAGGGAGCTTCTTCCAGGTTGTTCTGGGGAATGTAGCTCAACAGTTTGCGGATAAGAGCCAAACCTTCTTCTTCTGTCTGTGCAGTAAAATGAGTAACACCAGATTTGGTGGAGTGAACGCTCGCGCCACCCAGGTTTTCCTGGCTTACGTCTTCTCCGGTTACAGTCTTTACTACCTTCGGACCGGTAAGGAACATGTAGGATGTACCTTCCATCATCAAAGTAAAGTCTGTCAAGGCAGGAGAGTAAACGGCGCCACCGGCACAAGGACCGAAAATACCGGAAATCTGCGGAATGACACCCGAAGCAAGTATGTTACGTTGGAAGATTTCAGCGTAGCCAGCCAAGGCATTAATACCTTCCTGAATACGTGCACCGCCCGAGTCGTTGATACCGATACACGGAGCACCCATTTTCATGGCTTGGTCCATAATCTTACAGATTTTCAGAGACATGGTTTCGGACAGTGAACCGGCAGAAACTGTGAAGTCCTGTGCGAAGATATAAACCAGACGGCCTTCGATTGTACCGCAACCGGTTACTACACCGTCACCGGGGTAGTGTTTCTTTTCCATGCCGAAGTTGGTGCATCTATGTTCTACGAACATGTCCATTTCTTCGAAACTGCCTTCGTCGAGAAGCATGGCTATGCGCTCGCGAGCTGTATATTTACCCTTCTCGTGTTGCTTTGCAATCGCTTTTTCACCACCACCGAGACGTGCTGCAGCGCGGCGGTCTATAAGCTCTTTAATCTTTTCAAGTTGATTACTCATGAATTTATATTCTTTAAGTGTTTATACAATTTATGATTTGATGATTTTACAGTCTTGCTTATTCCGGTTTCTCGCAAAGCTCGGTCAGGACACCGAGAGTTGACTTCGGATGCAGGAATGCAATGTTCAGACCTTCTGCACCTTTGCGGGGAGCTTTGTCTATAAGGCGGATACCTTTTTCTTCGACTTCGGCAAGCGCACCGGCCACTCCGTCTTCAACGGCAAATGCCAGATGATGCATGCCACCGTTACCGTTGTTCTTTTCGATGAACTTGGCAATTGTGCTTTCGGGAGAAGTAGGTTCCAACAATTCGATCTTTACATCGCCCACTTTCAGGAAAGCGGTTCTAACTTTCTGATCTTCCACGGTTTCGATGTTGTAGCATTTCAAACCTAAAACGTTTTCGTAGTACGGAAGGGCTTCTTCAATGCTCTTAACGGCAATGCCCAGATGCTCAATGTGTGAAATCTTCATAACTATATAAATTAATGTTAGTATTGTATCCTTTTTAATAAAGGTATAAAGCAGCACAAAGAAAGAGAATTCTTCCTTAATAAAGAAATTTTTCATCAATTAATTAATGGTTAATTGAACTTTAGAAGGATTTTTTCAGACTTTAGATAGAGACCGGTTGTTTTCTTGATATCGTCCGCTAACGGACATCCCCACTGTCCGAAAATGAACACTTACCCCTCTATGAAACCTTTCCGGCCACTTGGCACACTCTTTGCTTTTCTGTTTGCGACAATTTTAAAGATTGAACATGAAAAAGAATATTTTACTTGCAGTTTGTTTTTTGATGCCGTTGGCAACCATGGCGCAGAATGATACTTTGGGACATGAACGCAATATTACGCTGTCGGAGGCCATTGTACTGGCCCGTACGCAGTCTGTGGATGCTGCTGTGGCATTGAATGAATTGAAAACCGCGTATTGGGAATACCGTACATTCCGTGCGGACTTGTTGCCGGAAGTGAATTTCACCGGTACACTACCCAACTATAACAAGTCCTACAGTACCTACCAGAATTCCGACGGCTCCTATAGCTTTGTTCGCAACAATACACTGGGGCTGTCCGGACAGCTTTCGGTAGACCAGAACATTTGGTTTACGGGGGGTAAGCTGTCACTGACTTCTTCGCTGGATTATCTCAAACAACTGGGTTCCGGAGGAGCGAAGCAGTTCATGTCAGTCCCCGTGAGTCTGGAGTTGACGCAACCGGTCTTCGGAGTGAATACCTTGAAGTGGAACCGCCGTATAGAGCCCGTACGCTATGCCGAGGCAAAGGCCGAGTTCATTTCAGCTACGGAAGAGGTGACGATGAAAACCATCACTTATTTCTTTGAGTTGCTGCTGGCCAAAGAATCGCTCGCTACCGCCATGCAGAACAAGACGAATGCCGACCGCCTTTATGAAGTGGCCATAGCCAAACGTAAAATGGGACAGATATCCGAGAATGATTTGTTGCAGCTTAAACTGAATTCATTGCAGGGCAAGGCCGACGTGACTGAGGCAGAGAGCAACCTGAATGCAAAAATGTTCCAGCTCCGTTCTTTCCTCGGGGTGTCCGAGCAGGAAAGCCTGAATCCGGTGTTGCCCGCCACTGTTCCCGATATAAAGATGGAGTATGACCGTGTGCTGAACAAGGCACTGGAACGCAACTCCTTTGCACAGAACATTCGCCGCCGCCAGCTCGAAGCTGATTATGAAGTGGCAACGGCACGCGGAAACTTGCGCAGCATCGACCTCTTTGCCAGTGTGGGCTATACGGGGCAGAACCATGAATTCTCTTCAGCCTACCGGGACTTGCTTGATAATCAGATTGTGCAGGTAGGCGTCAAGATTCCTATCCTTGACTGGGGCAAGCGCCGCGGCAAGGTAAGGGTGGCAAAGAGCAACCGTGAAGTGGTCTTGTCCAGAATCCGTCAGGAACAGATGGACTTTAACCAGGACATCTTTTTGCTGGTGGCTAACTTCAACAACCAGGCGCAACAGCTGGACATAGCCGAAGAGGCGGATGTCATTGCTGAGAAGCGTTACAAGACCAGTGTAGAGACCTTTATGATAGGTAAAATCAGCACCCTGGACCTGAACGATGCACAGAACTCTAAAGACGAAGCCCGTCAAAAGCATATTTCAGAGCTGTACTACTATTGGTATTACTTCTATCAGCTCCGCAGCTTGACCCTTTGGGATTTTGAACGCGATACGGAATTGGAAGCTGATTTTGAAGAGGTGGTAAGAGGATAAGTCGACGGGTTGCAAGTGATAAGTTATGAATTATTTGCCGGTAAAAGTACCGTATATGCGATATTATAGGTGAATAACTTATAACTTATCATTCATAACTCTGCTTTTTTACTTATTTTTGCGGGAAACAAACTACAATTTTTATGATACTGATAATAGACGACGATAGTGCTGTGCGCTCTTCCCTCAGCTTTATGCTGAAGCGTGCCGGATATGAGGTGAAAACGGCTCCAAGTCCTCGCGAAGCTATGGACATAGTTAGGGCCGAAGCTCCCGCCTTGATTTTGATGGATATGAACTTCACTCTTTCCACTACCGGAGAAGAGGGACTTACCTTATTGAAGCAGGTAAAGGTGTTCCGTCCCGATGTGCCCGTTATTTTGATGACGGCATGGGGAAGTATCCAGCTTGCCGTGCAGGGTATGCAGGCCGGCGCATTCGATTTCATAACCAAGCCTTGGAACAATGCTGCTCTTTTGCAGCGCATCGAGACGGCCCTTGAGCTTACGGCCGCCCCGAAAGAGGTGCCGGAAGAGCAGACTACCGCATTGAATCGCAGCCATATTATAGGTAAGTCCAAAGGGCTGATGGAAGTGCTGAACACAGTGGCTCGCATAGCCCGTACCAATGCTTCGGTGCTGATTACGGGCGAAAGCGGAACGGGCAAGGAGCTGATTGCCGAAGCCATCCATATCAACAGCCAACGTGTGAAGCAGCCTTTTGTCAAGGTGAATCTCGGCGGCATCTCGCAGAGCTTGTTCGAGAGCGAGATGTTCGGCCATAAGAAAGGGGCGTTTACCGATGCCAGCGCCGACCGTATAGGGCGTTTTGAAATGGCAAATAAAGGTACTATCTTCCTCGACGAGATTGGTGACCTCGACCCTTCCTGCCAGGTGAAACTGCTGCGCGTGCTTCAAGACCAGACATTCGAAGTGCTGGGCGATAGCCGTCCCCGCAAAGTCGATGTGCGCGTTGTGTCCGCCACTAATGCAGACCTCCGCAAGATGGTGTCCGAACGTACTTTCCGTGAAGACCTTTTTTACCGTATCAACCTGATTACCGTAAAACTGCCCTCCTTGCGGGAGCGCCGTGAAGATATTCCTTTGCTGGCACGTCACTTTGCCGACCGTCAGGCAGAGGTGAACGGCTTGCCGCGTACGGATTTCTCGGCCGACGCTCTGAATTTCCTTTCCCGCCTGCCTTATCTGGGCAACATTCGTGAGTTGAAGAATCTGGTGGAGCGTACCATTCTGGTCAGCGGCAAGCCGGTGCTGGATGCCGCGGATTTCGATGCCCAATATCTGCGTCACGACGAACCGGCCAAAGCTGCCGAAGGTACTTCTTTTGCAGGTATGACCTTGGATGAAATAGAGCGGCAGACTATCTTGCAGGCGTTGGAACAGCATAAAGGGAATCTCAGTCAGGTGGCAGTGTCATTAGGCATCAGCCGCGCTGCGCTTTACAGACGTTTGGAAAAATATAATATTCAAGTCCCGTGCGCATAAAATTCTTTTTCTTCATACTTGTCCTTTTTCTGCTCGGTCTGGGTGGAATGCTGGTATATCTGCTGAGTGGAAAGCCTTCTTTGTATCTGTACGTGTTGGAGGGGCTCATCGGGTTTATCCTTATCTATCTGATAGTATTCTATAATAAGATAGTGAAGCCGATGAACACCATAGGCAGCGGTATGGAGTTGCTGCGCGAGCAGGATTTCAGTAGTCGTCTCAGCCGGGTAGGGCAGTACGAAGCAGACCGCATTGTGAATATCTTTAACCGAATGATGGAGCAGCTCAAGAATGAACGGTTGCGCATGCGCGAGCAGAATCACTTCTTGGATTTGCTGATTCAGGCATCTCCAATGGGGGTTATTATCCTGACAATGGACGATGAAGTGTCGCAACTGAATCCGATGGCGGTAAAGATGCTCGGTGTCCGTATGGAGGAGGCGATGGCAAAGCGGCTGGACCAGATGGACTCCCCGTTGGCTGCCGAACTTTCGTCCATTCCCAAAGACGAGACGGCAGTGGTCCGTCTCAATGACGCGAATATTTATAAATGCACCCATTCTTCTTTTATTGACAGAGGGTTCAAACATCCTTTTTTCTTGATAGAGCGTATGACGGAAGAAGTGATGCGTGCCGAGAAACGTGCCTATGAAAAGGTAATCCGCATGATAGCTCATGAAGTGAACAATACCACTGCGGGAATTACCTCTACGTTGGACACCGTAGAGCAAGCGCTTACTACGGAAGAAGGTATGGAAGACATCTGCGATGTGATGCGTGTCTGCATTGAACGCTGTTTCTCCATGAGCCGCTTCATCACTCGCTTTGCCGATGTAGTGAAGATTCCCGAACCGACGTATTCTCTTGTCAATCTCAACGACCTAGTCTTTGCTTGTAAACGTTTCATGGAAGGAATGTGCAACGACCGCCATATCACTCTCCGCATGGAGATAGACGAAAGTCTGCCGGACGTAAAACTGGACAGCTCCCTGTTTGAACAAGTGCTTGTCAATATCATTAAGAATGCGGCGGAGAGTATCGCACCGGAGGGGAAAAGCATTGTGCCTGAAGACGAAAGTCCGGAACCCAAAGGAGAAATCATTATCCGTACCCTGTCTCCTGCTACGATCGAGGTGATAGACAACGGCAGAGGGATCAGTAAAGAGACAGAAGCCAAACTGTTCAGCCCCTTCTTTTCAACGAAACCGAACGGTCAGGGGATCGGGCTTATCTTTATCCGTGAAGTCCTGATGCGTCACGGATGTACTTTCTCTCTGCGTACTTATTCCGACGGATTAACCAAATTTCGTATTCTTTTTCCTTAAATGTGATAAATGAGAACAGTTCTTCCGTCAAACAGAACTTTTAATTGTCCCCAAATACCCTTACCTTTGCCCCGCTCAATTCAATAGAATTTAAGG
>OIGJ01000519.1_pt1 | contig 9368 bp, 9 predicted proteins | sample 1582271 | NCBI WGS metagenome assembly OIGJ01 (sample SAMN02674607, study PRJEB24791) | human gut metagenome, SKBSTL069 | isolation source: stool | host: Homo sapiens | place: USA
AACACAAAAATAAACAATATTTGAGTGATATTTAGGGAAAGAATGTTATGGTTGTTATGCAAAACTTTAAAATATTGAACCTTTAATTACTTTTGCTGTTAAGAAGGGACTACATGCAACAAAAAAAATGTGAATATGATTTTTTATAATAGTCTTTTAGCAAAGTGGTTCTTAGGAAAAGGGAAGAAGCACTATTTTATGTTAGGCTGGTTTTTCTTTACCCGCTATAAATATCTGGAAGTCTGGGAAGATATGGAACTCCGAATTCATGCCAGACAGTATTGGGAATGTTTTTCTTTAACCCTGATACCAGCACTTATTTTATCGTTACTGCTTTCATGGTGGTGGATGGTGTTACCATTCGTGACTTATCACATACTTTATTGGTTTGAAAAGATCATCTGTCACCATTCTATCTTTAATTGGGAGGCGATGAAACATTGTGGCGATACGCTTTATCTCAGGAAGAGGAAAGCGTATGCCTGGAAAAAAGGTTACGGGAAAAAAGAATTGCCCGCATCCAGATGGAATGATTAAAACTTCACTTTAAATGCTTCTTTATCCAAAGCAGATGTCCATACTCGGTATCGTTGGAAGTCCAATGCTCATTAATGGGAGTAATCAGTGCTTCTTTCGGACAGTTTAGTACATTGTATACGATGTAGCTGGTTGTCGGAGGACATACATCATCGTTGAATCCCCATGTCATGTAGGTATCTACTTTGATTAATTTCGCAAAGTTCACAACATCATAATAGGCCATTGTCTTTATTTTTTCAGGAGTATCCATATCTACCGAATTCCTGAAGAAATGAGGATATCCGCCGGCACGTCCGGCTTTATAGCCTGCCATATCGCTTAATGCAGGATGATTGGCGACACAAGCTGTCACCCGTTCATCCAGTCCGGCAGCGATTAATGCCAGGGCGCCTCCCTGACTACCTCCTTGTGCGATTACATTTTTGCCATCCCATTCCGGTAGGGAAGTTAGAAAGTCGATACCGCGTACACAGGCCAGATATACTCGTTTCATATAATAATTATCACGACTGTCGAGCCCGTTGGTCAGATAGCCGTTTTCTCTGCCATTGAAAGCGTTGCTGATTTCTTTAAATTCTTCATCAGTCATTTCCGGATTCAGGCCGTGTATCTCGAATTCAAAACGGATGCATCCTTGTTCCGCATAATATTTATGGCGTAGAGGTTCTTTGATGGTTTTGATTCCTGCTCCCGGAGGGCATAAGACAACCGGGAACTTTCCTTCTTTTTTCGGATAGAATAAATATCCGTAGACGCATTGTCTACGTTTGTTCAGTTGCAATTTTACGAGATAACAGTCTATTTTATCAGTGGAATATTTTTCGACATGTTCTTTGGTATACGTTAGGGGAAACTCCTTTTGTTCCGCTTTAGCCTTTTCCCAAAATTCCTTGAAATCGGAAGGCATGGTTGTATATGGGCGAAGTTTCTCCGGTGAAAATCCTACTTTGATATGATGTGAATAGGTCTTTCCATCTACGGTTGCTTTCAGGCGGCAGTCGCGGAATCCCGGCTCTTTCATTGTGCCCACAGGAATCACCCCCCTGCCATTCTTTAAAGTTATACTTCCTTTTGTATCGGCAACAGGCATCATATCACCGCCAATTTCATAAGTGACGGTTACATTATCCCTGGGGATGCCGTATTTATAGAATTGTACTTCTACAGTTACTTTTTCTCCGGTTTTATAAAGCCAGTCGGCATGATTGGGTACGGTGACCCAAAGCACATCGCTTTTATAAGGATAGTTTTCAGCTACGGCGGACAGTAAGGAAAGTGACAATAGCCATACAGATAAAAGTAGTCTCTTCATGGTGTTATTCATTGTTTTTATATCATTAAAAAGTGAATTATTTTAATTCTGTTGCAATATTACGCAAGATTCGGGAAAAGAAGGGTAGAAAAAATGTGATTTTAGATGGACTATTTGGTACTTTGACAAAAATAGCGGAAGTTTTTCATCCGGATGAAAAGCTTCCGCTATTGATTTTGAATAGAAGAAAGGTTCTTCTTTTATTTTGATGAGGCTTTTTATCTTAAAGCTTCCACCTCTTCCGGTGTCAAAGGAATCTTCTTGCCTAATCGGCGGGCACCGGTTTCTGTAATCAGATAATCTTCCTCATTGCGGATACCACCGAAGTCCTTATAAGTCTCCACTATCTCGTAGTTGATAAAATCGGTAAATTTCTTTTCTGCTTTCCACATGTCGATCAGTTCCGGAATAAAATAAATACCCGGTTCTACCGTGTGTACAAAACCCGGTTCCAATGGAATAGCAAGGCGTTGCGATTTGCGACCGAACTGTGTGCTCTTCGGTTGACCGTTGTAACCTACCCATATCTCTCCCAGATTCTCCATATCATGTACATCCAATCCCATCATGTGACCTAGTCCGTGCGGATAGAACAACGCATGGGCACCTTCGCGTACAGCATCCTCGGTATTTCCTTTCATCAATCCGAGCGTCTTCATACCGTCCACCATGACGCGGGCTGACAGTTCGTATACGTCCATATAAGGAATACCCGGACGGAGAGCCTTTACGGATTCCAGATGCATGGCGTTCTGAATCTCGTATACTTCACGCTGACGGGTGGTGAACTTCTTATCGGCAGGAATGGTAGACGACATATCACCCGCATAACCTGACTCTACTTCTGCACCGGCATCGATTAAGAACAAATCACCCGGCTTCACTTTATTTCCGTGATAATGATTGTGCAGAGTCTGCCCGTTGATAGTGGCAATTGTAGCGAATGATAGCTGGCAGTTATTAGATTCGGCCACCCGGTTCATTTCAGCTACCACTTCATATTCGTACATACCCGGACGAAGTACTTTCATAGCTGTAATATGCATATCGGCAGTTACATCGCAAGCCTTTTCTATTTCTACGATTTCTTCTGCAGATTTATAGTTGCGTTGAGCGATCACGGCACGGATGAATGGAACAGAACCTTCCTGATGTGCGGGAGGAATACCCAGCCAGTCCATCAGTTTCAGTTTATGTTCAGGGCGGTAAGGAGGCAGATAGTGAATTGCTTTCCCTTTCTGTACACACTGATGGAGGTAGCTTACAATGTCAGCAGACGGCATCAGATTTTTTACGCCTACACGTTCGCATTTTTCGTGCAACGTCGGCTGTGATCCCATCCATACGATTGCGTCGATAGACAACTCATCACCAAAGATAATTTCTTTGTCTTCATCTATATCGATAATAGCCGAAAGTCCGGCACATGAAAGTCCGAAATAATAAAGGAAAGTGGAATCCTGACGATAACGGAATGTGTTATCTTCGTAATTCAGTCCGCACTCGTCATTTCCGAGAAATAACAACACTCCGGAGCCTAAGTTCTTTTTTAGCAGGGCTCTCCGCTGCATATACGTTTCTTTGGCAAACATATTGTCCTAGTTTTTAAGTTCGTGCAACAAAGATAACGAATTTTGTGTTATAGGATTAAAAATTATCTCCCTAATCTGTGTAATCTCTCGTTAAAAAGTTACTTTTGTAGCGAGAAACAGTAGAAAGCAAAAACGAATATGGCACAAGGTTCCCGTCAAATACAATCTCAGGCGCAACAGCAGGTACAAACGCTCTCGCCCCAGCAGATTCTGGTCGTGAAACTGTTGGAGCTTCCCGCAGTAGAGCTGGAAGACCGTATCCATGCTGAACTGCTTGAAAATCCGGCACTTGAAGAAGGTAAAGAAGAAAACGCTGCGGATGAGTATGCTGATTCCGACACTACGGAAGATGGCATGGATAGTGATGCCAACGATTATGATTCTTTGAGTGATTATCTGACTGAAGACGATATTCCCGATTATAAATTGCAAGAGAACAACCGTTCGAAAGATGAACAAGCGGAGGATATTCCATTTTCCGACTCCACCTCTTTTTATGAAATCCTGAAAGAACAGTTGCGTGAACGCAACCTGACAGAGCACCAGTGTGACTTGGTGGAATACCTGATCGGTTCATTGGATGATGACGGATTGCTTCGCAAATCTTTGGAAAGTATCTGCGACGAACTGGCGATTTATGCCGGTATCGAATCGACCGAAGAAGAACTGGAAGAAGCATTGAACATCTTACAGGACTTCGATCCGGCAGGTATCGGTGCGCGTAGTCTTCAGGAATGTCTGTTGATACAGATTCGCCGGAAAAAAGAAGAAGAGAAAACTCCCAGTCCTATCTTGAATCTGGAAGAAAGGATTATCAGAGAATGTTACGAAGAATTCACCCGTAAACATTGGGAGAAGATTATAAAGAAACTGGATATTGATGAAGAGACTTTCCAGGAAACCATTACTGAAATAACCAAACTGAATCCACGTCCGGGTGCTTCTTTAGGAGAAGCAATTGGCAGAAATCTCCAACAAATAGTTCCTGACTTTATTGTGGAAACGTATGATGACGGAACCATCAATGTAAGTCTCAATAACCGCAATGTTCCCGAACTCCGTATGAGTCGTGACTTCACGGAAATGGTGGAGGAGCATACAAAAAACAGGGCTAACCAGTCTAAGGAATCTAAAGAAGCGATGATGTTTCTGAAACAGAAAATGGATGCGGCACAAGGATTTATCGATGCTGTCCGTCAGCGTCAGAATACCTTGATGGTTACCATGCAGGCGATTATCGACCTGCAACGTCCTTTCTTCTTGGAAGGAGATGAATCGCTATTGAAACCGATGATTCTGAAAGATGTGGCTGAACGTACCGGACTGGATATATCTACCATTTCCCGTGTGAGCAACAGTAAATATGTGCAGACAAATTATGGCATCTATCCGCTCAAATTCTTTTTCAGCGACGGGTATACCACAGAGGACGGCGAAGAAATGTCTGTCCGCGAGATACGCAAGATTCTGAAAGAGTGTATTGATGGGGAGGACAAGAAGAAACCGCTGACAGATGATGAATTGGCGGACATCTTGAAAGAGAAAGGTTATCCCATTGCTCGTAGAACGGTAGCCAAATACCGTCAGCAGTTGAATATTCCGGTGGCAAGACTTAGAAAATAATTGATTAATAGATAATTGATAATGGATAGAGAGAAAGAGCATATCATAGCGGATAAGACAATGTTGCAGGTGGCGAGAGCTACTTCGATGGTCTTTACTCCATTTTCTATTCCGTTTTTATCGTTTCTGGTGTTATTCCTGTTTTCTTATCTTCGTATCATGCCGATACAATATAAGTTGATAGTGTTGGGAATCGTTTACTGCTTCACCATACTGACACCTACTATTACAATTTTCTTGTTTCGTAAAATCAATGGGTTTGCCCGTCAGGAGTTGAGTGAGCGCAAGAAACGTTATGTACCGATTCTGCTGACTATCATCTCGTATGTGTTCTGCCTGCTGATGATGCGTAGGCTGAATATCCCGTGGTATATGACTGGTATCATTCTTGCTTCCCTGGTAGTGTCTATCATTTGCATTGCAGTAAACCTGAAATGGAAGTTGAGCGAACACATGGCAGGAATGGGCGGGGTGATCGGAGGCTTGATTTCTTTCAGTGCCTTGTTCGGTTACAATCCGGTCGGATGGTTATGCCTGTTTATATTGATTGCCGGTATATTAGGTTCTGCACGAATTGTATTGGGACATCACACGTTGGGTGAGGTGCTTTCCGGTTTTGCTGTCGGTCTGATATGTGCCCTTTTGGTACTTCATCCGGTGAGTAACATCTTATTTCGAGTATTTTTATTTTAAAACAGTATAAATCCTAAAAACTAATCATTATGAACTTTCCACAGAATTTGAAGTACACGAACGAACACGAATGGATTCGCGTTGACGGAGACATTGCATACGTTGGTATCACCGATTATGCACAGGAACAATTGGGCGATATTGTGTTCGTAGATATCCCGACTGTTGGTGAAACGTTGGAAGCCGGTGAGGTATTCGGTACTATCGAAGTAGTGAAAACAATTTCCGATCTTTTCCTGCCGGTGGCAGGTGAGGTGCTGGAACAGAATGAAGCGCTGGAAGAGAACCCGGAACTGGTGAACAAAGACCCATACGGCGAGGGTTGGCTGATTAAGATGAAACCTGCTGATGTGAAGGCGGTAGAAGACTTGCTGGATGCGGAAGGGTATAAAGAAGTGATTAACGGATAAATTAAACATTAAAAATATGACTCCAATTGTAAGTATCATCATGGGCAGTACGTCCGACCTTCCAGTTATGGAAAAGGCCGCACAACTGCTGAATGATATGCATGTACCGTTCGAAATGAACGCTCTTTCTGCTCACCGCACGCCCGAAGCTGTGGAAGAGTTTGCGAAGAATGCCCGCAACCGTGGCATTAAAGTAATTATCGCTGCTGCCGGAATGGCTGCCGCCCTTCCCGGTGTAATTGCGGCTAACACTACATTGCCGGTGATCGGAGTACCTGTAAAAGGTTCCGTGCTCGATGGTGTGGACGCACTTTATTCTATCATTCAGATGCCTCCGGGCATTCCTGTAGCAACGGTTGCCATCAACGGAGCGATGAATGCCGCTATCCTTGCCATCCAGATGCTGGCATTGAGCGATGAGAAACTGGCAGAAGCTTTTGCTGCTTACAAGGAAGGACTGAAAAAGAAAATCGTAAAAGCAAACGAAGAACTGAAAGAAGTGAAGTTTGAATATAAAACGAACTAATGGATCTATTCAATTATTTTCGAAGAGAAACCACAGAAGTAAATATTGGGGCTGTGCCGTTGGGCGGCCCCAATTCTATTCGTGTCCAGTCGATGACAAACACGTCTACGCAGGATACACAGGCTTGTGTGGAACAGGCGAAACGTATTGTTGATGCAGGTGGAGAGTATGTACGCCTCACAACCCAGGGCATCAAAGAAGCCGAAAATCTGATGAACATTAATATCGGACTGCGTAGCCAGGGATATATGGTTCCGTTGGTTGCTGATGTGCATTTCAATCCGAAAGTGGCAGACGTGGCTGCTCAATATGCGGAAAAGGTGCGAATCAATCCGGGAAATTATGTAGATGCTGCTCGTACTTTTAAGAAACTGGAATATACAGACGAGGAGTATGCGCAGGAAATACAGAAAATCCATGACCGGTTTGTCCCGTTCCTGAATATCTGTAAAGAGAATCACACGGCTATCCGGATCGGAGTAAATCATGGCTCTCTGTCCGATCGTATCATGTCCCGTTATGGCGATACTCCCGAAGGAATGGTGGAATCCTGTATGGAATTCCTTCGTATCTGTGTAGCGGAGGACTTCACAGATGTAGTGATTTCCATCAAAGCCTCCAATACAGTGGTAATGGTGAAGACTGTTCGTCTGTTGGTGGACGTCATGGAAAAAGAGGGGATGACTTTCCCGCTCCACCTTGGGGTGACAGAAGCCGGAGATGGAGAAGACGGACGTATCAAGTCCGCCCTTGGCATCGGTGCGCTGTTGAGTGACGGATTGGGAGATACCATTCGGGTCTCTTTGAGCGAAGCTCCTGAAGCTGAAATCCCGGTGGCCCGTAAACTGGTGGATTATGTTCTGTTGAGGCAGGATCATCCTTATATCCCGGGATTGGAGGCACCGGAATTCAATTATCTGTCTCCCGAACGTCGCAAGACAAAAGCCGTCCGTAATATCGGAGGTGAACATGTACCTGTGGTTATTGCCGACCGTATGGATGGGAAGACAGAGGTAAACCTGCAATTCACACCGGACTATATTTATGCCGGAAGAACCTTGCCCGATCAACGGGAAGACGGAGTAGAATATATTCTTGATGCGGATGTATGGCAGGGAGAAGACGGAACCTGGCCTGCATTCAATCATGCACAGCTGCCGTTAATGGGAGAATGCAATGCAGAGGTTAAATTCCTGTTTATGCCCTACATGGCACAAACGGACGAAGTGATAGCCTGCCTGAAACATCATCCGGAAGTAGTGATTGTTTCCCAAAGCAATCATCCGAACCGTTTGGGTGAGCACCGTGCACTGGTACATCAACTAATGACGGAAGGTTTGCAAAATCCGGTTGTCTTCTTCCAGCATTATGCGGAAGATGATGCGGAGAATTTGCAGATAAAATCCGCAGCCGATATGGGAGCCTTGATTTTTGACGGTCTTTGCGATGGTATCTTCCTGTTCAATCAGGGCAGTTTGAGCCATGCCGTTGTCGACGCTACTGCTTTCGGAATCTTGCAGGCCGGACGTACCCGTACCTCTAAGACAGAATACATATCCTGTCCCGGTTGCGGCCGTACGCTTTACGACTTGGAAAAAACAATTGCTCGTATCAAGGCAGCCACTTCACATTTGAAAGGCTTGAAGATCGGCATTATGGGCTGTATCGTGAATGGTCCCGGTGAGATGGCGGATGCTGACTACGGTTATGTAGGAGCAGGACGAGGCAAAATCAGTCTTTATAAAGGCAAGGTCTGTGTAGAAAAGAATATTCCTGAAGAAGAGGCAGTAGAACGACTTTTGGAGTTTATCCGGACAGACCGGGAAGAAAACCTGCAATGATATTATATTGGACACGGATGACAGGTGATGAGGGACTGATTTCATAGAAAACCTGTCATCCGTGCCTAACTATGTACTACATATCTTCCAATGACAAACACATTGTTTCATCGCGAACCATAAAATGGATCATGCTTTCCACGTGAAGCGTATGGTTGTCGCAAAAAAGTTCCACGTATTTAGGCATCCCGCCAGTAAAAGTATAAAGTGCTAAAAGATCATCATTCGAATGTGTCGGGGCATATTCATGCATGATTTCTTTTAGGACAGAGAGACTGAAGGCTGACTGCTTGATTATGTTATCAGCTCTTCCGAAGAGTGGTTCTTTGTTGTCTTGGAAAATTTTTTGCATAAGAGAATAGATGGAACCACTGACAATCAAATTCATGTGTGAGGACTTCCGATATTGGTCCCAAATATTTTGCATATCGCTGAATATGGATTCATTTATAGTATAGAATTCCTGAAATTCATCAATAACCAGGTTGAAAGTCCGTTGTGTCGAAAGCTGCATTAGGTATTGGAATAAGTTTCGGAAACTTCGGATTTCTGTCGGAACAAAGATTTGCAGGGCTTGTGCGATAAGTGGGATGAATTCTTCGCACAAGGTTGCTTTATTTTTACGCCCTATAAATAAGTAGACAGTGGGAGTCTTTTCAACGGCTTTCATGATGAGGCTTGTCTTCCCAATTCTACGGCGACCGGTAACGACTGTCATTCTTGAACTTTCCTCAAATGCCAATTGCTGAATTCGTTTTAGCTCTTTTAGTTCTTCTTCTCTATTATAAAACCTCATAGTCAGTGAATTATATTAGTAACTGTGGTTACTGT
>OIGJ01000564.1_pt1 | contig 8804 bp, 9 predicted proteins | sample 1582271 | NCBI WGS metagenome assembly OIGJ01 (sample SAMN02674607, study PRJEB24791) | human gut metagenome, SKBSTL069 | isolation source: stool | host: Homo sapiens | place: USA
CCCCCGCCAGCCGCACCGTTACGGAGGACAGATACAATGATGGCAAAGCTTGAACGCTCCACGCAGCCCGCCCGCATGGAGGCCGTGAGCCGCGATGCACTGGTGCAGGCGGCGCTGCAGGAGATCAACCAAAATTATCGCGAGGCCAGCCTTTCCAACGTGGCAAGGGCTTATGGTGTTTCGCTGGCGTATGTCAGCGAGTGCGTGCGCGCCCAGACCGGGCGCACCTACAAGGAGCTGCTGCAAAAGCACCGCATGGAAACTGCCGCGCGGCTGCTGCGCCGCAGCGACCTGAATATCCAGCAGATCATTGCGCAGGTGGGGTACGAGAACACCAGCTACTTCTACCGCCTGTTCCACGAGCGCTACGGCCTGAGCCCCCGGGAGTACCGTATGGTGCGCACCGGTACTGCTCCCCGCCGCCCTACCGCATGAACCACCCCTTATTTTGCTGCCCCCGACCGCCGTGCTGCCGCCCCGCGCACGGCGGTCTGTCTTTGCCGCAAAATGGAGAAAAATCTGGTGCTTTATGGAAAATTGTGTTATACTGAATAAAATGCACCCCGCGCGGCAGGGCGCGGGCGAGAGAGGATGAGAAGATATGTTTCGCGGAGCGGTAAGAGCGGATATGGCAAAGATCCTTGAGGTCTATGCCCGTGCGCGGGATTTCATGGCGAAAAACGGCAACCCCACCCAGTGGGGGGACAACTACCCTACCCCGGAGCTGCTGGAGGAGGATATCGACACCAACCGGCTGTTCGTGTACATGATCAACGGCCGGATGCAGGCGGTGTTTGCCTTTGTCCTTGGCGAGGACCCCACCTATCAGACCATCGAGGACGGACAGTGGCTCAACGACACCCTGCCCTATGGCACACTGCACCGGCTGGCTTCGGCGGGCGAGAGCAAGGGCGTGGGCAAAGCAGTGGTGGAGTGGTGTCTGGAGCACTGCGAGAGCCTGCGCGCCGATACCCACGCCGACAACAAGGTGATGCAGCATCTGCTGGAAAGTGAGGGCTTTACCCGCTGCGGCATCATCCATGTGGCGGACGGCACGCCGCGCATTGCCTACCAGCGGCTGTCCCTGACCCAGAGCCAGCTGGGGTGAGCAGAAAATAGTTTTATTTGCAGTTCCGAAACGCCTGTGGGCGTTTCGGAACTATTTTTTTTCACAGAAGGGGTTTGTATCCCCCCTTTTGTTTTTTCCTTCCATCACCTGTGCGTATGGTGGGGTGAAAAATTTTCGCCTTTCTGTACAAACGCACTGAAAAATTGTAGGATAAGAATGGAAAAGACGTTCACTTTCACGCTTTACAACTTTACCTAGATAAAGTAAAATAAGGACAGAAGCCTTTCATTCTATGGGCGCGGAGGATGCCGCGCCGGATGTTTTTGTGTATAGAGACGCCGAAATTGTGCCGGCGCAGGGAAAGAAACGAGGGAGCAGGATGGAGTTCAGTCTGGAGCATCTGCAGCCAAAGGAGCGCGCCTCCTTTGCGCTGCGCAGCCTGTACGAGACGGCAGGCTGCCGCAAGTACCACATGGGGCGGTTCGAGGAGTACAGCCTGTATCAGGAGAACCGCAGCTTTCTGTCGTCGGAGCAGGTCATCACCTTTACCGACCTCGATGGCCGTCTGCTAGCGCTCAAGCCGGATGTGACCCTGTCCATCGCCAAGACGGCACAGCCCGCGCCGGGCGAGACGCTGCGGTACTACTACCACGAGAACGTCTACCGCCCCTCTGCCGAGAGCCACACCTTTAAGGAGATCTCCCAGATGGGTCTGGAACTGCTGGGCGCTGTGGGCGAAGCCGAGGTGCAGCAGGCGGTGTGTCTGGCGGCGCAGTCGCTGGCGGCGCTGGGCGCAGAGTGGGTGCTGGAAGTCAGCCACATGGGCTACCTGTTCGGCCTGTTCGATGCGCTGGGCGTGCCGGATGCCGCCCGCGCAAAGCTGCTGGAAAAGCTGCGGGAGAAAAACGCCCACGAGCTGCGGGCTGCAGCCGGAGCAGCCGGTCTTGCCGATGCCGCCGATACCCTGTGCAGCGTGCTGGATCTTTCCGGTGCCTATGCCGAAACGATGGAAAAGGCTGCAGCCCTGTGCAAAAACGATGCCATGCGCGCAGCGGTGGCCGAGCTGGAAGCGCTGGCTGTGCCGCTGGAAAAGGCGGGCGGCGTCATCCGGCTGGACATGACGCTGGCCGGTGAGATGGAATACTACAACGGCCTTGTGTTTCAGGGCTATCTCAAAGCCCTGCCCCGCCCGCTGCTGAAGGGCGGACGGTACGATTTACTGCTGCAAAAGTTCACCCCCGGGGCGGGTGCTATCGGCTTTGCGGTGTATCTGGACGAGCTGGACCGGCTGAACGCAATGCCGCCGGTGCAGCATCAGGACACCGGCAAGGTGATGCTGAACGTGGCACTGCCCAAGGGGCGGCTGGGCGACAAGGTCTATAATTTGCTGGCGGGCATCGGCTACGGCTGCCCGGAGGACTACAACGCCACCCGCAAGCTGGTGGTGGAGAACCCGGCGGCGGGCATCCGGTATTTTCTGGTCAAGCCCAGTGATGTGGCTATCTATGTGGAGCACGGCGCTGCCGATGTAGGCATCGTGGGCAAGGATATCCTGACCGAGGCCGCCGCCGATGTGTACGAGCTGCTGGACACCGGCCTTGGCAAATGCCGCATGTGCGTTGCCGCCCCGGCCGATTACAAGGACGACCCCAGCCGCCCGGTGCGGGTGGCCACCAAATTCGTCAACATCGCAAAGAGCTACTACGCATCCATGGGGCGGGACATCGATATCATCAAGCTGAACGGCTCCATTGAGCTGGCACCCATCCTTGGGCTTTCGGATGTCATCGTGGACATCGTGGAGACCGGCACCACCCTGCGGGAGAACGGCCTGCAGGTGGTCACCGAGTTCATGCCCATCTCGGCGCGGTTCATCGCCAACAAGGCCAGCTACCAGTTCAAGCACCGGCAGATGGACACCATGCTGGAAAAGCTGCGCGACACCTTGCACAAGCAGGAGGAAGAGAAATGATCAAGCTGTATAATTTTGACGAGCTGAAACCGGAAGAGATTCTGAACCGGGACATCCGCGCCGAAAAGAACGTGGAGGACGTGGTGGACGCCATCATTGCGGACGTGCGCGCCCGGGGCGACGACGCCCTGAAGGACTATGCCCTGAAATTTGACGGTGCAGCAATCGAAAATTTACAGGTGACGCAGGCGGAGATCGACGAAGCCTTTGCGGGCATGGACCCCTATTTCCTCGAGACCCTGCGGCAGGCGGCGGAAAACATCGAGCAGTTCCACCGCCAGCAGGTGCACAAGAATTTTGTGATGAACGACCGCCCCGGCATTGTACTGGGGCAGAAATACACCCCCATTGAAAAGGCCGGTGTCTATGTGCCCGGCGGCACGGCGGCGTACCCCTCCACCGTGCTCATGGACGTCATTCCCGCCAAGGTGGCCGGGGTGTCCGAGATCGTCATGACCACCCCCGCCGGGAAGGACGGCAAGGTGAACCCGGTCATTCTGGCCGCTGCCGCCACCGCCGGGGTGACCAAGATCTTCAAGACCGGCGGCGCACAGGCTGTGGCGGCGCTGGCCTACGGCACCCAGAGCATCCCGGCGGTGGATAAGATCGTAGGCCCCGGCAACATCTACGTTGCCACCGCCAAGCGCAAGGTGTTCGGCAAGGTTGGCATTGATATGATCGCTGGCCCCAGCGAAATTCTGGTACTGGCAGACGGAAGCTGCAACCCCGCGTGGGTGGCGGCAGACCTGTTGAGTCAGGCCGAGCACGACAGGCTGGCAAGCCCGGTGCTTGTCACCGACAGCGCAGACCTTGCCAAGGCCGTACAGGCCGAGCTGGAGGTACAAATTCCGCAGCTGCCCCGCGCCGCCATTGCCCGCGCCAGCGTGGACGACAACGGCAAGATCATCCTCTGCACCGACCTGCACAAGGCCATTGAAGCCTGCAACATCATCGCGCCGGAGCACTTGGAGGTCTGCGTGGAGGACCCCTTCGGCGTGCTGAACGAGATCCGCAACGCGGGCAGCATCTTCCTTGGCCGCAACGTGCCGGAAGCACTGGGCGATTACTTTGCGGGCCCCAACCACACCCTGCCCACCAGCGGCACCGCACGCTTTTCCAGCCCGCTGGGCGTGGACGATTTCGTCAAGAAGTCCAGCTTCATCTACTACACCCGGGACGCGCTGGAAGCCGTTGCGCCCCGCATTGCAGACTTTGCCGAGCGCGAGGGTCTGCACGCCCACGCCCGCAGCGTGACCATCCGGTATGAGAAGTAAGAGGAAACCATTATGAGCCGTTTTCTTTCCCCTGCCCTGTCCGCTGTCACCCCCTACACGCCCGGGGAGCAGCCGCAGGATCAGCAGTACATCAAACTGAACACCAACGAAAGCCCCTATCTGCCGTCGCCCCGGGTGGTGGCAGCCGTAAGCGAAGCCGAGGTGGAAAAGCTGCGCCTTTACTCCGACCCCGCCTGTGCCCAGCTGCTGCGCACGGCGGCGGCGCATTTCGGCCTGCAGCCGTCCCAGGTCATGCCCGGCAACGGCAGCGACGAGAATTTGTTCTTTGCGCTGCGGGCTTTCTGTGACGAGAGCCACCCGCTGGCTTTTGCGGATATCACTTACGGCTGCTACGGCGTGTGGTGCGGCCTGCTGCACATCCCCACCCATATCATCCCGTTAAAAGAGGACTTCACCCTTGACCCCGCCGATTATCACGGCCTGCACGAGACCATCGTCATCGCAAACCCCAACGCTCCCACCGGGCTGTGCCTGCCCCGGGATGCCATCGAAGGCATTTTGCGATCGAACCCGGACAGCGTGGTCATTGTGGACGAAGCCTATGTGGACTTTGGCGGCGAGAGCTGTGTGCCCCTCATCGACCAATACGACAACCTGCTGGTGGTGCAGACCTTCTCGAAATCCCGGCAGCTGGCGGGTGCGCGGCTGGGGCTTGCCATGGGCAGCGCGGCGCTGATTGCTGACCTGAACCGGGTCAAGTTCAGCCTGAACCCCTACAACATCAACCGCCTGACTTTGAAGGCCGGGCAGGCTGCGCTGGAGGATACCGCCTACTTTGAAAAGACCCGCGCCGCCATTATGGACACCCGCGCATGGACGATGCAGCAGCTGACCGACCGGGGCTTTACCGTGCTGGACAGCCGCGCAAACTTTGTATTTGCCAGCACAGAACGGATAAATGGCGGTGCACTATACAAAAAGTTAAAGGAAAACGGCATTCTGGTGCGGCATTTTGATGCGCCGCGCATTGAAAACTGGCTGCGCATCACCATCGGCACGCCGGAGCAGATGCAGGCACTGATGGACGCTGTGGACAAAATACTGGAGGTGTGACAATGGCAGAGCGCATGGTAACGCTGGAACGCAGCACCAACGAGACCCAGATCGAACTGACCCTTGATCTGGACGGCACCGGCCGCTACGAGATCGACACCGGGTGCGGCTTTCTGAACCATATGCTGGAACTGTTTGCCCGGCACGGACGGTTTGATCTGGTGCTCACCTGCCACGGCGATGTGCAGGTGGACTACCACCACACCACCGAGGATGTGGGCATTGCGCTGGGACAAGCCTTTGCCCGGGCGCTGGGCGAAATGCGCGGCATCTGCCGCTACGGCAGCTTCTACCTGCCCATGGACGAAGCGCTGGTGCTGTGCGCGGTGGATCTTTCCGGCCGGTGCACCCTGAACTGGGACATCCGCTGCCAGACCGAAAAGGTGGGCGATTTTGACGTGGAGTGCGCCAAGGAGTTCTGGTACGGATTTGCCCGCAGCGTGCCCGCCACCGTCCATTTTGTGCAGTTTGCGGGCGAGAACACCCACCACATTCTGGAAGCCTGCTTCAAGGGCGCGGGCCACGCGCTGGCCGAAGCTGTGCGCATCGACGCGGCACACCGGGACGAGATTCCCTCCACGAAAGGACTGCTGGTATGATCGCCATTCTTGATTACGGCGTGGGCAACCTGTTCAGCCTGCGTTCCAGCTTGCAGCAGCTGGGGCTACAGGCAGTGGTCACCGCCGATGCCGCTGCCATCCGCGCCGCCGACCGGCTCATCCTGCCGGGGGTAGGCGCATTCGGGGATGCCATGGCAAAGCTTACCGCCACCGGCCTTGTGCCGGTGCTGAAAGAGCAGGCAGAAGAAAAGCCCCTGCTGGGCATCTGCCTTGGGATGCAGCTGCTGTTTGAAAAAAGCTACGAATACGGCGAGCACGCCGGGCTGGGCTTTATCAAAGGTGAGGTCTGCCCGCTGGGGCCCGACCTTGCGGACAAAGAGCTGAAAGTGCCGCAGATGGGCTGGAACGCTTTGCACATCGTAAAGGATGACCCGCTGTTCCGCTACATCCGCGAGGGCGAGTATGTGTACTACGTCCACAGCTACTACGGCAAAAACTGCGCCGAAAGCACCCTTGCCGTCAGCGATTATTCCATCCCGGTCACCGGTGCGGTGCGGGCGGGGCGGGTGTACGGCACCCAGTTCCACCCGGAAAAGAGCGGCGACACCGGGCTCAGAATTCTGAAGGCGTTCAGCGAATTGTAAGTGGACACGCCCTCTCAGTCATCGCTGCGCGATGCCAGATTCCCCCTTTTGTCGCTGCGCGACATCTTCCCCCGGCCGGGGGAAGTCGGCCCTCAAAGGGGGAGCCCTTGGCAGTACGGCAAAGTTTCCGCTAAAATGCAAAGCCACCCCTTCCGTCTGCTCCCTTTGGTCGCAGCCACACTCCCCCTTTTGTCGCTACGCGACATCTTCCCCCGGCCGGGGGAAGTCGGCCCTCAAGGGGACGGCTTTTGGCGGTAGCGGTAAGGTTTCCGGTCAAACCGCAAAGCCGTAGGCTTTGACTGAGAGGGCGAGGACGCTAAAGGAGAAAACCATGCAATTATTTCCAGCCATTGACCTGCGCGGCGGGCAGGTGGTGCGCCTGACACAGGGCGATTACGACCGCATGACCGTTTACGGGCAGGACCCCTGCGCACAGGCACGCAGCTTTGTGGCCGCCGGGGCAAAAAATCTTCATGTGGTGGACTTGGACGGTGCCAAAGACGGCACCCTTTCCAACTACGACACCATTGCCGCGCTGGCAAAGCAGGGCGGTTTGTACATCGAGGTAGGCGGCGGCATCCGCACCGAGGAGCGCATTGAAAAATACCTCTCCCTCGGGGTGGGGCGCTGCATTCTGGGCAGCGTGGCGGTGACGGATTTTGCCTTTACCGCCCGGATGCTGCAAAAATACGGCGATAAAATTGCCGTGGGCGTGGACGCTAAGGACGGCTATGTGGCTATCCACGGCTGGAAGGAGGTCAGCGCCGAGCCGGGCGTGGCCTTCTGCAAGCGGCTGGCAGAAGCCGGCTGCACCGCCATCATCTACACCGACATTGCCTGTGACGGCGCGATGCAGGGCACAAACCTTGCCCTGTACCGTCAGCTGGCGGCGGAGGTGCCCGGGGTGGCCTTTACCGCCAGCGGCGGCATCTCCTCCGAAGCAGAGCTGCTGGAATTGCAGCAGATGGGCACGGCAGCGGCCATTCTGGGCAAAAGCCTGTACACCGGCGCGCTGGACCTTGCCCGCTGCGTGCAGCTGGTGCAGGACTGAGAAAGAGGGAGCTTTATGATAACCAAACGCATCATCCCCTGTCTGGACGTGCGCGACGGCCGGGTGGTCAAGGGCACGAACTTTGAGGGCATCAAGGACGTGGCCGACCCGGTGGAGATGGCACGGCTGTACAACGCCGCCGGGGCGGACGAGCTGGTGTTTTACGATATCACCGCCAGCTTTGAGGGACGCGCCCTTTTTACCGACATCCTGACCCGGGTGGCGGGAGAGATTTTTATCCCCCTGACCGTGGGCGGCGGCATCAACACACTGGAGGATTTTGACCGGGTGCTGAAATGCGGTGCGGATAAGGTAAGCGTCAACTCCGGCGCGCTGAAGGACCCCGGGCTCATCCCCGCCGCCGCGCAGCGCTATGGCGACCAGTGCGTGGTGCTTTCCGCAGATGTGAAGCGGGTGAACGGACAGTTCCGGGTGTTCGCCAAAGGCGGGCGTGAGGATACCGGCCGGGATGCGCTGGACTGGATCAGCTGGTGCGCGGCCCACGGCGCGGGCGAGATCTGCCTGAACAGCATCGACACCGACGGCGTGCGCAACGGCTTCGACCTTGAAATGCTGGACGCGGTGGCTGCCCGGGTGAACATCCCCATCATTGCCAGCGGCGGCGCGGGCAAAAAAGAGGATTTTCTGGAGCTGTTCCATCACAAGGGCATCGACGCCGGGCTGGCGGCGGGCATCTTCCACCAGAAGCTGCTGGGCATCCGGGAGCTGAAAGAGTACCTGAACGCCAACGGCGTGGAAATGCGGCTGTAAAAACACAAAAATACCTTGCATTTTTGTCTTGAATACGATAAAATACACAGTATCCCCATCCGGGGAGGGAGAATCGTCATGGAACTGAAATTTGATGAAAAAGGCCTGATCCCCGCCATCGTGCAGGATCACTACACAAAGCAGGTGCTCACCCTTGCCTACATGAACGCCGAAACGCTGGCGCTGACCATTGCCGAGGGGCGCACCGTATTCTGGAGCCGCAGCCGTCAGGAGATCTGGCGCAAGGGCGAGACCAGCGGCAATGTGCAGCGGGTGGTGTCCATTACCGCCGACTGCGACGCCGATGCGCTGGTGGTAGAGGTGGTAAAGGACGGCCCCGCCTGCCACACCGGGGCGGAAAGCTGCTTTCTCAACGAGGTATACGTCTC